>ENA-OPBE01003275-OPBE01003275.1-human-gut-metagenome-genome-assembly--contig:-NODE-3275-length-11019-cov-2.066673_pt1 | contig 11019 bp, 8 predicted proteins | sample MGYA00241066_ERZ501448 | MGnify/ENA primary metagenome ERZ501448 (study PRJEB25962, sample SAMEA2042585) | human gut metagenome | biome: human gut; feature: human-associated habitat; material: faeces...
CACCTATATTTGCACTGCGTTTTTCATGGTATTAGATTTAAGGTTAACAATTGAGATTGGCTGTCCGTGACGGATAGCCTTTTTTGTATAGAGGCATGAATACACGAATTTTTGAGAACACTGCTTAAGCGCCCCTTTCCGAGGGTAACATCCATACTTTCAAAGTAAGCTAATTTCATCGGCAAAGTAAGTTGACTTGCTTTGGTATTTCAGTTAACTTACTTTGTCAATGAAGCTAACTGTATTTTTGTGATCTTTTTCGGTTATTCTTTGTCTGTTTCGATTTTGTATACAATTGATGTGTTTTTGTACGCTTTTAGTTTAGTTATGCATTTAATAGTCAATTTTTTATTATATAATTTTGTCTTGTATTTTTTTATGATTTCCTTGGTTAGCTGTTAGCACCAATTGATATATAAGGTTTGATGGCTAATAGAAGAGGGGGTAAGGAAAGAAAAATATCAAACGAATATACTTGGGACCTTAACGGACAGAACAAAATATAATATTATTCTGTTGATTGTTGTTGGAGGTAAGATTTCGTATTCCCTTAATTTATAAGAGTATATGCAAGAGAATAGGTATAATACATGTGATCGTTTTTTAGGCGGATTAGAAAAAGACTTTATTATTACGGAACAGATTGAAGATAGTCCATTGACTTCAGAACCTTCTTTTTTGGATTACGGGATAATAGCAGTATGTAATAGAGGTAGTGCGATCATTCATTTGCTTGATAATAAGCATGTATGGAATAAGAATGAATTGATTTTCTTATTTCCGAGACAGTTATGCTCAATGCGGAACGTGAGTGAGGACTTCTCGGCGAAGTTTATCATCATACCACATGTACTACATGGGGATGTATTAAGTTCCTTACGTCATTTTGATCCGGGATTTCATTTTTTCGTGAAGGATCATTTTTACTATAATATAGAGGATAATAATGGTATTGAGCGTTTTCAATCATTTTGCAAATTGATAGAGAATGAGCTTGAGCGGTATCGGGGTAATGGGCTTCTGAGGGAGCGGATTATATGTTACTTGGGGATTTTTTACATGGATGTTTACGACTATTATGTGAAAGTGCGTAAGAAAATCCCTTTCAGGACTAGTTTGAGAAAAGAGCAATTGATCTATGATTTCTGTAGTCTCGTGGCAGAGAATTTCAAGAATCACAAGAATGTCGGATTTTATGCGGATAAATTGAATATAACGACAACTTATTTAAGTGCGATCATGAATGAAAGGTGTGGCATTTCAGCCAAGGAGTTTTTATCTATCTATATAGTGTTAGAGGTAAAGTCGTTGCTACGTGACTCTCGATTAAATATACAGGAGATCGCTATATTGACTAATTTTCCGTCTCAATCGACATTGAATCGCTTTTTTCGTCAACGGACGGGAATGACTCTTTCTCAATATCGAAAACATATATTTTCAACATAATTATGTTTGATTTTCATATTATTTCTATAACTTTAAACTTCTGCTGCAATCGTTATTATAGTTCATTTGTTGTATAAATAATAGAGGAGATTGCTTGATTGATTTAAAGTTGGGAATTAGTGGTTATAATTTAATATGACGATGGGACAATGTAATAAAATGCTAGAGGAAATGAGCTTTAATGCCCTATTCCAGAAATTACCTGTTGGAATTGAAGTTTATGACGAGAGGGGGCAGCTAGTGGATCTCAATAGGACGGACGAGAATTTGTTCGCTATAAGCCGGAAGGATATTATGGGAATAAATCTTTTCGAGAATCCTAATTTTCCAGAGGACAAGATCGCTCGTCTGAAACAGGGAGAAATGGTTGTGTTCGATTGTAATTATGAATTTGATAATATACAAACGAATGAGTACTATAACATAGACCCAAAAAAGGAAGGTACAAATTTACGTCTGTCTATTAAATGTGTGCCGTTGGAAGGAGAGGCTGAAGATATCTGTGGATATGTACTAATGTTTACGGATGAGACGGAAGAATATCAAAAGTCGGAGAAAGTAGAGGAACTGTTCACGAAGTTGAAAACGGTTATGCGTTGCAGTGATTCCTTGCTGTGGGAATATGATGTTAAAACCGATAAGATGCATATCGATCTGGATTTACGTGTTTTAGGTAATAAATCCAGATTGAGAGCAAGTAACTTGACAACGAAAAAAGATTTTTGTGAGATCGTACATCCGGAAGATCGGGAAAGGGTACTTGTACAAGGCTTTGAAAAGATTGTTACGGGTGAGATCGGTGAATATAGTATTCAATACCGACAGCTTTTTGAGGGGCAATATGTTTGGGTGAGAGCGTATGCGTACCCTTATAAATATGATGAGGCGGGAAGACCAGCGAAAATCCTTTATTACTTGATGGACATAACGGATGAGATCGCCATGCAAGATAAATTGCGCTGGGTGGAACGAGAGCGTCAACGGAAAGAATATGAGTTAGCTAAGGCTAAAGAGGCGAATCGGCTTAAGTCTATGTTCTTGGCGAATATGAGTCATGAGATCCGTACGCCTTTAAATGCTATTGTTGGTTTCGCGAATATACTGGCAGAGACCAAGGAGAAAGAGGAAGAGGAGGATGAGGAGGAAGAGGAGATAGAGGAGGAGGAACGAGAGTTTTATGTGGATATCATTGACAAGAATAGTGAATTGCTTCTGCAATTGATTGAGGATATCCTTGATTTCTCAAAGATTGAGGCGGGAACCTTTGACATTACGAAGAGAAATTTTGATTTTAAGGAGATCTGTGAGGAAACTTATGCGGTACATGCCTTGAAGATTCCGAAAAACGTTCGATTTGTTTTCGACCAGGGCTCACAACCCGTGACCGTTTTCTCAGATCCGAAACGAGTCGTACAGGTTATTTCTAATTTCTTGACAAATGCGATTAAGTTTACTTCGGAAGGTGAGATCAAATTAGCCTATAAGGTATCGAATGATGAAATACGAGTTTCGGTCTCGGATACGGGAATGGGAATCTCGGAGGAAGATTGTAGAACTATATTCGATCGCTTTGTTAAGTTGAACGCTTGCAAACAAGGTACCGGATTAGGATTGGCGATTTGCAAAAATATTATCGAGAAACTAGGGGGACGAATCGGGGTAGAATCTACATTGGGAGTAGGTTCCACTTTTTGGTTTACCTTGCCTTTGAAGGAGATTAAAGAGAATGAACCTAAGTTCTAAGGGGATATATATTATTTTACGGATATGTTTTAAAGCATGGTTTTGTTAAATCTGGTTAAGTAAATGAGAATTGCAAATAAAACATTATGCTACATAACATAAAACCTCTATATTTGCACTGTGTTTTTCATGGTATTAGATTTAAGGTTAACAATTGAGATTGGCTGTCCGTGATGGATAGCCTTTTTTGTTTCAAAAAATTATAACCATGAGATTTTAGGAGTGTAGCTGAAGGTTTTTTCGTAAATTTGCGCTCCGTTTGTAATACTAGATCCTGTATTTAAGTGTATGAAAAGAGTATTCTGTCCAAAATGTGATAATCAGTTGTCTTTTGATGAGACCAAATATCCGGAAGGGAAGGTATTAGCCTTCGTCTGTCCGCAGTGTGGAGCGCAATTTAAGATTAAATTGGGCCGAAAGGTGGTGAAGACGGCTACCGGTGAGGAAAAAGAGGTGAAGGAACCGGATTTCTCTTGTGGTTATATTACCATTATCGAGAATGGTTTTGCTTTTAAGCAAGATCTACCATTAGTGATGGGAGATAATGTGATTGGTCGCCGTAATAAGGATACGGAAGGTGTAGATGTCCCTATTATCACGAGCGATCCAAGTATGGGGCGTAAGCATTGTGTGATTAATGTAAAGAAAGACACTAATGGCAAGTTCGTTTATATGGTGCGTGACTTTCCTAGCTTGACCGGGACTTTTGTGAAAAATGTATTGGTCGGTAAAAAAGAACAAGTACGTATCGGGGAAGGTTCGATCGTAACGATTGGCGCTACTACTTTTATCTTACATTCGGCGAACGAGGGAGAAGAAGAGGAATAAATATAAAAAACTTCAGAGGCTGTTCCCGTTAATGATCTCGATCTTTAACTTCGGGTCGGAATGATGGCAGATAAGGGATTTTGGCGTTTGTTTTGGGAGTGAGTTATAAGATATATGCTCATTCCGGGATACAGCTCTGAAGTATCACTGAGAAAACAAGGCTCATAGGTATTAAGATTAAGCCGATTAACATAAAGAAATGAAAAGAACCGAAAGAATAGTTGTATTAACTATGGTTAAAATAGGCTCTTAGGGTTTGTTTTTCTAGAAATTAGCTAACTTTTTGTGTGGTTTTTGAAATGTTAATGAGCACGAGGTTAAATAGAAATATGGACAGTCATGGAGCAGGTTCCTAAACAACAGCCGGTAAATAAAACAGCATTCCGGGTATTGGTGGCGTTAAGTGTTACGCATTGTTTGAATGATTCGTTGCAATCCGTTATCTCGGCGGTTTATCCACTTTTCAAGGATGATTTAGCGTTGAGCTTCGCCCAAATCGGGTTGATTACGCTTGTTTATCAATTATCCGCTTCTGTTTTCCAGCCTATAACCGGTTTGGTTTTTGATAAGCGTCCCGTGGCTTGGTCGTTACCTATTGGTATGAGTTTTACGTTGGTCGGCTTGTTGAATCTCGCTTTTTCCTCTACGCTCCATTGGGTCTTGATCTCCGTATTCTTGATAGGTATCGGGTCTTCGGTTTTGCATCCGGAAGCGTCCCGGATCACCTCGCTAGCGTCGGGAGGGCGTAGGGGATTGGCGCAATCGCTTTTTCAAGTGGGTGGTAATTTGGGCGGATCGTTAGGTCCGCTACTGGTTGCTCTATTGGTGGCGCCTTATGGACGGACTCATATCGCTTTGTTTTCTATACTAGCATTCGTCGCTATTTTGGTGATGATTCCTATCTGCCGTTGGTATAAGGCGTATTTGAGTCGGGTGAAATGGCAGAAGAAGTCGGGTGAGACGCATGTGGAGATGCCTCTTTCTTTGGGAAAAACAGTCTTTTCGATCTCGATATTGCTGACCTTGATTTTCTCTAAATATATCTATATGGCTAGTTTGAATAGCTACTATACCTTTTACTTGATCCATAAATTTGGGGTGAGTGTACAGACTTCGCAGATCTGTTTGTTCGTCTTCCTGATCGCTACGGCCATGGGAACTTTGGCGGGTGGTCCTATCGGTGATAAGATCGGTCGTAAAAAATCTATCTTATTATATGAAGTGATCCACATTATCGCTATGATCGGTGGAGCAGCAGCACCTAACGTAACAGTATTATATGTATTCCGTTTAATCCAGGGATTTGGATTAGGAGCATTATTAGTTGTATTATTCGCAGCATTTACTGAATATGTACCTGGCAAGAACCGTGGTGTATGGTCTTCCAGAAACTCATTCATCGGTAACTTTGCTCATCCAATCTGTAATGGTATCGCATTAGTGATCGTTTCTACAGGAGTCAGCATGAATATGAACTGGAGAATCCAGTACATCATCCCTTCTGTATTATCTATCATTGCAAGTATCATTATTTACAACAAATACCCAGAATCACCACGTTGGTTAGAATCACAGGGTAGAGTTGAAGAAGCAGATGCTATCATGACAGCAATCGAAAAAGAAATTGAAGCATCTACAGGTAAACCATTACCAGAAGTTGAAGTAACAGAAGCTAAAGCAGTGAAAAACTTACCATACTCTGCATTATTTAAAGGTAAATTATTAAAGAGAACAATCTGTGGTTCTTTAGTACTGATCGGTATGAACACAATTCAGTATACACTGATGAACTGGATGCCATCATTATTAAGTTCTTTAGGATATGATACATCACAGTCTCAGTTTATGACAATGTTTGGTCTGTTCGGTGCACCATTTGGAATCTTCCTTGCATCTTTATACATGGATAAAGTGCCTAGAAAGATCACAGGTGTAGCATTACTGATCGCCATGGCTGTTATGGGTATCATAACATCTAGACAGACAACAATGACAGCACTGATCGCATCAACATTCGTATTAAATACATTCATTTACATGTATGTATGTTATGCATCCGCAGTATATGTACCAGAAATGTGGCCAACATCTGCAAAATTATCAGGATCTGGATTCTGTAACGCAATGGGTCGTGTAAGTAATATCTTCTTCCCATTCCTAGTTACATCTGTAGCAGCAGGATCTATGGGATCTAATGGTGTATTCGTACTGATCTCTGCAGTAGCAGCAATCATTGCCGTATCCATCATCATCTTCGGTGTAGAGACAAGAGGAGAATCTGTCGAAGACATCGGAAATCTGGAGTAATAAAATTTTAGAAGTCCTAAAAATAATTTAACATAAAACACAACAATTAGGGAGTGGTACTCGTTCTTATAACGGGCGGGTACCCAAAATCAAAAAGGAGCATTTGCTATGAAAAATTCAGAAGCAATCTTAGTAACACCAAAACAATTTGAGATTCAGGAATGTGCAGTTCCAGAACCAAAAGATCATGAAATCTTAATGAAAGTTGAATACGTTGGAATGTGTGGATCTGATATTCACGGATTCGAATTCGGACCATTCATCCCACCGAAAGATCCAAATCAGAAAATCGGACTTGGACATGAAGTAGCCGGTGAAGTTGTAAAAGTCGGAGCAAAAGTAACAAAATTCAAACCAGGAGATAAAGTACTGATCGAACCTGGTGTACCAGATGATTCTTGTGAATACTGCCGTACAGGACGTTACAATATCTGTCCTGACGTAGACTTCATGGCAACACAGCCTAACTACAAAGGTGCTCTATGTGAGTACATGACACATCCAGAAGAATGGACATACCATGTACCAGAAGGAATGTCTACAATGGAGGCAGCATTAGTTGAACCAGCAGCAGTTGGTATGCATGCAGCAATCCTTGGAGAAGCAAGATTAGGAAAAAGCATCGTAATCCTTGGAGCAGGAACAATCGGTCTTATGGTACTTCAGGCTTGTAAGAGTCTTGGTGCTACAGATATCACAGTTGTAGACGTTATGGACAAACGATTAGATCTCGCAAAAGAACTTGGAGCATCCAGAACAATCAATGGTGCAAAAGAAGATACAGTAGCGCTTCTTCGTTCAGAAGAATTATTCGGAGATCATGGTGTTGAACTTGTATTTGAATGTGCAGGTTCTACATTTACAGCAAATCAGGCAGTACAGATCGTTGCTCGTGGTGGAAAGATCATGATGGTAGGAACACAGTCTAAACCAGTTCCAATCGACTTCTTAAAGATCAACCGTGAAGTAACAATCCAGACATCATTCCGTTACTGCAATAACTATCCACAGACAATCGAAGCTATTGCAAGCGGTAAGTTTAATGTAAAAGATATGGTAACACATGTATATGATTACAAAGATGTACAGCAGGCATTTATGGATGCAATCGATCCAGAAAAGAAAACTGACATGGTAAAAGGTGTTATCAAAGTCGCTGAATAAATAACAAGTTTTAGAACAAGAAAAGGAGAAATGAAAATGATCGCAGATATCAGATTTTGGGAACAGAAAGCTAGTGAAGGACATTATGCTATCCCTCACTTTAACGTATGGAACGCAGAAATGTTAATGGGAGTTATTGATGCAGCTGAAGAACTTCGTGCACCAATCATCATCTCTTTCGGTACAGGATTTACAGGAAATACTTCTTTTGAAGATTTCTGCTACATGATGGAATCTATGGCTAAAAAAGCTACAGTACCAGTTATCTTACATTGGGATCATGGACGCAACTGGACAATCTTAAAGAATGCTGTAGATCACTGTATGAACTCTGTAATGCGTGATGCATCTGCATTACCATATGAAGAAAATGTTGCAGAGATTAAGAGATGTGTAGATTACTTCCATGCATACAACATTCCAGTAGAAGCTGAATTAGGACATGTAGGAAATGAAACAGTATACGAAGAAGCATTAGCTGAGTATGCTTACACAGATCCTTCTCAGGCAAAAGATTTCGTAGAAAGAACAGGATGCGATTCTTTAGCAGTAGCAGTAGGAAATGTACATGGTGTTTACTCTGCAGAACCAAAGATCAGATTCGATATTATCGAAGCTGTTAATAAAGAAGTTAGTGTACCACTTGTACTTCATGGAGCTTCTGGTATCGGTGATGAAGATATCAAAAAAGCTATCCAGTGTGGAATCGCTAAGATCAATATCCATACAGAACTTTGCCAGGCTGCTATGGAAGCAATCAATGAACACAAAGATGAACCTTTCTTAGCTGTAGAACGTGCAGTTCGCCAGGCAGTAAAAGAACGTGCTATGTACAAGATCAAATTATTTGGTGATGACGGAAGGGCTGATGAATAAAGTGGAGAAAAAATTAGACGTATTGTGTCTGGGAGCAGCGGTAGTAGATATTCCGCTGCGCCCGGTATCAAGAGAAATTTTTGATATAGAATCATATCCAGTTGATCAGATTGCAATGGCTGTTGGTGGAGACGCTATGAATGAATCAACAATTATCAGTCGTCTTGGATTTAAGACAGGACTGATGGCAGCAATTGGAGATGATGCAGCAGGAGCATTTATCATACGTTCTTGTGATGAAGATAATATTGACACAGAGGGTGTGACAATTGACCCAAATCTGGATACATCCATTAATATTGGACTTGTAACAGAAGATGGAGAAAGAACATTCATCACGAACCGTAATGGAAGTCTTTGGAAAGAAAATATTGAACATGTCAACTTTGAAAAGATCAAAGAAGCAAAAATCTTATCTCTGGCAAGTATTTTCAACTGTCCTTTACTCGACGGAAAAACATTAGAGGTTATTTTCAAATTTGCAAAGGAACAGGGAATGACGATCACAGCTGACATGATCATGCCTCGACTGGGAGAAACATTAGATGATATTGCTGGAGCATTAAAATATGTAGATTATTTCTTCCCGAACTACGATGAAGCATGCCTGATGACAGGTGAGAAAGATGAAGCAAAAGTTGCAGATAAGCTCTTTGCTTACGGAATCAAAAATGTAGTTATGAAGATTGGTACTCGTGGATGTTATATCCGTAATAAAGATGGTGTTATGATCGTGCCAGCATGTAAAGGAATTACAGCCGTTGATACGATTGGTGCAGGAGATAACTTTGCATCCGGATTTATCGCAGCATTACTTCAGGGTAAAGATATCAAAGAATGCGGTGAATATGCAAACTGTACAGCAGCGATTGCAGTACAGCATCCTGGAGCAACATCTGGAGTACAGAATCGTCAGATGGTAGAAGATATGCTTAAGAAGTATAAAGAAGATTATAAATAATTTTTATAATATTTGGTTAATTGATTGTTAGATTTGAAAGGAAAATTTAAAATGAAAACAATGAAATTAGGAAAAACAGGAATGGACATTTCAAGAATCGGTCTTGGAACATGGTCAATCGGTGGTGGATCTGCCTGGGGTGGAGATCACGATCTTCAGACAGTCGTAGATACGATCAGAGAAGCTCCAAAAGCTGGTGTTAACTTAATCGATACAGCTCCTGGATACAACTTTGGTAACAGTGAAAAAATCTTAGGAAAAGCCTTAGAAGGAATGAATCGTGAAGATGTTAAGATCATTACAAAATGTGGTGTAACATGGGATCAGGAAATGAAAGGTGATCTGTTCAACAAAGTTAATGGAATCCAGTTATACAAAAACTTAAACAGTGAATCTGTAAAAAAAGAGATTGAAGCTTCTTTAGAACGTCTTGGAACAGACTATGTTGATGTTTATATGACACATTGGCAAGCTACACCAGGAACAGAATATTTCGTTCCTATCCAGAAAACAATGGACGTTTTAAATGACTTAAAAGCACAGGGTAAGATTAAAGCAATTGGTGCTGCTAATGTAGATATCAATCATATTAAAGAATATATCAAATATGGTGATCTTGATATCATCCAGTGTAAATATTCCATCTTAGATCGTGGAATCGAAGATGAAATTATCCCATGTGCCCGTGAAAACGGAATCACAATCCAGTGCTATTCTCCACTTGAAATGGGACTATTATCTGGAACATTCCCAAGAGATTACAAGCCAGTTGGAGCTCAGATTCCTAAGAAATGGTTCCAGCCAGAAAACATGCAGAACGCAATGGATATGATGGATTCATGGAAACCATTATGTGAAAAATATGACTGCACAATTGCTAACTTAGCACTTGGATGGATTCTTGCACAAGGAGATTTCTTAAACTTATTAAGTGGATCAACAACAGTAGATCAGATCAGAGAAAATGTGAAATCTGCAGAGTTAGAATTAGATCCTGAAGATGTAGCATTTATGCGTGAATCAGCAGAAGCAATTGATAAATAAAAATTAGAAAGAGTCCCTTGTGAAGCCACAATATCAATGATAAAATAAAGAAAAAGTCAACAATATATAAAGAATAAACGGCTCAGGAAAAAATATATTATGAAATTTACAAGGGGGAGGGTTGTCCCGTGAAAAACCGCTTAGAACATATAAGAGAACAAGTTAAGAATGAAAAGAAAGTCACAGTATCCGAACTAAGTAAGATTTACCAGGTTACGGAAGAGACGATTCGAAGAGATCTTGAGAAACTGGAGAAGGAAGGTTTTTTAACAAGGACTTTTGGAGGTGCTGTATTAAATAGTGCCAGCCAAAAAGAACATATTCATTTTTATAAAAGAACATCCATTAACCAGAAGGAAAAGATAAAAATTGCAAAACTTTTTAAGGATATATTAGATCAGAAGAGAACGATAGCAGCAGATGCCAGTACAACTGTTATGGAGGCCATTCGTTTACTGAAGGCAAACCGTAATATTACCGTATTGAGTTCATCAACGGAGATTTTCCGAGAGATGACTGGATCAGAGATTCATATTCTTTCTACAGGTGGTGTTTTTAATGAGGACTCCCTCTCTTTGCAAGGGAACTTAGCAAAAGAAAATATTAGAAGGTATCATGTGGATCTTGCTCTGCTTAGCTGCAAAGGA
>ENA-OPBE01003295-OPBE01003295.1-human-gut-metagenome-genome-assembly--contig:-NODE-3295-length-10967-cov-2.787940_pt1 | contig 10967 bp, 9 predicted proteins | sample MGYA00241066_ERZ501448 | MGnify/ENA primary metagenome ERZ501448 (study PRJEB25962, sample SAMEA2042585) | human gut metagenome | biome: human gut; feature: human-associated habitat; material: faeces...
GCATGAGGGAGTTTGAGCACCATACATTTCTACATCATTCTCAAACTATCGCAGAAGTGTAACAAAAAATTAGTAAGTTTGAGCACCATACATTTCTACATCATTCTCAAACAGTTTATAATTCACATTGCTGACCTAACGGGTTTGAGCACCATACATTTCTACATCATTCTCAAACTGTAACATTGTAATTAACATTTCCCGCCACGTTTGAGCACCATACATTTCTACATCATTCTCAAACGCATACAATCTGCTAAAATGCAAGCTATTCGTTTGAGCACCATACATTTCTACATCATTCTCAAACGCAGAAAATCTTGGTGGCACAGGTGGCGCAGTTTGAGCACCATACATTTCTACATCATTCTCAAACGTTGAGTTGTCACCCAACAAAAACACAAAAGTTTGAGCACCATACATTTCTACATCATTCTCAAACGTACTGTATTAGATACTGCTACTCGTTTTTGTTTGAGCACCATACATTTCTACATCATTCTCAAACCTCAAATTAGAAAATGAAATGCCATCACTAACATAAAATGTATCTCTGCTGTGCTCAAACACACTTATCTAAATAATAGTATAACGAGATCTTTCTCTTTTTTCAATAGATTTCACAGTTATCCTTATCAATAATATACCACTTCTCACCATCTATTCTACTGTCAATATAATGTTCCATTAATAAAACATTCCATTCTCGACAGCACACTTCTGAATACAATAATTTCATTTCTTCAGCAGAAAAGTATTGTCTTAAATTCCAGAATATTAATAATTTTGGCTTTATCAATTCCTGGAGCAATATACAATATTGCAATAACCGCTCCAAGTCCGTTTCATATTCAGTAACTAATTGAATACCCATAGCTTTCGCCAAACTCGAATAATCAAGTTCCTCATTGATACTGAACTCAAACGAATACTCCACCTCTAGATTACCAAAGAATGTTTGGATATGTGTGTTTAGCTCCTGCCCCTCTCTCCAATGCATTTCGTTCACTGCTTTTTCTGCAAAAGATTTCAAAAAGGCAGTAACCAGCTTTCTTTGATTAACATCTAGCTGCAATGGATTAAATATCATTTCCATGACTTTGCTGATTTTTAATTCTTTATCACCTTCCGACAATACCCAGTTACCGCTATCACCACTTTGCTGAAATATTAATTCCTTTTGAATCTCCCGCCATCTTACCGGCGATTCTACAACACACACTGGTATCAGAGAATCAGCCTTTCCAAATTCTATATCGAAATGAACATCCGGATGTGTTAATTTCAAACATCCCCCTCCCCTCTTTTACCGTGATTACAGTATAATTAACCGTTCATCACTCTGAATCACTTCACTTGTAACTTCCCCGACCAAAAGTTCCATTCGACCATACTGTTTTTCGGTAATCGTCAACATTTGCACCAACCCTTCAGGAGGTTTGTTTTTGCGAACATTATCTTCAATCCTTTGAGCTATGCTGGTATTTAATGCTAACTTGCTATAGATTGACTCCTGCTGCATGACAAACCCACTCTTCAGCAAATATTTCCGAAATCTCGTATATTCTCGTCGCTGCGCACTTGATAGTACAGGAAGGTCGAACATTACTATCACTCTCATGTACCTATAACTCATAAGAATAAAAGGAAAGCTGCGCAATGTCCGACTCATTCAAAGCATCGAATACACTCTTAACATATTGCTTGATCGCATTTAGGATGACAAAATGTTTGCCTTCCATTATTACTTCTTCATTTAGCAAAGCAACTAATTTCATTTTTTGTTCATGCTCAAATTCTATTGGTTTCATTTCACATACCTTTCGATCGACAAGCACACGATACGGCTCCATTAGATCTGAACCCAAATTAAATTGGTTAAACATATTATCATGGAATAACCCCAGCTGCGTAATGTATCCATTCATTACAATTTCACGATTAATTGCAGAAAGCATCAGTGAATATCCATAATTCAATGCTGCGTTAATCGGGCAATCTTGACTCCGTGAGAAATCCATGCCAAACAATGCGTTAAAATATACTTTTGCAGCATGACCTTCACGATTAGTGGCATCATTCCATTGTATCTGTTGAACATAGTCTCTCAGCAGCGCAGCTTCCGTATTCTTCCCCCTTTCCAGCAAGAATTCCGCCTGCTTATTTATTTTCTCACGAACAATTTCCGTCCACACGGCTTCCTTCACAGACTGTGGCCACGTAATTTGTGTACGGATTTTATTGCTTGTATCATGTGAGCCATAATACGAAATCAACTCCGAGGATGGATTTCGCTTATGGTCACAAAATATCACTTTCACCTTCTGTCTCGTTAATTCCGCCAACAATCCAACTGTCAGCGATACAGAAGTAGCTTCCACAAGCAGAAGTGCTATTTCTGAAATATGTATCTTCTGCGTTTTCATCTCACTTCGTACCACTAAATATTGCAATTGCAAATCCAACTTTGCCGTGTTATGCACGACAACAATCCGCCAACTCATATCGTTTTTAGATCAATCACTTGTTCATAGAAACCTGTAATTGATTGGTTGATGATTTTTATATCTTCTAATTTTGATATATCATTATTAAGCACCAATATTCCCGCCTTCCCCGGTCCATCTATTAATTGCAAATTTGCAGCTTGACTGGCACATTGAAATAAATGTAGAATTTCCATTAATATCAGACATTTCTGCTCATTGCTCATAGATTGAAAAATCTCTTTTCCTTTTTCTATCTTTTCTATTTGCGCTGACAGCCTATGCCCATACAAGCTATTTCTTAGCTTATGCAGAAATTCATCATAGAGCTCTTCCAAGACTTCTTGTGTCACTTCACTTTTTTCGGATAGGACAGCCTCTTTATTCTCTTTATAGTCGGCACAATATTTGCCTATCTTCTTTACTATCAACTGCAACTCTTCGCTCAAAACCAGTTGATTTGCTCCCTTAAATAATAATTGCTTTCCTGTTCTTCCCGACAAATGCATCTTAAACCCATCCACGTCAAATAGCGTATTAATCTTTATCTTAAGTATTCGCACGTCTGGATTCACAAGACCGAGTTCCTCCTCGCAATATCGTCTACGAAGCTCCACAGATTCCTCTAAGCTTTTCGCCAAATATACCGGCACGAACTCAATCGTTCTCTTTCTCTCTCCCTTCTTACCATCGGATTCCACCAGCATAAAATAAGCACCACTCGCCTTATTATACGCTCCATATTTCTCAATCGACTGGAGTCTCTCATCGGCACCTCCCTTGATCGGTATCTGTCCTTTCCCTTTCTTCAAAATATTTTGATCAAAAAGCCCTCCTTTCACTTCGTATGCTCTTCTGGTGAATAAAACATTATTCTTTCGCATCCATTTCTTCACAGTACATATTGTCCCGTTATCTCCAGGAATCCATGCTGTTTCATTTCCACGTTTTACCGTTTCATTCTCAAACATTTTCTTTAAGTTGTATGTACGTCCCGGATTGTTGCGCACAAACCAAGCCGCATCCTTTGTAAATTTTACATAGTATGTGTTGCCGACAACAATATTCAAATAGGCATCTTTGGCATGATGGAAATCATTCACCTCACGCACTTTGATCATGTCAAATTTATGCCGGAATTCACTAACTGCACGAGCTTTTGCATAAACGATTTCGGCATCAGGATATGCCTCTTCCAATAAATGCGCAACTGCTTTGGTACTCTGACGTGTCTCCACTAATTGTCTGGCAATAAAACCAGCCAACTCATCTTCACCAAATGGCTCTGTTCTTGTCAATCTCTTATATTTTTCTTTAGAGATCAATCCCTTTTTCAACAGCGTGCTCCATAATGCTTTTCCTGCTTTTCGGTATTCCTCAGAGACCGGGAATGTATCTGTCTTTTTGCTATTTAAATCTCTTTTGACCAATACGCGGTTGTCTATACTATCGTCCATAACCTTCGATTGTGGATATATATGATCAATATCATATCGGTTTGTGAATAACTCATCCAAATCAATGGCATCTCCGGAATACATACATCTTCCCATCTGCGAATAATATAAGAAAAGTTTGTCACTGCGCAATGCATTGTCAGACTCCTTATTTGCCAGACGGTCGTATAATTCCGGTGCTTCCTTTTTGCAGGCTTTGTAAAGATCCAACAACTGGTTTCTTCTAGAAACTTTTCTCACGCCTTTTTCACCGGGCTCTCTTGCAACCTCGACAAAAATGCGTTTTGGTGCACCACCCATTATATTTGTAATTTCCCTTACAATTTTTATAGTTTGCCAAATTGGGCGCTTTACTGCAGGAGACACATAAAGCTCTTCAATGTCTTGATATTCTATCTCTCCTTTTTTCATCTGTCCGGCATTCCATTGCTCAATCTGCTTTGTATAATCGTATTTTCCACTTAAAAGTTTCATTAAGTTCTCATTCGTTTCCCAAAGCGCAGTGATGATATTCATTACTTCACCAGTCTCTTTATTGACTGATTCAATATTTTCCAAAAAGGTGCGCGACAATCTGCCCCACCCTGCATATTTTTTGTTGGCAAGCTGAGCAATCTGTTTGTCAGACAACATCGGATATTTTCTATGAATACGCTGTTTCAACATCTTTTGAGAATCTGCAAATAGCGTAATATCTCTGACGATATCCTCCTGTTCACTTTCCGAAAGGACCCCCGTTCCAACGATCTGCTTAAAATCATGATACGCTTTCAACGAACTCTTAAAATTCTGATCAAATCCGGATAGTTCTTGTTCTTTAGAAATTACGCCGTTGATTCTAAGGTAATCCTTGACCTTTTTCCCTGTTACACGTTGGTATTTCTTGAAAACATTATTATAAATATCCTGCTTAAGTTCCGGAGCTATCAGTTCCCCATCAATGCGCAGATTATTTAGCTCGTTCAATACATTGAATTTCGCATACAACAATGATTCCTTCGGCAAAACATCCTCTCCGATCAGATACGTGCATTTATTCGTCATGCGTTCAATAAATTTCGTTGCACTTTCTTCCTCGTCAATCATTTCTGAAAAATTCCATGGATAAATTTTGCCTTCCTTTTTACGTACAGACCAGCTATGACCACCTTTATCTTGATGCGCCGTGTTCAAAGGTCCTACGTAGTACGGAATGCGGAAGCGGAATATCTTTTGTATTTTTTCCACTGGTGTATAACCATCTTGATCTTTCTCCAACAAAAACGGATAGAATTTCTGTGCGTTGTCCAATATTGCATTCAATTCATTCTCATGCAATTGATAAGGAATAACTCCATTATCGCGAATCATTTGTTTAGGAAATAATGTTCCAAGATCCATCTCTGCTTTTAACTCATCGATTATCTCTTGCCCCATTTCATCCACAGACAGACGATCCAGCTGCTTTTTTAAGAATTTATAAAAATCTTCCTGTGAACATTTTTTCTCAATCGGCTGTTTTTTTCCATTTTTCTTTGCCATGCCAATATAAGCACTATAATTTGCCTCATTTTTCTCAGACACACCAAAAACAGCCTCGTAAACTTCTTTATCCATCCGAAGAAGCTGCTTCACTTTCCGCAGATCATCACGGTGTTTCTCATAGGTTTTAACTTTTGCTTCCGACAAAAAGCGCGCATCCCCCAGTATATCATGCAATACCGTCCAATCATACACACCCTTTGCTGCTGCTATAAGCAAAAATCGATCCGCCAATACAGACTCTATTTCTACCTCTTTTTCTTCATAACCATTATCAGAAAAGCATATTTTCGAGATTTCTTCTTTATCCAACTCCGGATCAGCAAAAATATCACTTAGCTTTACGGTGCAACCCGTAATTAAAGCTGCTATCGCTTTCTCCTGTTTTTGCTTCTGCTTATCTGTTCCTACTATGAGCTTGCTGACCTGCGTCTTTTTATCTGATTTTGTGCATTGAGCATCACTCATAATGTGTTCCAATTGAGTCAACACTTCTTCTTGCGTCAAAGATTTCAGATCAATCTCTTGTTCTTCAGCCTGCTGCACTAATGCCTCAATCGCTGTTGAAAATTCTTTTACTTCTGATAATTTCTTGCCCTCAAACAGAAAATGTCCTCTATGCTTAATAATGTGATGCAATGCCAAATAAAGCAATCGAATATCGGGCTTATCTGTTGTATTCGTTGCCAACGCATAGCGCAAGTGAAAAATTGTCGGATATTTCTTATAATAGTCTTTATCTGTAAATCCATCATCTGCAAACAGTGCATACGGCAGCTCCGGCATGTTTCCATTGATGTCTTTCTTATCCTCATGCCAATACTTACTCTCTTTCATCCGCTGATAGAATCCCATGTCTTTCTTGCTAATCTCTTCCGCAAAGATTTCCTGCAATAAATGTAATCGATTTTTACGGCGCTCTGTTCTTCTTCGGGACGTTCGAAAGATTCTTCTTTCTTCGGCTGTCTTAGCAGACTCAAACAGGCGAATTCCCCATAATGCCTTACCATGACGTTTGATAATATTGTACGCTGAATCCGTCACTGCCCATCCTACAGAACCGGTTCCCATATCCAATCCAATATAGTACTCTTCAAATTTTTTCATAAAATCCTCCTTTTTCTCTTGACATGTCGTAGTTTATGCTTTATTATTGATGTCAGTTAAGTACCATACGTATTAACTACATCATAAGTTCAAATAAAAATTTATTCAAATCGCCTTTGGGCATCACAGTGTGTGATTTAATTGAACTTTAGGAACTCGCCTCGGCGAGTTTTTTTGTTGCTTGTTCATACCAGATCATCTCCTCCCCATCACTTCAATCTAAGAATCAGCACTTGTTATCCTTCATAGCCAATTCCATTTCCAGATCATCCGCAAAATATTGTCTCCTCATTCTTTGAATTTCCTTTTGTAGTTCACTGACAACTTCCTGCGGTGCAGTAATCTTAACCCCTTCTCCTAATCCTAACACCCATCCAAAAAAATTATTACTGACAACCACTTCAACTTTTGCTTGAAAGTGATCCTCATCCACCGGGCGAATTTTAACGTCTCTTCCAAATCTATCTACGATCACACCTATAAACCCATTTTGACAAAGCAGCGTGACCGATTCCTCTTTTCCCGAAAACATTCCAAAATGCTTCTCTGCGTAGTTTGCTATATTTCCCTGTGGAAATAACTTTTGACCTTTTCTTTTGCATTTCATCGGTTGAATACGTAACATCTTGTCGACTCGAAAATGCTTGACAAGCTCAGCCTTTGCGTCATATCCTACCATATAATAATTCTCATTATCCCAAATCAGCCCCCACGGAGATATTATGTATCTCTCTCCTTCGTGTCTTGGCTCCATCTCCTTTTTCAAATTCCACTGAAAATATTGAAATGAAATCATTACGTCTGCTGTAATTGCATTATGTATTTCATCTACATTATAGTAGATACTTTCGTTCATGGTTTTTATCCGACCGTGAACATATACCTGTTGATTTAACTGTTTCGCTTCGTATTGACTAACGTAACGTTCCAGTTTTTCTATAAGCTGGCTGGATTTCTTCTCTGTGATAAATTTAGAAGACTGTACTGCGTCTACCAAAAGTTTCAATTCTGCCAATTCCAAATTTCGATTTCCTACACAATAATATACATATCGTCCTATGTGCTTTTTTTCAATATCAATTCCAAACAATTGCAGAGCTTCTAAATCAGAATATATACTCTTTCTCTCTGCCGCAATGTCATACTTGGCCAACTCATTGATAATCTGCTCTACCTGTAAACCATGTTCATCATCCGTCAGTCGAAGCATAATCTTTGCTAAATACAACAATTTTAGCCTTTGATTCGGTCGTTTTGCCATTTACCCTCCCATCTCTTATACGCATACCTATCGTAGATTTCTTGGTACAAAATTTAACATTACTTGTCTTAGTGTGGATTCTCTACACATTCTTTTATGACATGCCACTATTATAGCACATTTATTGTCCCATAAAACGTACTAAATCGTATTTTTCAATAATTTAAGTTCTTTTTTGGATCGGTGATTTTTGATTTTGTATCCACAATTCGGACATTTTCTTACGGTATCCGAAATTTCCCGGTTGCATTCCGGGCAACTAATTAGTGCCCTTTGCTTTTCATCCTTTCTTTTATCGTAATAGATAACATAACATTTTCTATTTTACGAAATCCTCTCATATGCAGTGCACCACCCCGCCCACCTTTTGACTTTCTCCCCCAAACTTTGTATAGTATATATGTTGTGCCATCGGGCACACGTTACATTATACGACTGCAAGGCATCAGCTTTTGATATACGCCCGGTTTCTTTAGAACAGGGGGATGGTCGCTGGTCTTTTGCAGCAAAGCAAACATTGGAGGGTACCTATGAAATCTTTTGGTAGTGAGGGGATTTTATTCCCTGTATATTTTATTATGCTGGCTTTGGCCGTATATCTGAACGTGTTTACGGGTTCGGGTCTTGATATCGCCAACATTATCATTAATATTGGAATGTTTTTAATTGTCGGCGGGATTATTTTGTATTCTACGACACATTGTTTCATGCCTGCTAATCGGATGATGGCTAGCCTGCATCTTGCGGCACGCAACTTTCAGACTGACTTCAAACGCAAAGGCGATTATTTGTGGGATGATTATAAAGATAATCCAAAGCTCTTTGGTAACAAATTGGCAGATACACGTTTTCGTGAATATTGCGAGGAGCGCAGAAGATTAACGATGTTAGAGCGAAGTGCCCAATGCGATATTGATGATTATCTGAATGAATATTACATTGACAGCGTAATGAAATGTGGATTGATCAGCATTGTTCCCGGCGTAATGACCGGTCTTGGTATTTTGGGTACTTTTATCGGTCTGTCGTTTGGTCTTCAGAATTTTAATACCGGCAGTGCGTCCGCAATTACGGACAGCATTCCGCAGTTGATGAATGGTATCAAGATCGCGTTCCACACATCTATTTATGGTATGGTATTTTCTTTGGTATTTAACTTTGTTTACAAGAAAAACTTAGAAGATGCTTATAATGCCATGGACGATTTTTTGGACAGTTACCATAAATATGTCGCACCCCGTGCACAAAATAATGCGGCAAATATTTTCTTGGATTATCAAGCTTTGCAAATGATGCAGACAGAGAAGATGATGGAGAAATTTAGTGATGAAGTAGCTGATAAGATTGCTCGGGCACTCAGACAGTAACACCACTCGGTTCCGCGTACAGAAAAGAGGTTTATTATGCGCAGAAAAAAGAAAAGACATTTGGAGGAAACCAGTTATTGGCTTTCCTATTCCGATATGATGGCTGCTCTTTTGTTGATCTTTGTGTTGATCATTTCGTTTACAATGCTGCAATCGCAAAGACGTTACGAACAAAAACAAGAGGAATTAAAGCAGCAGCAGGCTTTGGTTCAAAGCCAACAGGAACAACTGCAGGAGCAACAGGAACAGTTAGACAAATTGATCGGTATTCGAACGGAACTGATCGAGGCTCTCAAGAAAGAGTTTGACGGTACGGATCTCAGTGTGAAAGTCGATGAAAAGACCGGATCCATCGCGCTTGACTCAAGCATTTTGTTTGATTCCGGACAATTTGCGTTGAAAGCGTCGGGTGAGGAATTGCTGCAAAAGTTTTTACCAAAGTATATTGGCGTATTAACAGACAAGCAATTTAATGATTATATCTCAGAGATTATTATTGAAGGACATACAGATACACAGGGAGATTATTTATATAATCTGGAGCTGTCCCAAAAAAGGGCCTTGTCTGTCGCAACTTTCTGCTTGGATGAAAACAAGAAAGTGCTGTCGACTGCCAAGATCACGAAACTACGCAAAATTGTGACGGCAAACGGCAAGTCCTTTAGCAATCCTATATTGGATAAGGATGGCAAAGAAGATCAAAATGCATCTCGTCGCGTGGAATTTCTTTTCCGCCTGAAAGATGATGAAATGATAAATGATATCAGTGACATTTTGAATAATTGATATTAGTGACATTTTGAGCAAAAGATATCAGCGACATTTTGAGCAAAAGATATCAGTGACATTTTGAACAAAAGATATCAGCGACATTTTGAATAATTGATATCAGTGACAGGAGGAAAACATGGAAATTCATCCGATTGCCCGGATACACTCTGATTTTCCGGGAAAGTTTGGCATTCCACGACAGAGCGGTCTGGTTCCGGAGTTACGCAGCCGTATCATATTTGAACCGGAATACCGCAATCGCGATGCGATCCGCGGCTTGGAAGATTTTTCTCATTTATGGCTGATCTGGGAATTTTCAGAAACAATGCGTGGGGAATGGTCACCTACCGTTCGTCCGCCCAAACTTGGCGGCAATAAGCGCATGGGAGTATTTGCAACGAGATCTCCATTTCGACCAAATTCACTGGCGCTTTCCTGTGTAGAATTACAGGACATTATTTTTTCAAAAGAAGATGGACCAATCCTGGAAATAACGGGTGCCGATCTCATGGACCGCACCCCGATCTATGATATAAAACCATATCTTCCGTATGCCGACTGTAAACCGCTGGCTACGGGTGGTTTTACAGACAGCGTAGAAGTTCATTTGCTGCGCGTAATACTTCCGGACAATGCGGGCCAAGTATTGCCTGCCGAAAAGCTTCTTTCTCTGGAAAAAGTGCTGGCACAAGATCCTCGCCCTTCTTACCAAAACGATCCGGAACGCATCTATGCATTCGAGTTCGCTGGCGTTACTGTCCGCTTTTTCGTACAGAATGACATTCTCACCGTAGTATCTATGAGTTAGCTGCCTATATACGCCAACTTCCCATACCTCAAAGCCTCCACAACCACATATTGCTTATTATGTCAAAGAATACTAAGTATTTTGCAGTCACAACATAGTGATTTCTGCCGGCAGTGAACTATAGTAATTGCCTTGCCGCATTTTCGTTTTTTGTGATTTCTAGATTTTGTTGTCTCTGATGATTGATTT
>ENA-OPBE01003305-OPBE01003305.1-human-gut-metagenome-genome-assembly--contig:-NODE-3305-length-10944-cov-2.005418_pt1 | contig 10944 bp, 7 predicted proteins | sample MGYA00241066_ERZ501448 | MGnify/ENA primary metagenome ERZ501448 (study PRJEB25962, sample SAMEA2042585) | human gut metagenome | biome: human gut; feature: human-associated habitat; material: faeces...
ACGCCGAATGCTACTCTTAACGACCTGTATCAGGACGTCGTGCTCAATTTGTGGAGAGCCTACCCCAAATTCCGGAGAGAGTGTAAAGTATCCACATGGATTTACCGCATCGCACTGAATACTTGTATTAGCTTTATTCGCAAAGAAAAGAACATTCCCGAAATCGTGACTCTAAGCCAGGACTCCGACCGAATGGAAGAATCGGACGAAACACAAGCCATGCTAAAGCAACTCTACCGGATGATTAACCGTCTGGGCCCGTTGGAGAAGTCTATTATTCTGCTTTATCTTGAAGAAAAAAGCTACGAGGAAATTGCTGAAATCACCGGCCTGACGGTAACAAACGTCGCTACCAAAATCAGCCGGATCAAAGACAAACTTAGAAAAATGAACAAGGAGGAATAATATGGAATTGGATGAACTAAAGAAATCTTGGAACGCGCTGGACGAGCAATTGAAGAAAGAACCGATTGCCGATGAAAAGCAGATTGCGGGCATGATTGCCGAATACAAGGCAAACGCACGCAAAAGCATAGGGCGCCTTACGGGTTGGCAACGCTTCTCCATAGGTATTGGAGTCGTGGGACTGGCTCTCCTTCTGGTTATTTGGTTACTGCCGTCCATCTTTCTGATCAACGAAGAATGGCAACCCAAGATTAATACACTCATAATATTTGTCGGCATCAGTATTCTGCTGGGGATCTGGTGGGATCACAAAAACTATCGCTGGATAAGAAACACGAAAATAGATGAAATGCCTGTAGCCATAGTAAGCAAACGTATGGCAAGTTTCCGCCGATGGACGAGATATGAAATTATAGCTATTTCCGTATGGGTGATTGTTTTCAATGTACTCAATTATTGGGTGATGGGCTATTACAAAGCTTCTTTCGGCGTTCAGGCCACTTTGATTGCATTCTTTGTGTTGTGTGACATTGCCATCATCTATCTGCTATACAAAAAAGTAGCTTACAAATTCCTTAACGACATCAAGAAGAATATAGAAGAATTAGAAGATATATGCACAGAATAACCCTACTCCTTATCCTTTTTTTATTGATCCCCGATTTGTACATCTACTTTATGTACATTGTTCGGAAAACCAAAAACATCTGGCTGCGCATTGCGCACTGGATCCCCACTCTTTTATTGATAGCAGGCTACTTCCTGTTGATGCAGGGCATAGGCGAAAATGCGATGGCTCACCATGCACAAGCCATCGGAAGACTGGCTATCTGCATTTTCCTGTTTGCCATCCCCAAGACCATCTTTATGATATGCTCGTTGGTGGGGCTACCTTTTCACTATTTGCTGCGCTGGCCCCGTTCACCGTTTACGGCTGTAGGGTTAGTATTGGGTGTAGTCAGTTTCTTTAATATACTTTATGGCACCCTTGTGGGGATCAGCAAATTTGAAGTGAAGGATATCGAATTTCACCACCCCAATCTTCCGAAAGCATTTGACGGTTACCGTATCGTGCAACTATCGGATATACATATCGGCAGCTGGATAGACAATGAGAAAACCATCAATGAACTGGTAGAACTCGTAAATGCCCAGAAACCCGATCTGATAGTATTTACCGGTGACCTGGTGAACCAAAGAAGTTGCGAACTGGAAGGATTTCAGGACATTCTGGCGCAATTGCATGCCAAAGATGGAGTATATTCCATTCTGGGTAACCATGACTACGGAAGTTACTATCATTGGAAAAACCTGAAAGAACAGGTTAATAACATTGACAATCTGATTCGGATGCAAAAGACAATGGGATGGAAACTACTGAACAATGAGTATGATATATTACATCATGAGGGGGACAGCATCGCACTTATCGGTGTAGAGAATGATGGTGAGCCTCCTTTCTCACAATTTGCCGACCTGAAAAAAGCGACTAAAGGTACAGATGGAATGTTCCGCATTCTGTTAAGCCATAATCCTACGCACTGGCGCCGGGAAGTACTGCCGGATACAGACATCGAGCTGATGCTTGCCGGACATACTCATGCGATGCAGGCTATCATGTTCGGTCATTCACTTGCTTCGCTGATTTATCCCGAATGGGGAGGGATGTACACTGAAGGAGATCGGGGATTATATGTCAATATAGGAATCGGTTATGTAGGACTGCCGTTCCGCTTCGGGGCATGGCCGGAAATTACAGTGATAACGTTGCGTGATTAGGCGCAACGTTATCCGGCTCAAAACTAATCGGACAAATAGATTCAGTCTGCTTGCAGCCGCACTATATCCAGTACCAATTCCTCTGTTTTCTCATTCTCATCCAGCGAATTATCAACAAAAAGGGCAACTCCGTCATTGGTTTCTCTCCATCCTGTGAAATAGTTATATCGATGAGACGGTAACTTAGCCTCTCCCACAACCACAAAGTCTTTATCAAAAAACGTCAGATAAAGATCACGATCATCCATCAAATTCAGTATATCTCTCGTAGCATCAAATTCTATTCCTCCAAGATGTAAACGGGCATACATTCCCGTTTGCGGAAGATACATAAGATCATAGAAATGAGGATTCTCAATATTATGCCGTTCCCATTGCTCGTAGTTACCCGATTCGCATTTTTCCACTACATTTTTCGTGAAACGACTATCTGCTTCAAAAACTTTTTGCTCTCCACTCTTACGATCCATAACATATACATGAGACTCGACCGGATAGTTATAAAGAACCTTTTCCGCTGTAAAGGTGATATTCAAATCACTCATATTACCATAATCTCTGCCACTCACATCCGTAACAGCCACCGATGGCTGCAATAAATAATCGACAGACCGAGTCATACTGTTCAGAAAAGTTTCCCGAACTTTAAAAGTAACCGGCGATGTAGAGAAATCCTTTATTCCATAAAGCAATGAATGACGTCCTCCGTCATAAAACAGTCGCGCTGTAGATATTGCATGATTAGTGTTTATCAGAATTTGTTCATTGTCTTTCAGTTCCGGACGTAAATCTACTGTTTTCAAAAGTTTCCCATCACCATTTATCAGGAGTATCCGTTGCGTATCATCATAAATCCAGATAGAGTCCGGAGTTTGTATAAAAAGCCCGGTTACAGAACGCATTACAGCTGATTCCCCCTGACTTGAAAGCAATATTTGCGATATCTGATGACGCTTCAAATCCATACAATCCAAAGCATGAGATTTATAATTGTATCCATAAATCAAACTCAGAGAATCATTATGAAAATAAGAAGACAGATAATAAGACTTCAAATTCAAAACCTCCGAAACGGGGAACAGAATATCTTCCGTCTGCAACTTCACTTCATTAACCTCTTGTCCCACAGATTGTTTCTTGCTCCCATTACAAGAAATAAAGAAGAAGCAAAGTGGAAATATGATTAATGCCCAATGCTTTATACGATTACTAATAACCAAGATTGCGCTCGATACAGAAAATTTCGTTGTTTCATTTTTCATATACATTATATATTAGATGTTTTGCCTGGGCAAATATAAGAACTATGTATACACTAAATTGTAATTTTCATATAATTTTCCAAGTTTTATTCAAAAGATCTTTCTCCATATCATACCGCTTTGTTCCATTTCTCTTCTCCCATCCACCCTATTCGCATCTCCTTCGCTCCTATAGAGAGAACAAAATAGCGAACTTGGTACGAAGAGGGTACGAAGAAGATACAAGGAAGGTACGAAGGAAGAATTATTGTTCTTTTTTTCGTTTTCCGATATTCCGAAAAAACGGAGAATATTTCACCGACATCTCCCTATTACCCCTCCAGAAACCTCTTGTGGGGGATATAAAAAATGGCTACACCCTTTGCCTCGGATGGCTACACCCTTTAGTGCAAATGGCTACACCATCCGGGACAAAGGGTGTAGCCCTGGCAAAAGCCGAATTACCGAATAATCTAAAAGTACGATAACCGGGTAGCATATCTAAATCAAATTATATATCTTTGCGGAAACAAAAATCCAACACCTATGAAGATACTTTATTATATTTACCAAATATGTTTTGCTTTACCAATTCTGTTGGTATTGACTATTCTCACGGCTTTGGTGACTATCGTCGGCTCTCTGATAGGCGGTGCACATATCTGGGGCTATTATCCCGGAAAAATATGGTCACAATTGATTTGTGTTTTCCTGCTGATTCCTGTAAAGGTGCGCGGCCGGGAGAAAATACATAAACACACATCGTACGTATTCGTACCCAACCACCAGGGAGCATTCGATATCTTCCTCATTTACGGATTTCTGGGGCGTAACTTCAAGTGGATGATGAAGAAGAGCCTGCGGAAATTACCTTCGTAGGGAAAGCCTGCGAAAGTGCAGGACACATATTTGTAGATCGTTCTGGTCCCAAGAAAGTATTGGAAACCATTCGCCAGGCAAAGGCTTCGCTAAAAGACGGCGTATCATTGGTAGTGTTCCCGGAAGGTGCCCGTACTTTTACCGGACACATGGGATATTTTAAAAAAGGTGCATTCCAGTTGGCAGATGAATTGCAGCTGGAAGTGGTGCCGGTCACTATCGACGGATCATTCAAAATTCTGCCCCGCACGGGAAAATGGATACATCCGTACCGCATGATACTGACCATTCACGATCCGATCCCGCCCAAAGGACAAGGTATAGAAAACATCAAGGCGACGATGGCCGAAGCCTACGCCGCCGTAGAAAGTGCTTTACCGGAAGAATACAAGGGAATGGTGAAAAACGAGGACCAATAATAAAATTAAAAATTGAAAATTAGAAATTAAAACGTTGCAATCCAAAAGATGAGTTTGTGAAACAGCATGATAACATGCCTTTAATTTTTAATTTCTAATTATTAATTTTTCCGCTCTCCTCCATACGCCGATGTTCCTCTATCAATTTCATATTCTCTTTAGCTTTATCGAGAAATTCCCTCACCAAAGGACTACTCTTGAAAGTTTGAGGGGCTGTACGGATGATATCCTCTATTTGCGGTGTCATGATGGGATAAGGCAGTGTACTGCACATCATCATGAATACGCTGGGACCAAGGACATTCTCATAATTGGTGGAAATGAACTCCTTGATATAGTCATTCATTTCTTTTACCAAGGCTTCTCCCTCCTGAGTCAGTTGTTCGTGGATGTCATCCAATGCGGCGCCATCCAGCACCATACGTGCCTCTTTCTTTTCCAGTTCTTCAATCTTCAACTCAAGCGAATTACGCTTTTCGATGAATTCATACAAAGCATTGTTTAGCGGCGTACCTTTAGCGGTGAGTTGAGAGTTGGATATGGAGACTTCAATCTTACCGTTCTCAAGTACAAGAGGCATGATAGCCTCATCATTCATGTAGAGCGTCACCATCATTACAGAGTCCGACGGACCACTCGTAGAGAACAAACCGTGTACCACTTCGGCGGAATCAATTGCTATCCACTGCCCGTCGCGGAGCGTTTTCAGGTATAACATCTTACCATCGAGGCTGGTCACCGATGACACACCCTCCACTTTATACTTGCGACTGCACGAAGCAAAAAGCACGAGCAAAAGCATTAAGGGCAAAATACGGTTCACATTCATTCTAATCATGCAGGAAACGATTTTTATGAAACACGATACAAAGGTACAACCTATTCGGGCTGTAAAGAAACTTTTTATCAATATTTAATTTTTGCTCTCTTTTTTCCATTAATAATCCTTATAAGGAGGGAGAAAAGAAAGGATATTTCATTTAGTTTACTTATTTTTGCAGTGATAACTAACAAAATGTAAACCCTGTAACTGAAACAAGATAATCTCCTATGTCAACTTATGCTCCTTTTGCCAAGCCTCTTTATGTTATGCTGAAACCGGTAGGCGCCGTGTGCAACCTTGCATGCGATTACTGTTACTACCTGGAAAAGAGCAAGCTATACCAAAACAACCCCAAGCACGTAATGAGTGAGGAGTTGCTGGAAAAGTTTATTGAAGAATACATAAATTCGCAAACCATGCCGCAGGTAATGTTCACCTGGCACGGTGGGGAAACTTTGATGCGCCCGTTGTCCTTCTACAAAAAGGCCATGGAACTGCAAAAAAAATATGCCCGCGGACGCACCATAGACAATAGCATACAGACCAACGGAACCATGCTGACCGATGAATGGTGCGAATTCTTCCGTGAAAACAACTGGCTGGTAGGTGTCTCTATCGACGGGCCACAAGAATTTCACGACGAATATCGCAAGAATAAGCAAGGTAAGCCTTCTTTCGTAAAAGTAATGCAAGGCATCAATCTGCTGAAAAAGCATGGTGTGGAATGGAACGGCATGGCGGTAGTGAACGACTACAATGCCGATTATCCTCTGGAATTCTACAACTTCTTCAAAGAAATAGGTTGTCACTACATACAGTTCGCCCCCATCGTAGAGCGCGTATTCGGACATCAGGACGGACGTCATCTGGCCTCACTGGCCGATCGTGAAGAGGTGGCCGAACTGGCGGATTTCTCCATCAGCCCTGAGCAATGGGGCAATTTCCTCTGCACCCTCTTTGACGAATGGGTGAAAAAGGATGTAGGTACCTATTACATTCAATTGTTCGACTCTACCCTAGCCAACTGGATAGGCGAACAACCGGGCGTTTGCTCCATGGCAAAGACCTGCGGACATGCGGGAGTGATGGAGTTCAACGGAGACGTATACTCCTGCGACCATTTTGTATTCCCCGAATATAAGTTGGGCAACATTTACCAGAAGACGCTGGTGGAAATGATGTACAGTGATAAGCAGCAGGCTTTCGGACAAATGAAGCAGCAATCATTGCCCACCCAATGCCGGGAGTGTGAATGGCTGTTTGTCTGCAATGGCGAATGTCCTAAAAACCGCTTCGCACGAACGGCAAGTGGCGAACCGGGACTGAATTATCTGTGCAAGGGATATCATCGTTTTTTCAGTCATGTAGCGCCATACATGGACTTCATGAAGAATGAACTGATGAACCAACGTCCGCCTGCCAATATAATGAATTTCATAAAACAATAAATTGTATAAACAGATAACAATGAAAATTAGAACCTACTTAGTAGCGCTTGCAGCGCTGGCGTTCGGCTCTACAGCACGTGCCGACGAAGGAATGTGGTTACTGCAACTGATGAAACAGCAGAACTCCATTGAGTTGATGAAAAAACAAGGTTTGAAACTGGAAGCGGATGATTTGTACAATCCGAATGGAGTATCACTGAAAGATGCGGTAGGTATCTTTGGCGGTGGTTGTACAGGTGAAATCATCTCACCGGAAGGGCTGATTCTGACAAACCATCATTGCGGATACGCTTCTATCCAGCAACATAGCAGCGTAGAACATGACTATCTGACCGACGGTTTCTGGGCAAAAAACCGTGGTGAGGAATTGCCTACTCCGGGATTGAAATTCCAGTTCGTTGACCGTATCGAAGACATTACGGACATCGTGAACCAAAAGATCGCTGCCGGTGAAGTAACTGAAGTAAATGCACTCACCCGCCCGTTCCTCAATAAACTAGCTAAAGAATTGTTTGAGAAGAGCGATCTGAAAGGTAAAAAAGGCATTGAAGTACAAGCTTTGCCGTTCTATGCCGGAAATAAATTCTATTTGTTCTATAAGAAAGTGTACACAGACGTACGTATGGTAGCCGCACCTCCTTCTTCCGTAGGCAAATTTGGTGGCGAGACGGACAACTGGATGTGGCCCCGCCACACGGGTGACTTCTCCATGTTCCGTATCTATGCCGATGCTAACGGTGATCCCGCAGAATATGCAGCATCAAATGTACCTTTGAAGACTCCCAAATATCTGCCTATTTCTATCAAGGGACTGGAAGAAGGTGATTACGCCATGATCATGGGTTTCCCCGGAAGCACAAGCCGTTACCTCACCGTATCGGAAGTAAAGGAACGTATGGAAGCACAGAACCAACCGCGTATCACTATACGTGGCGCACGCCTCGCCGTATTGAAAGAAGTGATGGCTGCCAGCGACAAAACTCGTATTCAATATGCCAACAAGTATGCCGGCAGCAGCAATTACTGGAAGAACTCCATCGGTATGAATAAAGCGATCATTGATAATGATGTACTGGGTACAAAGGCAGAACAGGAGAAGAAATTCGCAGAATTCGCTAAAGGTAAACCGGAGTACGAAGGTGTAGTAGAAAAAATAGATGCCATTGTAAACCAGACAATGCCGGTGACCGGTCAGTATTACTACCTGATGGAAGCATTCAGTGGCGCCATTGAATTCGGTAGCCCGTACATGGTTATGGATAACCTGAAAAAGGGATTGGAAGAAAAGAACGACTCTCTCATCAATAAGTCTCTCGAACAGTTGAAAGAGGTCTTTGCTGACATCCATAATAAAGACTACGATCATGAAGTAGACCGCAAAGTAGCCAAAGCTATCTTCCCGGTATATGCCGAAATTATTCCGGCAGAACAACGCCCGGCTTTCTATCAGGATATTGAAAAAGAGTTTAAAGGCGACTATAATGCTTATATTGATGCCATGTATGACAATTCCATCCTGGCAAACCAGGCCAACTTTGACAAGTTCATCAAGAAACCTACAGTAAAAGCTATCGAAAAGGATCTGGCAACTCAATATTCACGCGCCAAGATTGAAAAACTGAGGTCACTGGCACAAGAACTGAACAGTACTTCCAAAGAACTGGCATTACTGCACAAAGCATATATCCGCGGACTGGGCGAAATGAAAGAACCCGTTCCTTCTTATCCGGACGCTAACTTTACCATTCGACTGACGTATGGTAACGTGAAATCATACAATCCGCGTGATGCCGTACATTACAAGTACTATACTACTACGGACGGTATTCTGGAAAAGGAAAATCCCGAGGACCGTGAATTCGTAGTTCCTGCCAAACTGAAGGAGCTGATACTGAAAAAAGACTTCGGACGTTATGCTCTGCCAAACGGTGATATGCCGGTTTGCTTCCTCAGCACAAACGACATCACCGGTGGTAACTCCGGTAGCCCCGTGCTGAATGCAAACGGTGAATTAATCGGTACTGCTTTCGATGGTAACTGGGAGTCTCTTAGCGGTGACATCAATTTTGATAATAACCTGCAACGTTGTATCAATCTGGACATCCGCTATGTACTGTTCATCCTTGAAAAACTGGGAGGATGCGAACATTTGATTAAAGAAATGAAAATTGTAGAATGAGAAAAACAATCTTATCCCTATTCATAACATCACTTGCCTTCGCCGCACACGCTGACGAAGGCATGTGGATGCTGACCGATCTGCAAAAGCAGAACGAAGTCGCTATGACGGAACTGGGATTACTAATCCCGGTGAACCAGATTTATAATCCTGACGGCATCGCCCTGAAAGATGCAGTGGTTCACTTCGGTGGCGGTTGCACAGGTGAAGTGATCTCTGCCGAAGGATTGGTACTGACTAACCATCATTGTGGCTATGGTTCTATCCAACAGCACAGTACAGTGGAGCATGACTATCTGACAGATGGATTCTGGGCAATGAACCGCGAAGAAGAGCTTCCCTGTAAAGGACTTACCATTACTTACATTGATGAAATCCTGGATGTAACAGACTACGTCAACGAACAGTTGAAGATAGATCCGGACCCAAACGGTACAAACTATCTGTCACCCAAATACCTGAAGGAAGTAGCCGAGCGCTTCTCTTCCGAACAAGGTATTGCCCTGACACCGGGACGCAAGCTTGAACTGAAAGCTTTCTATGGTGGTAACCGCTACTACCTGTTTGTTAAAACCACTTACAGTGACATCCGCATGGTGGGTGCACCTCCCTCTTCTATCGGTAAATTCGGTGCGGATACCGATAACTGGATGTGGCCGCGACATACAGGTGACTTCTCTTTGTTCCGCATATATGCCGACAAGGACGGAAATCCGGTGGAATACTCCAAGGATAACATTCCCTTGAAAGTGAAGAAACATCTTACCATCAGCCTTGCCGGATACAAAGAAGGTGACTTCACTTTCGTCATGGGATTTCCCGGACGCAACTGGCGCTATATGATTTCCGACGAAGTGGAAGAACGTATGCAAACCACTAATTTCATGCGCCATCATGTACGTGGTGTTCGCCAGGAAGCATTGATGGAACAAATGCAGAAAGATCCTGCTGTACGTATCCATTATGCCAGTAAGTATGCCTCTTCTGCCAATTATTGGAAAAATGCCATTGGTATGAACGAAGGGCTTATCCGCCTGAAAGTACTCGACACGAAACGTGCCCAGCAGGAACAACTCTTGGCTCGCGGACGTGAACAGGGTGATGATTCTTATCAAAAGGCATTCGATCAAATACGCAGTATCGTTGAGCATCGCCGCCCTGCCCTCTATCATCAGCAGGCCATTCAGGAAGCATTGGTGACAGGCCTGGACTTTATGCGCATCCCCAACACTTCTGCCATGCTGGCTGCCCTGAAAAGTAAGGACAAGGCACAGATAAAGGCTGCCGCTGATAGCTTAAAGATTGCCGCTGACAAGTACTTTGCTTCCGTACCTTTCCCTGATGTGGAACGTACAGTTGCCAAGAAAATGTTGCAGACTTATATGCAATATATCCCGGCGGAACAACGCATCAGCATCTTTGAGGTCATTGACAAACGTTTCAAAGGTAACAGTGATGCCTTTGTCGATGCTTGTTTCGACCACTCTATCTTCGGCAAGAAGGAAAACTTTGAAAAGTTCATCCGAAAACCGGGCTCGTATAAGTTGGGATTTGACTGGATGGTACTGTTCAAACATTCCATCACAGACGGACTGTTGCAGACCGCCATTGCTATGGCAGACGCCAACAAGAATTACAATGCCGCACACAAAGTATGGGTAAAAGGTATGATGGACATGAAACGGAGTGCAGGTACTCCCATTTATCCGGATGCCAACTCCACCCTGCGCCTCACCTATGGAAAGGTGTTGCCTTATGAACCGGCTGACGG
>ENA-OPBE01003311-OPBE01003311.1-human-gut-metagenome-genome-assembly--contig:-NODE-3311-length-10932-cov-1.460697_pt1 | contig 10932 bp, 7 predicted proteins | sample MGYA00241066_ERZ501448 | MGnify/ENA primary metagenome ERZ501448 (study PRJEB25962, sample SAMEA2042585) | human gut metagenome | biome: human gut; feature: human-associated habitat; material: faeces...
TGGGGGGCGCAAAGTCGTTACGTTTGCCAATATCTTGCAACATGAAGCCTTTCCGTTAGTCTCTATTCTCGATTCTATGCTTACCATTGGCAGTCGTGAAATGGGACGGCCGGTAGAAATAGAGTTTGCTGGAAATCTTGTAGGGCCGGGTAATACTCCCGGTACGGTCTATTGGTTGCAGATAAGGCCTATTGTCGATATGAAGGAAATGCTTAGCGACGAAGTAATGGATTTACCCGACGAAAGAACCATTCTTAAAAGCAATACGGCGTTGGGACACGGCGTGATGGATAATGTATCTCATATTGTCTATGTAAAATCATCGAGTTTTAAGTCCTCAAATAATGTAAATATAGCACGTGAAATAGAGAAAATAAATCGTACCTTTACCGAGCGGGAAGAAAACTATATTTTGGTAGGGCCCGGGCGATGGGGGTCGAGTGACTCTTCACTGGGAATTCCGGTTAAATGGCCGCATATATCATCAGCCCGTCTCATTGTAGAGTCCGCACTTGATAATTATAGGATAGAACCAAGTCAGGGAACGCATTTCTTTCAGAATTTGACTTCGTTTGGTGTTGGCTATTTTACGGTAAATACATTTGCAGGCGATGGCTATTACGATGAAAGTTATCTGAATGAGCTCCCTGCTGTGTACGAATCGGAATCTTTGAGAATTGTTAAATTTGATGCTCCTGTATTGATAGAGATAAACGGACGCAAAGGGAAAGGTCTGGTGACAAAGCCCGGAGTGGAACAAATTGAAAATAAATAAGGTAGAAAATTATGTCTATATTTAGAAAAACGATGAAAGCGTTGGGGTTTTCTGGCGAAGATGATGAATTCGAGGCTCAACCTTATACTGCTGAAAATATTACGAATGCATGTATTCGGGAAAAAGAGCGACAGGATAATGAGAGTGACGTTACTCCGTCTGCTTCGAGAGTTGGAGAAGACAAAGAGGAGGAACTGCAACTCCCCGATACGCTGCTCGATACATTGTTAGAATTATTGAACAAATCGCTTCCCGATTATATATTGGCCGCACTGGATAAGGAAGCGGAGAAAAAATATCTCTTCGATCGATTAGATAAACCGTTTAAAGAATTTATCTGTGCGGTAAATGAGCGTGCCCGTGAATCCGTTTCACGGAAATGGAAAACAGAACACCTCAATTTAACGAAAGAAATGGAAGAGGCACGGGTAAAAATGAAAGAATTGGAAGAGCAGCGTAATACTATGCAAAGTGCTCAATTAAGCGCCGAACGACAGAAACGGGCGGTGGCGGAAAAAGTGCATGAGCTGGAAGCTCGTATCGCTGCGTTAGAAGCCGAAAAAGAGCAGTTTGAACTGGAAAATAAAAGTTTGGTGAATAAATTGAAAGTCTCTAATGTTCATCAAGAAGAATTGGAGGCAGCTTCTGCCGAAATTGAGAGGTTAAGAGCCGAACTTAAAACACAGAAAGAAAATATATCCGATGTAGAGCAACTTCGCATGGATTTACAGCAGGCTCGCAAAGAACTATCACAGGCAAAAGATAAAGAGACCGAGATTGCAAGTCAGTTGGAAGCAGCTCGACAAGACTTAATGCAACGAGAAGATAAAAATTCACAACTCTTAAAGCAGATAAAAGAGCTTGAAATTCAGCTATCCGAAGCACAGAATGGGTTGAAGGTAGTAGATGAAGTCGAAATTAAATTGCAACAGTTTGAGCAGATAAAAGCATCGAAAGATGAAAAAATAGCACAACTCTTAGACAACTTGCAATCCGTGGAGGAAGAAAACAAACAACTCCAAGCTCGACTGAATGATCTGATAGAACAAAAAGAAAAATTAGAACAGGCTGTGACACAGGGAAATGTCGGTAATAAAAACGAAATTGAGTCGCTGAAAAGCGATTTAGAAAATGCCAATGCAATGGTAGCCGCATTGCGAAATCAACGACAAGAACTATTAGCACAGATAGAGAATTTGAAATTTGTGAAAAACACGAATGAAAAACAAGAGCCGGAAACCGTTACGCCAGTCGAAGAGAAACAAGACACATCGTCCGTAATTAGTTTTGAAGTTCGTCAGGACGAAAGTGAAACAAAAAGCAATGTAAAAACTTCGGTAGAGGAATCGAAGGAAGTTACGGAGAATCCCCCTAAGAGTGTTGATACAAACACAGGGGAAGACGATTTTCCGGGTCTCGATTCATTCGATGATAACTGGTTAATTCCTACCAGACCCGATACACCCGAGATGATTGCAAAACGGAAAGAAGAGGAGAAAAAGAAGCGTGAAGCCGAAGAACAGGCTGCTGTGGAGCAAAAGAAAGCGCAGCAAGTTGATTCCTCTCAAATGTCTCTTTGGTAAAATAAATGTAATGTATGGAAAGAGTCCCGTTTAGAGAATGGGACTCTTTTTTTTAGAAGCTGTTTTAAATTTATTCCGAGACAGGGGCTCAATATGGCCGGAACATACCTGCTTGCAATGATAATATTATTTCTCTATAAATTTAAAACAGCTTCTTAAATAAACCTAAGAATCTGTTTAATGTTCCTTTTAAACCGATAATAATCGCCCATCGATTGTTCTTAAAAAAGAAACCTTTATAATGAAAGCAAATATGAATCTAATGAAAAAAAGTATGACAGGAGCATTTTTAGCGTTGGCCGCCGTTTCAACCGGGAACATAGAGCCTATGGAAGCCTGTACACGCGCCGTGTATATCGGCCCCGAACAAATGGTAATAACAGGCCGTACGATGGACTGGAAAGAAGACATTATGTCGAACATCTATGTCTTTCCCCGTGGAATGAAACGAGCCGGATACAACAAGGGCGAAACCGTGAATTGGACCTCTAAATACGGAAGTGTAATTGCGACAGGATACGACATAGGAACCTGTGACGGAATAAACGAAAAAGGATTGGTGGCAAGCCTGCTATTTTTGCCCGAGTCCGTCTATTCACTGCCGGGCGATACCCGTCCGGTAATGGGAATCAGTATATGGACCCAATATGTACTCGACAATTTTGCAACTGTGCACGAAGCTGTCGAAGAACTGAAAAAAGAAACCTTCCGCATAGACGCTCCACGCATGCCGAACAATGGACCCGAATCTACCCTGCACTTAGCAATTACCGACGAAACCGGAAATACGGCAATCTTGGAATATCTCGACGGGAAACTGAATATCCACGAAGGAAAAGAATATAGAGTGATGACAAACTCGCCTCGGTATGAAGAACAATTAGCCATTAACCGCTATTGGGAAGAAATCGGAGGACTGGTAATGTTACCGGGAACAAACCGGGCGAGCGACCGTTTTGTACGGGCTTCTTTCTACATAAAAGCAATCCCCCAAACGTCCGATGCCAAAATCGCAGTACCCAGTGTATTGAGTGTCATGCGCAATGTATCGGTTCCCTTAGGTATAAATACACCCGACAAACCACACATCTCCTCTACCCGTTGGAGGTCAATCTCCGATCAAAAGAACAAAGTATATTACTTCGAATCGACACTTACCCCCAATTTATTTTGGCTCGACTTGAAGAAAATAGATTTCAGTCCGTCGGCAAAAGTGAAAAAACTCCCGCTATCGAACGGAGAAATTTATGCAGGCGATGCTATAAAAGATTTACGAGACAGCAAACCTTTCGATTTTCTGTTTCAAACCCCGGTGATGTAATTCACCGGGCATTCCACATCATAGAACATGAAACACAGCATAATAAATTGTACAAACACTTTAAGACAGACTTCCGAAATTTACGGGACGAATCAAACACTAAACACGACGCTCCATTTGTCCGAAGAAAAATTTTTCGTACTTTTACCCGAAAATCTGTGACTTCAATCTCGTTCCGATGAAACTGGACAAAAACAAAGTATTCTCATTCATTCGTAACCGGATCTCCGTCGGGAAATTATTTCTTGCCATATTCATTATTTTCATCATCTTCATCGATGAAAACAGCTGTATACAACGCATAAAATACGATGCCGAAATCAACGACCTGCGTAAACAAATAGCGGCACAAAACGATACGACCGAATACTACAACCGTAGAATAGAAGAATTGAAAACCGACAAAAATATCATTGAACAAGTCGCGCGCGAACAATATCTTATGAGTAAACCCAACGAAGACATCTATCTCATCGAAAATAAAAAATAATTCTATAACACATACGATAAATATGAACCAGCAAACACGCAATATACTATTCATGGTATCCTCCATTGCCGTCATTATAGGGGCGGCTATGCCCTTGTTCATGCTCAAAATGCCGTGGGTTCCATACATTTATGCTTTCGGAGCCGCAGGTATGGCCGTTTGCAGACTCACATTCCGTTACAAAGGGAAAAATTTCCGGTTAAAAAGACTCTACCACATCGAAACATTTTCCTCGCTCTTCTTGGTAGCCTCCTCATATTTCATGTTCAAAGAAGATCCCGATTGGATTATGTTGCTTACTGTCGCTGCTGTCCTACAATTATATACATCGATTCTCATTCCGCGAGTATCCAAGAAAGAAGAAAAATAAGCTACTCCCAACCTCTCCCCTGCCGTGCCCGTAGCATTACGAGGTGTCACAAAACAGCATGGAGAAAAAGGCTGCTATTCAATCCTCTCCCCTGCCGTGCCCCGTAGCCTTACGGGGTGTTTTGCATCGCAAAATATAGGGGAATACATTTATTGAGATTTACTGCCGATAAGAATGAATGTAGGGCTTTCTATATGGCATCGTATGACTTTGTGCCGTTTTTGAAAACGATGGCGCCACGAACACCTATTGCACAGCCTTCCGATTCCTCTCTCTTTTCTCCTTTGACTACTATGTTAATGGTGTGTTTCCCTTCTTCCAAGTTCAAGATGTGGAAGATGTTTATGTTGCGGTGTTCTTGTTTGGCATAGTAGTAAAAGCAGTCTATCGTGCGTTTAAATATACCATCGACATATACGTCGGCTTTGCCTCCGTTTTTAACCCACCAGCCTTCGATAGAAGCTCCTGTTCCTTCGAAAGTGAACGTTATTTCATCGCCGGCTTGTTCGCTATATTTCACATAACCGTTTTCGGCATCCTGCCAATTCCCTTTCAAAGTCCAGCAACTGTCTTTGTCGGCATCGACGATGGCTGCGCGTTTGCTGTATACCAAGTTGGGGAACGCATCTTCCATAGGAAGGGCAACCGGTTCTTGCAGTACGATGGAGTAACTGTCTTCGGTTACTTTACCGCCATTTTCCACAATGAGTTTTTCAGCATAATCCGCAGTGCGTTCCACCGCTTTGTTGAAAGAGTAGTTGGTGTGAACGAACGGTTTGTCTCCGATTTTTTCGATAGCTTCTCTATACTCTTGGGGGAATGCGCTGAATCCTTTGATGATACCCAAAACAGCCAAAGCGTTGGACGGGTTGCAGTCGGAGTCTTGTCCGCAGCGGGTGGATATTTCCAATGTCTTGTTTATATCTCCTTCTCCATAGAGCAATCCTATAACGATGTAGGCTCCGTTCAGTTTGGCATCGATATTGTATTTCGTGCCGGGGTTGCAAATGTTCGCGCGAGCCCACTTGTCTTCTAACATTTGCCAGCACTTAGTCCAGTCATCGGGATTTTCTTGGTGAAAAGCGATGACATCTTCAATGATTCTGCGATAGCCGCTTTCGGCCGGTAAAGAGAGCAATGCTTTTTCGATGATAGACCGGATATCGTTCTGCAAATAGGCTTCGCTATACAGCGAGGCTACGAATGCACCGCCATACACACCGTCGCCGTAGTTCATGATATGACCCATATAATCGGCCATTTTGTTGGCCGTCTGCGGCATGCCGGGACACATGAACCCGATATAGTCGGCTTCGATTTGAAAGTCTATGTCATCGGCATGGAGGTTGAATTCGGGCTGTCCCGATTGGGGCGGAAATATGCTGTCGAAATAATTTTTGCGGGTCTGTACATTGGCGTGCCACAGTCTGAACCCGGCTGTTGCCAAAGCCTCTTGGTATTTTTTTTGTTCGGCTTGCATACCGTGTTTGTCCATTACGTCCATCAAAGTTAGCTGTACATACAAGTCGTCTTCCCACAAAGCATCTTTTACTCGGACGGGAGTCCAATGGATAGAATCTTCATACATCTTGCCCAATGCTTTGAATTCGGTAGGGACTCCGTAAGATACCCCTATCATTTTACCTGCCCACCCACCGGCGATTTTGTCTTTCAGAGTGTCTTTGCTGATCGTGACTTGTTGGCTGCACGCCATTAGGAAAAGAGGCATGAGTAACCCCAATCCTTTTTTCATGGTATTCTTCATAAATTAAAAATGTTAATAGCTTTCGGTAAAGGGACAGAAGGGTTTGTTAAAAGGATAGTCAAGATTGAAATATATATCATTTTTTAACTTTTTATATGATAGGTAGCCTCTTTTATGTGAAAATTTTTATGCGCCTTTCTACTTCGGATAGGGCTTGTTCATAGTCCGGTGAATAGAATTTCAGTATTTTATAGATACGCAGAGCCTCTTGATAGAAAGCCATAGCATTTTCAAGGTGTCCTTCTTCCTTGATTATATCGGCGAAATTCCTGCAACATTCTGCTTTTACCCGATAGGTGTCTTCGGTAAATCCTCCGACGAGGTATTTTTCGCAGATGTCTATTGCATCGATATATAACTCTTTCGCTTTCTGCAAGTCTCCCTTGTCAGTATAGCATTTTGCGGCTTCCAGATAGTCCGATGCCGTTTTAAAACGATGGGCGTTTTTCTTGGCGATTCTTATGTCTTCTATCGTTCGAGCTTCGTCTGTCTCATTGCTTTCTTCACACTCGCCGTCTTTGTCATCGTTGTAATCCTCCTCCTCATCTTCTTCGATAGCTCCGAATTTCAAAGCGATGTCGTAGTACTTTCTCGCCTTTCGGGCTTTTCCGGTATCTGCGAATGTTTCCGAAAGGCATAGCGCTACCGAACCTAATTCTTCGCCGCATTCTCCTGTTTTCCGGTAGATGGCGTTTAGTAATTCGTAGGCTTCGAGATAGAGCGTAATGGCTGTGTCGTATTCTTCGCATACATAAAGTACGATACCGAGTTTCTTCAATACGACTGCCATTTTGTCGATATGCAGGGGAACCGGGCAGGCATTTATTTCTCGATAAAGTTTCAACGATTTTTCGAAACATTCGCGGGCGGGTTCGGCTGCTTCCAGATTGCAATGGGTTTCGCCCAGACTGCAATAGGCTTCCGCTAAGTCGGCTCGATTGTCGTGCCCGTCGTTACAGAGAGATTCGTAAATCGATATACACTCTTCGTATAGCTCACTTGCTCGGTCATACTCTTCGTTTGCGCTGGAAATTAGTGCCATACAGTTGGTTATGTGGGCCGTCTCTTCTCGATAGTCGGAGTCTGGGGCATGCAGTTCCCTGAACATCGATAGTGCTTTTTTATAAGAAGGCACGGCTTGGGGTTTTTCCCAAAGCATATAGAGATCGCCCATGCGGCTCCATGTTCGTGCCATGTCGTAGCTCGTTTCGTTGTCGGTGAGCCTGCTGTATATGCTCAATGCTTGTTTGAACAGGGATTCGGCCCGGTCGTATTCCTCGGAGTCGAGGCGAGTATCTGCCCATGCATAAATCGAATCGGCGATGGATATTTTTAGATGTCCGCTTTTTTCGGCGGCTTTTGTATATAGCGTTACCGCTTTCTCGAACATCTCGCCGGCCCGGTCGTTTTCTCCCATATCGACCAGCAAATCTCCGAAGTCCCGGCAGACTTTGGCATGGTCGGCGGTGAAGGAGTATGGGACTTGGGCGTGCTGTCTTTCGCGAATCCAGTGCCTCTTTGAGGAACTTTTCCGCGTCTTCGTATTTCTCCTCGTGGCGGCAGATGACACCCAAATTTTGGAGAACGGTGGCGATTGGGTGGTCGTAAACCGGTTCTTTCGTTTGCAACCGTCTGAATATATCCAATGCTTGGCAGAAACCTTTCCTTGCCTCTTCGTTTTTGCCGAGCACATAGTTCAGCCCGCTCATTTCCATTTTTGCCGTGGCCAAGTCGGCACTATGAGCCAATGGCATGCGGGAGGCGAGATTCGTAGCCAATTGTAGGGATTTTTGCAAGGATTCTTCCGCCTTGTCGAGTTGGTCGAGCCGTGTATAAATCGAGCCTTCCCGATTTAAAATCGAGTACAGTTTGTACTCGTATATTCTCGGAAACTCCTTGTCCAGCTCGTCGAGTATGGCGTGCGCTTGGGCTATGTATCGCAGAGCTTCTTGGGGGTGGTCCGAAAATTGCAATGCCGTAGCCATATTACAATAAATGTCGGCCAAAGCCGATCGGGAATCGGGGTCGTTGTCTTTGGCGAGGAGCTCAAATCGTATGCGTGCAGCCTCGTTGAACTCCGATAAGGCTTTGTTATATTCGTCCCGGTCGGAGTAAAGTGTTCCGAGGTTATTTTTGAGACGGGCTATATCGTCGTCATATATGCCCGGTTCTTCCCGGTCGAGCCAATCATAAATGTCTATGGCTTTCAAGTATTTGGATAGGCAGTGGTCGAAATCGCCCTTATCGCTGTAAAGTACGGCCATATTGTTTAATACGCCGGCGTAACCGTAGGCATACTTCTGAGGAGCTTTGCGATATAAACGTTCGTATATGCCCGATAGTCGTTCCCACGTTTCGAGGGCTTTTGTTTGTTGATCTGTATCTGTAAGCAGTACGGCATAGTCGAACAGGTATTCTGCCAATGTTTCTTCGGGCAGTCGTCCCGAAACAAGGTCTATCGCCGTTGACATGAGTTTTACCGCTTGTCGGTATCTCGATTCGTCGGCTATTCCACTGACGACGATACGAGCTTTAAGCATGTATTCTCCCGCACATCGTTCTATGTTTCGGGTGAGTTCGGCGGTTGGCTGCGCTGCTGTATCGAATTTCAATTTTGCGTTCGTGGCATCGGCTTCCATATCGTCTTCTTTGAGAACGGCTTCCGCTTTGTCGATCTCTCCTTTTTCAAACAGTTCGGCGGCTGTTCTCATACGGGGGCTGCATTCACCGCCCTGCATGCGGGCGATAGACATTGCCGTGTCTACGAGTGCCTTTTCTTGTCGCTCTATCTGTTCGGTTACACTCTCGCGTTCTTCCCTCAGATTAGCGAGCTCCTCGTCGGTCATACGGGAACGTTGCCCGAAGAATCCTCTCCGGCCGCCTGACTCGGCATTACCGATTTCCCGATCGAGTTGTTCCTTCCGTGATTGCAGTTCTCTGTGCGTGGCATTCTCCGAGGTAAAAGGCACATTGTTCAAGTCGGCGATCGTACTGTCTCCTATTTTCACCTGCGACTCTTTTACCTCCACCTTTATCGGGGTGGTGGCCTCTACCATTTGCAATTGTAGGACAAAATGCAGCTGCATGGTGTCGAAGTTGCTGTATCGACACCAATAGTGCCCCAGCTCTTCGAGCATGAGTCGTTTGAACTCTGCCAGTTCCCTACTTTCGCTTTCGCCTGCTTCGAGGTCTTTTATATAGGTGTATATCTTGGGAGAAGCCTGCTCGTCGAACGCTTTTCGGGCGATGTTGAACTCCTCGATGGTAAATTTTCCCGCTTTTTTATGAAATAGTGCCAGAAACATGTCGCTCGCTCTCACTCGTTCGTTGTATTCGTCTTGCTTGCGCATGCCGTTGTAGGCGGCATCATAGTCTTCCCATTCGAATAATTCGATGCGTATGCCTCGTTTCTCATAAATATTGTCCAGTTTTCTAATGAGGTTCCCGAAACGATAACGATCGGCCTCTAACTCCTCGGAGGAGGCGAGAAAAATTTTGATGACTCGGTTTGTTTTCATGGTTCGATTTATCTTGATACAGTCGATAAGCGTTCGATCGCTTGTGTATGTTCAGTCCCGTATGTAGTTCGTATTTACAAATGTAGCTGAATTTTATTAAAAAACAAGGCGTTATGCGATTAATTTGCTCAGTCGATAATTAGTGAGGATATCGGATCAATAAGAAATCGGAGGGGACTGTCTTTTCATACCTCTAATCCCTTTTCTCAGAAACGATTGTTTCTTCTGTGTCTCTCCTATGTTGCGAAGCAATAGGAGAGAAGGGAGATACCCACAAAGCGCCGGAGGGAATAAGGTTCGGAGCAGCACTTTTAATCCTCTCCCTGTCGTGCTCTGCGACATTGTGAGATATTTTACACTCTTCCCTTGTATTTTAACTTAGAACAGCGGGGGATTGGTATGACACTATCGGTGTATTTTTTAACCTCTTTCCTTGCCGTGTCCCGTAGCATTGCGGGGTGTTCCCGAGGGAATATAGGGGAAGTGACACGAAGTGGCGGAGGGGTTGATTTTTATCAAAAGCTATTCAGCTACTTTTTTACCGTTCACCGAGGAGATAGGAATGTGTTTGTCGACAAGAAATACATCGCTGAAATTCATTTCCACCCCATGAATTTTCTACAGAATCATTAGATTGACCGTCGGCTCGATTTACGAATGACAAAGGTCGTTTCCAATGTTGGAAACGACCTTTGTCTCTGTATGAGGAATCGTAATTTTATTTGAGGACTCCCAGATTTTTTCCGACTTTAATGAATGCCTTGATACAAGCGTCGAGTTCTTCCTTCTTGTGAGCGGCCGAAAGTTGTACCCGTATGCGGGCTTGGCCCTGCGGAACGACAGGATAATAGAACCCCGTTACATAAATGCCTTCGTCGAGCATTTGTGCGGCGAACGATTGCGATAGCTTGGCATCATACAGCATGACTGCACAAATGGCCGATTGGGTAGGCTTGATGTCGAAGCCTGCTGCGAGCATCTTGTCTCGGAAATAGGTGACGTTCTCCATTAAGCGGGTATGGAGTTCGTCGCTTTCGTCGAGCATTTTGAATACTTCTATTCCTGCTCCTACTACGGCGGGAGGGAGCGAGTTGGAGAAAAGGTAGGGTC
>ENA-OPBE01003322-OPBE01003322.1-human-gut-metagenome-genome-assembly--contig:-NODE-3322-length-10892-cov-1.792839_pt1 | contig 10892 bp, 7 predicted proteins | sample MGYA00241066_ERZ501448 | MGnify/ENA primary metagenome ERZ501448 (study PRJEB25962, sample SAMEA2042585) | human gut metagenome | biome: human gut; feature: human-associated habitat; material: faeces...
ACCCGCCAATCCGTACAATTCCTCATCTTCTCCCAGAAGTACGACGAGATAGCGGATCGCATCATCCATGACTTAGGCCGTGGCTGCACGATACTGGACGGCGAGGGCGGTTATTCCCGCAAACCCGTCAAGGTAGTCGTACTACTCGCCAAGAAATCCGAATCCGTCTCCATCTTCCGGATCGTGAAACGGATAGACCACCAAGCGTTCATCTCCCAAAGCATTGTCCGAGGGGTATATGGTGAGGGGTTCGATCAGATAAAGACTTAAAAAAGAATATACAAACAATTTAAAGCATTTCCATACGTTATATATCTACCGTATAGAAATGCTTTCTTATTTAATAGATTACGAAATATGAAACTTGTATTCGCGACAAATAATCAACACAAACTGGACGAGGTCCGCAAGATAACCGCCGGATACGCGGAAATCATAAGTTTATCCGATATCGATTGCCATGACGATATCCCCGAGACGGCAGATACCTTAGAGGGAAATGCTTTGCTAAAAGCCCGCTATATCAAGGAGAAATTCGGATATGATTGTTTCGCTGACGACACGGGATTAGAAGTCGAGGTATTGAATAATGCTCCGGGAGTCTATTCGGCTCGTTACGCAGGAACAGAGCACGACTCGGAAGCTAATATGAACAAGCTGTTGTCCGAAATGAATCATAAAGAAAACAGAAAAGCACGTTTCCGCACGGTCATAGCTCTAATCCTTGACGGAAAAGAATATACCTTCGATGGTATCGTGAATGGCTCTATCACTACCGAAAAATGCGGAGATAGCGGATTTGGATACGATCCTATATTCATGCCTGATACCTATACACAAACTTTCGCCGAGATGGGTAACGATACAAAAAACCAGATCAGCCATCGTGCGAAAGCCGTCATGAAGTTAACATCATTTTTATCTGATTACAATTGTTAATATGAGACATATACTTACTATCATTCTATTTTCATTCTTTTCATTCACTGTATTAGCCGCGAATTTTAATACAACCGGATGGAAAACGTATCTTTCTTACAATAACACAAACAGCGTAGAGGAATCGAACGACCAAGTATTTGTGGTAGCGGAAGGATCTCTTTATACGTATGGAAAAGATGATAATAGTATTAAGCAATATTATAAAGGAAACGGATTAAATGATAATACGATTTCTTTGATCCGCTATAATAAACAAACAAAATCACTCCTTATTATCTATGATAATTCAAATATAGATATACTTGAGGGAGGAGTGGCGACAAATCTACCTTATCTGTCGACCAGTACGTCCATAAGAAACAAACAAATCAATTCAGTATTGGTACATGATGAATATGCCTATTTATCGACAGCATTTGGTATCGTCGTGGTCAATATGGCCAAAAAGGAAATAAAGGATACCTACAAGCTTTCCTTAAATATAACATCGTGTGCCATACAGAATGGCAATATATATGCCTCTACAACCAATAAGGCAGAAGTATCTTCGGGGATTATATACGCCTCATTAAAAGAGAACCTACTGGATAAGGCAAACTGGAAGCCCTATGGATTATCAAACCTTTCCGATAGTCATACGATCTTAGCTATCGCTTCATTCAAGAATACCTTGTTCTACTTGGTCAGTCAGCAAGGTATCTTCTATGAAAACAATGGAGAGCTTTCCCGAATAATAAATAGCTCAACCCTAAAATACATGAAAGTAATAGGCGAAAAATTAGCATGTATAGATAACTCAAGGGTTTTCATCGTATCCGATACGCAAAAGTTTGACCAAATAAACTTAAGTATCAATGATATCAGTACCTATCAAACAGACAAATATTGGATAGCGGAAGGAAGCAAAGGGCTACGTTCTATCCAACGGAAAGGCTCAAATAGTTTTGAGGCTCTTAATGAACCTATCATTTTAGACGGACCTTACAGCAATAGCGCATTCGATATTGTTTGTAAAAATGATAAAGTATATATGATCATAGGAGGTAAAGACCTCCTAAATGGTAAGCGCTTCGACAAAGGAGGTTATATTCTTACATACGATTATGATAAATGGTCTTTTATCGATCCTAAAGAAGCCCAAAAGAAACTCAATTTACCAAGAAATCCACGAGACTATACAAGTATAGCCGTAACGACCGACGATTCTAATGATGAGATCGTATACGCCTCTTCCATGGGTGATGGCGTTATCCAATATAAGAATGGAACTCCCGTCCAGTCATACAATGAAAAGAATGCCTTTAAAGAAACCGCGGGAGGCTATGGGTCCGGTTATTGTTATATAGATGGACTGGCCTTTGATAAAAATGGAAATTTGTGGATGACAAGCTCAGAGGTTAACCATGCGGTACTTGTTCTTGACAAAGCAGGAGCATGGCATCGTTTGGATATCGAGCAACTTAGAGGAGTTTATACAATAAACGATATACTTATAACCTCCACTAACGACAAATGGATTTATGTGCCTCGTAACACCCCTAAACTTGTAATGATACCGAATAGCGAGTCTTTAGACGAAGTTTCCTCGTATGAGTTTACTACACTTATTGATACCGACGGAAAAGAATTGACTCCTAGTAATTATACATGCGTAGCCGAGGATAAGGATGGATATATCTGGGTTGGTACGAATCGGGGGGCCGTATATTTCACTAAACCTAGGATCTCTTCCGCTGAGGATAAAGCCGCTACACGTTGTACAAGGGTAAAATATACCAATGAGGAAACTGGTAATCTCGCTTATTTCTTAGATAACGTTGTCGTCACGACCCTAAAAGTAGACGCAGGTAATCGAAAATGGATTGGAACCAAAGGAAATGGCGTTTATGTTCTAGATAATGATAATGAGACAATCGTTTATCAATTTAATACGACCAATAGCCCGCTCCTTTCCGATAACATATACGATATAGAGATAAACGATAAGACCGGTGAGGTTTTTATCGGTACCGATAAAGGACTAAATTCCTATCAAGGAGAAGCTTCGGAAGGTAAATCTGATTACTCGGAGATCTATGCATATCCTAATCCGGTACGTCCCGAACATATGGATAAAGTAACGATTGTAGGATTAATGGATAATTCGAATGTAAAAATCACGGATTTAAACGGAAATATTATTTATCAAACTAAATCCTTGGGGGGACAAGCTATCTGGAATTGCCGGAGCGCAAACGGATCACGTGTAGCGACAGGCGTATATCTTGTACTAGCTTCCACAGAGGAAGCCTCAGAGAGCGTTGTAACAAAAATCATTGTAGTCAAATAGAACAATGAATCAATCAGAGAAAGTTTTACTCAACTCCAGATTAATAAATCAAGTAAAAGAAGCGAATAATTTTGATTTTATTCGCTTCTTTCTTGCGTATTCTGTCATGTTCAACCATTTCAGCACACTGACAGAGACAGATCCTTTTTGGTTTGTTAGCGGAGGATTTCGAGTGAAAGGTTTCTTTATTATTAGTGGATTTCTTGTTATGTTTAGCTTCTTACGTACGCCTAATACCCAGATTTTTTTCCGTAAACGTATTCAACGTATTATGCCCGCCTACAGCTTGACTATTTTATTATGTGCCTTAATCGGATTATTCCTTACCTCTTTATCCTGCTGGGAATACCTCACCTCTTCTAGCTTATATACCTATCTTATCTGTAATTTACTTACATTTAACTTTTTATCGCCGGATTTACCCGGCGTATTCGATACCAATCCTTTACAAGCGATAAATGGGTCTTTATGGACTATCAAGGTTGAATTCATGCTATATATCACCATACCCATTATCTATTGGTTACTGAAAAGATACAATAAATTGGTATGCCTACTTCTTATTTATATCTTATCTTTCATCTACTCGACAACGTGTAATTATTTAGATGATATGACACACAACCCTATTTATGAATTCATGAAAAGACAATTTCCCGGACAAATGATGTACTTTTGTTCTGGTATTATCATACTTGCCTATTTCCCTGTTTTTCGAAAATATATGAGATATTTGTTCCCTGTTAGCCTATTTCTTTTATTGGGTAGAGAGTATCTGTTGCTGAGTATTTTCGAACCTATCGCTCTAGCCTCTATCATTATCACGGTAGCTTACGGATTCAAGTGGTTACATGTATTCAATCGGATGGGAAATTTCTCGTATGGTATCTTCTTGATTCATTTCCCGATCATCCAAATATTCATTCATTACGGACTTGATCGGTATAGCTTGATATTGACATTGGCTCTTACCACTATCCTTAGCACCGGATTGGGTATGTTATCGTGGAAATACATAGAGAAACCTTGTTTATATCATCCTAAAAAGAAAAACCAGACGAACGCAATGCTCGGATGATCGGATCTGTTATCTTCTCCGCTCCTTTCGTAGCTATTAATGCCAAGAACCAAATCCCACCATCCGTAAAAGAGGGAAACAACTACGATTGCAGAATTTATTTGTAGTCGTAGTTGTTTCCCGAAGACAAACCAATACAGTAAAGATACAATATCAATGCTTTATACCCTCGAACATCTCCGAGCGATCTTCTTTCGCTTGGGTGGATTTGGCCTTGAAACTATTAAATGTCCAACTCAACGTCAACGTGATTTGTGGATATTTGGGTTTGATACGTGTCAGGGAACGTAAATCTGCCGTTTGGATATCGCTGATATATTTGGCGGAACGGAAAATATCCCGGAAAGCTAAGGTGGCGGTTAGTTTTCGGTTACATAGTTGCTGGCGAACGGCTACGTTCGCATACCAATAAGCGTCCGTACGGCCCTGCGTCGTTACGGAAGGGCCTACAAAACTACCATCCAATTGGATACGGGTGTATTTCCCCAGATTAAACAGGTTATTCCATAGGATATCGTAATTGGTGCTTGAGGTCGTATTTCCACCGGCGGCCTGTTCGTTCTTCACCTTATAGTGATAAACGTTTCCGTTGACCGTGGTATTCCACCAACGTACCGGATGCAGGCTGACGCTTAGCTCGATACCTGTTGAATAATCATGTCCTACGTTTGACATCGAGTCTAAGGTTACACCAGCTGAATAAGGTACACGCAACCGCTCGATCTTATCTTTCCGATACCGATGAAAGGCGGTAGCGGATACCGTATTTTCCCCGAAATTCTTCCGGTAGTTCAATTCAAAGGAGTTGATGTACTCCGGACGTATATCCGGATTACCGATCTCGGCCGTATAAAAGTCGCGATACGTGATATAAGGCTCCATATAGAAAAGTTGCGGACGTGTGGTACGACGGGAATAGGAAGCCAACAAACGATGCTCATTCGGGAACGTATAGCCCAAATGCACCGATGGGAAAAACTCAAAACGATTCTTCGTACGATCCGCTCCCTCCACGGAACTTCGCAAGACCGTATGCGTATGCTCTCCCCGAACGCCGGCTTGCGCCTCTAAATTCTTCCACGTATGGGAAATAATCGTATAGATAGAATTCACCCCTTCTTGAAAATAAAACGTGTTGTAGATATCGTCACGCCAAAAGAACGTTTGTCCCTTGGGGTCCCACCATTCCATATTGTAATCGCCGTCTTCCAGATAAGAATAATATTGGTAACCCGCCTCTAGCTTACCTCCTTTTCCGAAAGGCAAGGCGTAATCCAGATTGATACGCATCGTTTCCCGATGCTCGGCCTCATAAGCACGGTGCCCCTGTTGGCGTTGCCCTTCCAAGGACATCAAGTCGTTAAAGAAATATTCCAAGGCATGACCGCCATATTTGTAATAGGCACTACCGGAAAGCTCGTGTCCCTTATCGTTGAACTTATGCTGTACCGCCAGACTTCCCAAACCTATATTCTCATCATTATCATAATCATCTATGCTTCGATAATCTTCCGTCACCGGAGAGCCGCCCGCTACCGAACGGGTTTCCTTATAGTTCATTTCTCCCTTACGCTTATTTCCGCCATAGCCGCCCTCCAGATCCAACGCGATGGTTGTCTTGGGAAGATTCAGGCTCCAACCGCCTTTCATCGTATAATGGTAACTGTCTCCCGTACGAGGCCCGACGGAATGCGAAGTCGTTGTTTGATCGCCAACCACCGTCTTCTTCTCTTGATCGAAATCACTCTTACGCATACGATCCGTCCACTGTCCGCCGATGTACCAACGGGAACGCTGATGTTGCTGTGCCAACAAGAAATCGACATGGCGGGAAAGCCACGTACTTCCCGAGAGATTCACCATCCCGCTCAATCCTCGCTGGGAATGCTTCTTCGTGATAATATTGATAATGCCCACGTCGCCTTCCGTATCATGCTTGGCGGAGGGCGTCGTGATAATCTCTATATTCTCTATATGCCCGGCCGGGACTTGCTCCAAAGCCTGTGTACCCGAGAAGACACTCGGCTTACCATCTATGTAAACCAAAAAGCCGCTGCTTCCACGAAAAGTAACATCGCCTTCCGCGTCTACCCGTATGGAAGGCGTATTCTCTAATATATCCACGGCGGAACCGCCTCCTCCCATCATATTGGAAGAGGCCTCGACCACTTTCTTATCCAACTTATAAACCAATTGGCGTTTCTCGGCCACTACCTCCACTTCGGCGATACCTACCTCCAAGGGACTCATCATCAACTTACCTAAATCCACCGGAGACGAGGCATCCAAGATGATATCATTCTTTGTAAACACATCATATCCCATCAGACGGACCATGACCACATAATTACCCGGAGCCACCTTAGTAAACGAGAAACGTCCTTGATCGTCCGGAAAAGTCTGTTGCAAAGGTTTTTCACTTCCCATCGCAAACAGAAAGATATCCGCATAATTAATCACTTGATTCGTAGAGGCATCTATTAACTGCCCCTTAATACGGGCATTCGGAGAAGAAGCCCACGAGAGCGCACAAATCACCCATAATAAGGCCAACATTAGTCCTATCTTTTTCATGATATTGAGAATTACAATTAGATTTCTACGCAAAAGTAACTAAATTCAGAATGTTACGGTAATTAATAGCGATCATTCTTGATATATTCTTTCCCGGGATCGTCCGAGTTCGAGTAGCGAAGCAAATGGTTTCTTCCTAGGGAAACAAAAGTTTCTTCAGTACAAAACTTTAGTTTTCTTCTATGAAAACAAATGTTTCCTATGTGTAAAACTTTTGTTTTATACCACAAAAAACCACAAATACTTATATATTAATATTTTATCTATATAAAGAAAGGAAGAAAAACGGACTGATTATATACGTAGAGTGTAGAAAATTCCTTTGACGGCATGGCAAAGACACTTACTAAAAGCGGGAAATGATGGTAGATAAAGACTTACTATTGTAGATGTTTTCCTATCTACAACAATAGGATAAATATTTTAAATTCAAATGATTATAAGGATAGTTGTAGATATTGTACATAATTTTGATTATTTACATATAATAGACCGGGCTTAGCTTTTATATCACTCAAGTCCGGCCTATCGGTTGAGACCTATCCCGCATTTGTTTGGATCAGAGTCCCAGCTTCTCAGAGATCTCCAACATCTTCTTGATCGGTTTGATGGCCTTCTTCTGTACCTCCTCGTCCACGAATATCTCCGGCATCTCGAACTTCAAGCAATTATATAGCTTCTCCATCGTGTTCAAGCGCATGAAATTACATTCGTTGCAAGCGCAAGTACTGTCGTTCGGAGGAGCCGGGATGAATTCCTTATCCGGACTCTGCTTGCGCATCTCGTGAATAACGCCACTTTCCGTCGCTACAATGAATTGTTTTGCGTCGGACTTAATGGTATGCTTCAGCAAAGCCGCGGTCGATCCTACGAAGTCTGAGACCTGTATAACCGGCTGCTTGCATTCCGGATGGGTGATCACTTCCGCATTCGGGTACTGTTTCTTCAAAGATAAGATCTTTTCCAATGAGAATTGCTCATGCACGTGGCAAGCGCCATCCCAAAGCAACATATTACGTCCCGTGATGCTATTGATATAATTACCTAAGTTACGATCCGGACCGAAAATCATCGGTGTACCTTCCGGGAAGCTCTCCACGATCTGGCGGGCGTTCGTGGAAGTAACCACCACATCCGTGACCGCTTTCACGGCGGCGGTCGTATTCACGTAAGAGATTACCGTATGACCGGGATGTTGCTTGACGAACTCGGCGAACTCCGTAGCCGGACAACTATCCGCCAAGGAGCAACCGGCATTCAAGTCCGGTACCAGCACTTTCTTATCCGGACAGAGGATCTTCGCCGTCTCTCCCATAAAGTGAACCCCACAAAGCACGATGATATCCGCCTTCGTCTTAGCCGCCCATTGTGCCAAGGCCAGACTGTCTCCCACATAGTCCGCTATATCTTGTATATCGCCTGTTTGATAGTAATGCGCCAAAATAATCGCATTCTTCTCTTTACGTAACTTGTCGATCGCTTCCTTAAGGTCTAAATCCTTAGGAACGGGCGCATCCATGTACCCGATTGATTGGTTTGTCAACATAGCCTTATATATTAATGATTCCTGTTTCTACTGCTCCCAATAGGCTTTTCACTATATATAAACAATATTATCCACAGAAAGTATTACTGATAATCTTCATCTTATCTAGTTTATCAACCTATTGTTCACAAAGCACAAAGGTATAAACTTTCTTCATTTATAGAAATAACAAGAAAGATTCTTATCTTTGCTGTCGATGGATGAGCTGTCGTGAACCATCAAGAGTTATCCACAATCATTATATTATATTCTTATTAATCTTTAATTTTAAAAATAAATATGATGAATATGATAGGCTGTTGAAATGGTTAATACATTTTTGTTACAATCTTTGGTTATTGACTTATTAAAGTCTGTGAACGGTTTATCAAAAGGATACCAACAGCATGGATGTCTATCTATAGATTGTAATTCTTATAGTTATAGACTTTATGAATATTTAGCTGTTTATTGTTGATAACCTTGATTGTGAAAAAATAGATCCTCCAGCAAGGTTGTCAATAGGTGTATAAGGGCTGTTGATAGTGCGTAATAAATAAGTGGCTTATTCATTTGCTAATTTGAGAAAGGGGGGGGTATGGACAAGTATTTGAATAAAGCAAGAAATATTTTTCATTTTATGTCCACTACTTATTAATAGCTTTTCAACGGCATATCCACGGATATTCGCTACTTTCGCGGTCAAAGATATTTGTTATGCGAAAATTAAAAGTAACCGAATTGAACCGCCTGACTCCTGAGGCTTTTAAGGAAAGTAAGAAGATACCTTTAATCGTTGTCTTAGACCATATTAGAAGTCTAAACAACGTGGGTTCCGTGTTTCGTACCTCCGATGCTTTCCGGGTAGAGGCTATTTATCTTTGTGGTATTACGGCTTGCCCTCCGAACGCAGAGACCCATAAGACCGCCTTAGGAGCGGAAGAAACCGTAGATTGGGAATATTTCAAGGATACCCCGGAGGCTGTTGATAAACTGCGCCAAGAGGGGTATACGGTATGTGCCGTAGAGCAAGCGGAAGGTAGTGTCATGTTAGATAACTTGCAGTTAGACAAGACAAAGAAATACGCTATCGTCATGGGTAACGAGGTAAAAGGCGTTCAACAAAATGTGGTTGATAACTGTGATATATGTATTGAAATACCTCAATACGGTACAAAGCATTCCTTGAACGTATCGGTTACTACCGGTATCGTGATCTGGGATTTCTTCAAGCAACTATCAGATTAAACCATTCTCAACCAATACGACGACCCGTTCGGTCATGGCATCTTTACCTTTCGGGTCGTATTCCGATTTCAGACTGGCTCCGAACATTCCGGCGAAGAAATTCCAAAAGCCCGCACGGAAACTTCCTAGATAGGCTTTCAATAAATTGTAACTGGATTGATTACATTCCCTATCGATCAGTTTGATAAGTAGCTTACCTTGCGAGAAGGATAATTTTTTTAGTTCCGGTTTATATTGGGCGAACAACTCTTTCTCCATCCGTTTCAAGTGGGCTTGGCGGGCCTTGTCATTCGGTAAGGTTTCCATGTATTCGTAGGTCTCTATCAACGTATCATACACCATCTTGGCATAGGGCAAAGTACGCTTTACGTCTCGTACTAACTTATTGTACTTCGCTTGTTCACGCTTATTCTTAAACTTAACTTGAGGATATATGAAAACTTCCCGAAGGTTGACGACAGCCATTGTATCACCTTCATACAGTTGAGCTTTCTGATAACCTTCCGGAACAATATTTGTCTTTACCGCCTGCGCCATCCCTTTAAAGCTACAGAGAGCGAGTAGAGCCAAAATACAATATATCCCTTTTCGTATCATATACCGCGAAAATATAAATACTGCGTGACTCTCAGCATCATTTATCTGTTAATAACTTGCTAAATGAATATAAAACATTACATTTGCGCAATTGACAACAACTTAAGAATATATTAACTATGAAGAAAGAAGAAATTACCGCCCTATTCGGAAAATTCGAATCCATTTCATGTGAGGTAGAAGGTATAGAATGCTGGAGTGCCAGAGAGTTACAACCTCTATTAGGATATGCCAAATGGGATAACTTTATCAATAATGTAGTGGTGAAAGCCAAAGAAGCGTGCCGGAATGCGGGAGAAAATATAGAGGATCACTTTCCCGATGTCGGGAAAGTGATTATTGTGGGGCATGGTGCTGAGCAACAAATAAATGACATCTTATTAACACGCTACGCATGCTACTTAATCGCACAAAATGGTGATAGTCGTAAACCACAAGTAGCTTTCGCTCAGACTTATTTTGCGGTACAAACCCGTAAGGCCGAGGTGATTGAACAACGCCTATTGGATTGTGAACGCTTAAAGGCCAGAGAAAAATTAAGTCAGACTGAAAAACAATTATCCGGAATCTTATACGAAAGAGGTATTGATAATAAAGGA
>ENA-OPBE01003331-OPBE01003331.1-human-gut-metagenome-genome-assembly--contig:-NODE-3331-length-10877-cov-4.277583_pt1 | contig 10877 bp, 10 predicted proteins | sample MGYA00241066_ERZ501448 | MGnify/ENA primary metagenome ERZ501448 (study PRJEB25962, sample SAMEA2042585) | human gut metagenome | biome: human gut; feature: human-associated habitat; material: faeces...
CCAAAAAGGCTGCCGGTTGCGGTTGTTTTGTTTCGTTGTACGAAAAGCTTCCGATGCTGCGATCAGTTGAACCAGCCCAGACCGAAGAACGTGCTGATCTGCACAAGCAGGATGAAGAACATGATCACGGGGCAGAGATACTTGATGCAGAAGGTGTAGAAGCCGTGGATGTGGCCGTTGTAGCCGCTGTCGATCTCGCCGTACAGGGATTTCGGCTTGATCTCCCAGCCGACCATGATGGACATGAGCATGGCGCCGAGCGGCATGGCAATGCCTTCGGAAATCATATCCATGAAGTCGAGCCAGTCAGCGCACCAGTCAGCCTTGGAGTTGATGTGGAACAGATCCTTCGGCGCGATGCCGTTGGAGCCGAGACCGTCAACCGCGACGAGGCAGGCCAGCAGGGTGATGGCGAGGCAGACGACGGCGAGCACCTTGTTGCGGTCACGCTCGTGACCCTTGGCGCTGGCGTGGTCGATGAAGGTGACGGAGACCGCCTCGATCAGGGAGATGGCGGAGGAGATGGCCGCGATCAGAACGAGGGCGTAGAAGATCAGGCCGAAGATACCGCCGATGGTGCCCATGTCATGGAACACGTCCTGCAGCGTGGCGAACAGGAGGTTCGGGCCGCCGAGCTTGATATCGGAGACGGCCATGCCCTTGGCGATGCCGTTGGCGACGGCCGCCGGGATAACGGCGAGACCGGCCATGATGGCAACGAGGGTATCGGAGATAACGATGATGACGGAGTTTTTCGGGAGGTTCTCATTCTTGCCGAGGTAGGAGCCGTAGGTGATCATGGCGCCCATGGCAAGAGACAGGGAGAAGAACATCTGGCCGCCGGCCGTTGCGAGAACTTCCATAAAGCCGGGCGCCTTGTCAAAGAAGCCCGCCTTCAGAGCGTAGCCGGGGACGAACATATACTTGAGGCCGACGTCCGCATTCGGAAGCGTCCAGGCACGGATGATGACGATGACGAGCATGACGAACAGTGCGGGCATGCCGATCGTGTTGAACTTCTCAATGCCGCCGCCGACACCGCCGCGGTTGATGAGATAGCAGATGAGCATGAACAGAACCATGCAGCCGATGCTGGCCCACGGGTTGGTGAGCAGAGCCGCGAAGGAGCTGCTGTCCGGCATGCCGCTGAACATGCCGACGACGTTGATGACCATGTAATAGATGCAGTAGCCGCCGAGGACCGAGTAGAAGGTCATGATCAGGAACGGGGCGATGATAGCCAGCCAGCCGATCCACTTGAACTTCTTCGAGATCTTCTTGTAGGCGTTGACCGGGCCGAAGCCGGTGCTGCGGCCGATCGCCAGCTCAGAGAGCATGATGGCAAAGCCGACAAATGCCGCCAGAGCCAGGTAAACGATCAGGAAGGTAAAGCCGCCGCATCTGCCCATCTTGTACGGGAAGCCCCAGATGTTGCCGAGGCCGACGGCAGAACCGATGGCAGAGAGCAGAAAGCCGATTGTGCTGCCAAATGAACCACGTTTGTTTTCGTCCATTGTTTTTCCTCCAATTTCAAATTCGCTTTTCCCGGAACTCCCCCCCAAATGACGCCGGACGATAACCGCTTCGTCTGCTGTCCATAACCGCAAGCGGGAAATTCACGATCAAGTTATTGCTAATTTACACTAAAATCGCAAAATTCGCAACTGTTTTCCGTCGATTTTGTTCACAAACTGTTCAATTTTAGCCAATGCAATGGATAAGGGCACAAAAAGGGAACCGCTTTTTAGACAATCTGACGGCGTTAGCAAAATGGCAGCTCCCATTATTTTGCTATTTTGTTTCCGAATGGATGCTATTACTGAAACATATGCGAAACGCTCCCGCCGATATGACACGAGCGCCCCGGTATTTTCTACCGCCGGAAGCCTTGCATTTTTCCGGCAATCATGTATAATACTTTTGTTACTCTGTTTATTTTACTTAGGAGGAATTTCAAATGACATATGAGATGGATATCGCCGGGCTAAAGCGCGATCTGCCCCTGTGCAAGGTCACGGACGACCTGTACATCGGCGCGTTCGTCATGTTCGGCGACGTGGAGCTGACCGTGCACTGCGCAGCCGAGCTTCTCAAGCTGACGCCCGAATATGACTACCTGATCGCACCCGAAGCGAAAGCCATCCCGCTGGTGTACGAAATGGCCCGCCAGAGCGGCGCGGACAAATATTTCGTCGCCCGCAAAAAGGCCAAAGCCTACATGAGCAGCGTGTTCCAGGTACACGTCAAGTCCATCACGACGCAGGGCGTGCAGACGCTCGTGCTCGACCAGACGGACGCGGAGCTGATCCACGGCAAGCGCATCGTCATCGTCGATGATGTGATCTCGACCGGCGAGTCGCTGCGCGCGATGGAGGAGCTCGTCAACGAGGCCGGCGGCATCATCGTCGGCAAGATGGCCGTGCTCGCCGAAGGCGACGCCAACGACCGCCCCGACATCACCGTGCTCGGCAAGCTGCCGCTGTTCAACCCCGACGGCACGCCGAAAGCGTAATCCAGACGCACAGGACACGCGTTGGCAGCGCCCGCGTCTGTTTTTTTCAGGAGGGATCATCATGAACCTGCTCTTTGCGATCAATGGGGGCTACATCCCCACGTTTCTGGGCTGCATGCGCAGCGTGCTGCTGCATGGCGGCGCGAGCCATTACGAGGTGTTCATCCTGCACTCCGACCTCACGGACGGCGACGAGGCGGACATCCGCACAGCGCTGCCGGACGTGGATTTCCACTTCGTGTTCGTCGACCCCGCGATGTTCGATGGCTTTCCGGAATCGAAGCGCTACCCGCGCCAGATCTATTACCGCATCGCGGCGCCCCTGCTGCTGCCGGACACGCTCGAGCGCATCCTCTATCTCGACGCGGACACGGTCATCATCAACCCGCTGACGACGCTGTATGCCACGCCGTTCGGCGATGCGTACTTCATGGCCTGCACGCACACACGCAAGCTGCTCGAAAAGCTCAACGCCGCGCGTCTGGGCATGGACGAGGCTGCGCCGTACATCAACACCGGCGTGCTGCTGTATAACCTCCCCGCCCTGCGGGCCGATCTGGACATGGAGCGTGTGCGCGCCTTCGCCGACGAGAAGCAGGATGTGTTCCTGCTGCCGGATCAGGACATACTCACCGCGCTCTACGGCGACCGAGTGCACCTGCTCGACAGCATGGTCTATAATCTCAGCGACCGCATCCTCGCGCTGCACAACGCGGAGCTGCGAAACGCCCCGGTCGACCTCGACTGGGTGCGCGCGCACACGGTCATCATCCACTACTGCGGCCGGCTCAAGCCGTGGAAACCGCACTATGTCGGCGTACTCGACGTGTTTTACCACGAGCTGATGGAAGAGATTCAGAAATAAAAAATATGCGTCCCGATAGACAGGTGTTCGTAAAACAGGTTTAGACCGAAATTACAAAATGAGCATCTGTCAGGCAGGGTTGGCAACGAAATAACGGGTATCAGGTGAACGCCGGATACCCGTTATTTTTTTGCCGTCACGAAAAGCAATGGATTTATTCACAGCTTTCAGGTATAATGTCCTCAAATCAATCTTATCCCATCCGTTCTGAGATTTTTTCAAAAAATCTCAAAAAAGTTTGGAAGCATTGGAACAATTCAGCCCTTCTCATGCCATATATAGTAGAGGGCTGAATCCGAAAGCGATTGGAGGTGACGCTGATGGACAAACAGACAGGCCCGAACGGTTTTCTTGTAGTGCTGCCCGGTGAGATCATCGAGATACCGCAGGACAGCGACAAATCATGGCTAACGCTGTTTTACAGCCTGCCGCGAGAGCTTGCGGAGAAATGGAAGCCAGCCTACGAGCTGCCCCGCTGTCCCCATGAGGTCTTGCGGACGGACAAGTACGACCACATTGTATGCGACGATATGTTCAAGCTGCTGGTGTGGGACTGCTACGCATGGAGCGCATGGCAATTCTTTCAGGTAAAAGACCGCAAGGGAAACTATCGTGACATCCCCGGCAACTGGAATCAGTACGCAGGCTGCTTCCCCTTGTGGCGGCTGTCGTACAGCATCATTCCCTACATCCGCATGAAGTTTGAGCAGAACGGTTTGGGTTTTCAGAGCCTTTACAATGTCCCGCAAGGCGTGGAGGTGCCGTGGCTGACCTATAAGCAGTTCGGAAATCTGGTTGGCAATGTCACCGATATGATTGTTGCAGAGCAGAATTGGCAGCCGATGATCGACGCGATCTGGGAAAACCGCACCGTGGAGGACTACGAGACCTCCGGCAGCACCGTCAAGACCGATTTTATGCGGAAGTGGCATCACAACCGCTCCGGCAAGCCGATTTCTATTGACGAGATGATGGAGAATGAGAACGGCGATATTCTCGAGGTAGCCGATCCGCGCAGCGAATTTGAGCAGAAGGTCATTTCTGAAATGCAGGTCGAATCCTTTTCCGAGCAGAATATCACAGAGAAAGATCGAGAGATATTGAAGCTGCGAATGGAGGGTTACACCGAACAGGAGATCGCGGACAAGGTTGGCTACAAGACCGCCAGCGCAGTCCATAAGCGGATCGCCAAGATCGCAAACGCTTATGAGGATTTTGTGACTGCGGAATACGGAAAGTTCTTAGATAGTAAGGATGGAGCTAAAAACCATGGCAAGTGATGTTAGACAACAATATATCAAGGGGTGCGAAGAATCGTACAAAAAACTATTAGGACTTGAGTCGTTCCCCGAATATAATATCAAGTATAAAACAATTACTATGGAAAAATCCGAACAACAAGGATTTGATTCATTCGCAACTGCCTACTATGATATTCCATCGCGCAAGCACCTTTTGGAAATATGGGAAAACCTATATACACTGGGTGATACAGGAACACATGTAGTATTTCACGAATTGACTCATGTTTGGGATGATGAACTATATGTACAGGGTGATAAAATAAAATACCTGTCAAATCATGGTTTTACAGAGTATCACGCCTCACAAATTGAAATGATGAAACTGTTGGGAGTAGATACAGTTTCACAAGAAATCACATTTTCGATGGTTGATGCGATAGATACCGTTTCAGGTCGAAAAAGCATTCAGTAATATGTCACAGCCCCTCATGCCCTTGCAACTGAGTTAATTAGCAGAGAAGATTTTCCGGTCGATTTTGAAACACTTAAATGTACATTAGGTGTGATTTTTAATTATTACGGAAGACGGTCTATTTGCAAGATGTATGCTAATGACTATCGAGAAGAAGTAGATAACTCCGCTATAGAAAAACTAATAACACCAACAGTAGTTACATTCTTAAACGGCTATATGACAGGTTGGTTAAATCAAGCGAGTATTGATGTCCTCGGTGATTTATATGGTCGAATGGTCGTTTCATTGGCAAATAAATTCCATCTTCGTTGATACAACAATAATAGCTTAAGGTAAGCAGTCACGAGAAATCGTGGCTGCTTTTTCATGCGGGAAAGGAGATTTTATGAGCAGAGAACCGTTTGAAGCCATGCCCGATGTGATGGACGCAAAGCAGCTTGCGGAAGCGTTGCAGATTTCTAAGGCGGGCGCGTACAACCTTTTGAGCAGCCCGGATTTTCCGACCTTGCGGATCGGTGGGCGCAAATTGGTGATGAAAAATGAGCTAGTGGAATGGCTGAAAAGCCACACAAACCGAAAGGGGTGAAAACACAGTCAAGAGCTGGAAAAGTGGAAAATCAGACGATAGCACAGCCGGAAATGTACTCCGCATCGTTTGGGACATTTCTATCAAAAAATCGCTTCACTTTTCCACTTCAAGAGCTGAGAAAAAATTGTGAAAATCAGGAGGTTTTATGAGAACAGGGCTTACCAAGAAGCAAAAGACAACTGTGATTTATTTCGACGAGCATAGCCGCTTAATCGAGGTGCAGACCCACAACACCGATCTCAAAAAGCGGCTGACAGCATTTGCGGCAAAGTACCCGCAATGCTGCCGCCAAACCGACGATGACGAGCAAGGCGGGCTAACCTTTGAGATTGAAAAAGGCAGATTGAGCTTCCGTCTGACTGCGCCGTACAGCGAGGAACGGAAACGAGTGGCAAGCGAATGGGCAAAGCAGAACGGCATAGCAGTTTCAAGGCAAGAATGTTAAAAATAGTTCATGCTTGATTCTTGCAATCTGCAAGAAAATCTTGAATTTTGGTTTGAGCGTGATATAATAGTTTTAGTACATTTCTTTATGGCTGTTAAACTGAAACGGAGGTTGTGGTATGGCAGTCAATTACAATAAACTTTGGAAAATGATGATAGACAAAAATATGAGCAAAACAGAACTGACGCACTTGGCTGGAATCAGTACCAATGCAATGGCAAAGCTGGGGCGCAACGAGGATGTCCGGGTGAATGTGCTGGAAAAGCTTTGCACTTCGCTTGACTGCAAACTGGACGATATTGTTGAATTTGAAGCAGAACAGAAGAAGTGATTCTAAAAGGAAGGGCGTGACAACATGGCCTATAGTGCCGATCTCTATGTGCATGACTTGGATAGACGGGCTGCGGATGCACTGAACCAGTTTCCGAAATTCGTAAAGTTACTGGAAGCGTATTCTGCCAATTACGATGAAAAAGCTGCCAAAATCAATCTTCTATCGACTGCAATCCGTCTCAGTGAAAATCAAATGCCGGAGGTATACAGTCCTCTGCTCCCTATCTGTGATCAGCTAGGTATTGAGCCGCCTGAGCTTTATTATGTAAGAGATAAAAGAGCGAATGCGGCAACCTTTGGCAGTGTTCACCCTTGCATTTATGTGACGTCCGGACTGGTGAATACGCTTCCACTCAAATTGCTGCCAAGTGTTTTGGCGCACGAATGCGGGCATATTGCCTGCAAACATTCCCTTTACCATTCTATTGCGGCGCAGTTGGTCAGCGGCATTGACCGAAGCCCATTAACGCGTATTCCGGCCATTGGAAAATTTCTCACGCCAACCTTGGTAAGAGCTCTGCTGTTCTGGGATCGATGCAGTGAATTGTCGGCGGACAGAGCTGCTGCTCTCTGCGACGGAACAGCGGACAAAACCATTGATGTCCTGCTCCGGCTCAACGGTTATGGTAAGAATGTCAATCGCGAAGAATTTCTGAAGCAGGCACTTGATTTGAAGTCCTTTGTCAACGATTCAAAGTCTAACAAGCTGCTGGAATTGATGCTGGTGCAGGATGAAACACATCCACGATTGGCTACCCGCGCCTATGAATGCTATGAGTGGGTAGAAACGGAGCAATTCCGCGGGATCCTTGACGGCACATACACAATTGAGGAAAAGAGTCGTGCTGAAAATCAAACGAAGGAACAGGAGGTTGTTGCTGCTGAACTGGTCACAGAAGCAGCAGGTCCGCAGCAAACCGCAGATATTGACACTCTTAACAATGCTCTGCATAGGGTAAGCTCTGAACTGGAAAGATATACAAACCGGGCAGATAAATTTGACTACGCATTTGCAGTATTCAGCGGGATCATGGCAGGTGCGATAGATGCACTGTTTGTTGGGGAGACCATCATTACGGACGGCGATATTGCCCTTTCTCATCAACAGGTCAATCATTTTATTCAAGAGTATGCCAGTGCGAGGGGCTTTGATCGCGAACGTTTGAAAGATGCCATTAGCGATCTTGAAAAAGCATTTAAGGTGGCACAGGACAACGTTTGGAAAGGTGCTGGGATAGGCGTCTCTGCGAAAAACCACCATCTCGCTGATCTGGCGCATCATCCTACCCCACTGGGACTTGCTTCGTCCATAATCGTTCAATTCTTAAGAATTGGGACATTTGTAAACAAAGATGGCGAGTGGCACTTTATCCTTGTTGAAACATCGGCAAAAGATATTGTTGAAATCCTTGCCCCGGCTGTAATAACCGGAATATTGAATTGGATGGTGTTTATTGCAGCGAAAAAATATGAGCAGGACGAGGGAAACGAAGTTCCTGCCGCACTCCGCAAGCTTGCTCATCTGGTGGCATCAACACCGATGATTATTGAGCTTGCCAAGTGCGCGGATAATTGGTTTGGGCATTTGGTGAGCGACATGGGCGGCTCCAAGAATACTGCTGGTGGAGGTATGGGCATTCCGGGTGTGTTCATTTCGCTCCTGTACGAATTTGCCTCGTTGCCGATTTTGAAGAATACCGGGTTGCCGATGTTTGTCAATGAGCTTTATGAAAAGCAAAAGATTGATCTTCGTCACGAAATTCCTCTTTACAAAGCGGCGGGCAAGCAAGCTATTCCAGTTGCTTTCAATGAGATTTATGTCCGCATTGGTTACTTTGCTTCCCATCTGGCGTCTGAACTTGCAGAACATGGCAATGATGTTGCAAAGGTCAACTGGAGCAATGTGATTCCTTTCCGCAGCAGAACAGTTGACCGTATGCTTGCGGTTGCCAGCATGACCTTTACTGTGGCTGATACCGCTGATGCGGCGATCCATGCTGCCATCGAATCTGGTGGAAACTGGGTGCTGTTTTCCGGGCGCTTTGTTACAAGATTTAATTATGTTGGAGCTGGTAGGGCTGCTGTTGCTATTGTCAAAGAGATTTCAAATGAGCGCAAAGAAACGCAGCTTATCCATGAAAAGATGATCCTGTCAGAAGCGAAAACGACTATTTTCTTGAGTCAACTACAGGACTTCAAAACACAGCTTGAAGAAAAAGTTTCTCAGTATCTTGCAGAAGATATAGAAACATTTATGTGTGGCTTTGACTTTATGAATCAAGGTATTGCATCCGGCGATTCCGATCTGGTGATAAAAGGGAATGTCGTAATTCAAAGAGTTCTTGGCAGAGAGCCGCAATTCACAAATCAAAAGGAATTTGATGACTTGATGGAGTCAGATATTCCTCTTGTACTATGATTTGGGAGGGATGGTTATGGCGATAAAAGATTTTGGCAAGGGATTAAAAAGTTCTCTGAATGATGCCATAGACACAGTTAAAACAAAGGCGAAAGAAGTTGAGCTTCCTGATATTAAGGGAGTGGGCGAAAAAACTTCGGAGCGAATTAAAAGCATTTTCAAAAAGGCTGATGAAGACAAGCCTTCTTCTAATGAATTGGCAGCATCAACGCAGAATATTACCAGCATCTCAGCTCGCTCTGCTATCAAAATTATATATTTTCTTATGGCGGCAGATGGAGAGATATATCACGGAGAAGAAGAGAAGTTTGATTTGATCGGCATGGAACTTGACTCGGATTTTTCAAATGTCAAGGAGCAGATTATCCAAGAGTGCCAAGCTGCTTTGGGCAAGGTTATTGACCCAGAAGATTATTACGATGCACTTCAAGACGGCGCAGAAGAAGCTCTACTTTCCTCTCAGAAAACGGAGGGGGCAGCTATTTCTCCGAAACACCTTGTATGGAATCTTTTGTCGATTGCCTACAGCGATGGAAAGTATGATGATGCTGAAAGAAGATTTCTGAAATACATTGTCCGAAAGCTCAACATTGACAAAGCGGTTTTTCTTGAAATGGAGAGCAGTATATTGACGCTTATGGATATTGAACGGGAATTGACGTGGATCAAAACAACTAACAGACCGTATCTCACAATTGAATCCATGGTCAATGAGCTTTCCGATAGAAAGAATGTCATTTCTGAAAGTATTTTAGACCTTATTGCATTGTGAGGAGGGCGCAATATGCCGTTGCCATTACTGTTTATTGGCATTGCCGCAGCAACAGGCGGACTTGGTGTCGGAAAGACTATTAAAGCCGGAATTGATGTGAACAATGCGAAGAAGACCAATAAAAATGCGAATGAAATAGTAGAAACGTCTACCGAATGGTTAAACGCGCAGCGAATGGCTTGCGGAAGTTCTCTGCGCAAGCTCGGCGAAGAAAAGCTTTTCATTCTCAACAGCAGTATCACAGAGTTCCTTGATACATTTTCGAAAATCAAAAATGTTGATTTCCGGGAATCAAATGGATTAGAAGAACTAAAAAAGCTCCATGTCGATGAGAAAGAATTCGTGGAACTGAAATCTATGGTGAGCTTTGCAGGATCGCTCGCAGGGGGCGCAGTAGCAGGAACTGCTGGTGGAGCGTTGGCTGCCTTTGGAGCATACGGCGCAGCACAAGCACTTGCCTGTGCATCCACAGGAACAGCGATTGCCTCTTTGAGCGGAGCTGCCGCCACCAATGCTACCTTGGCATTTTTCGGCGGAGGGTCGCTTGCTGCTGGCGGACTCGGAATGGCTGGTGGCACAGCAATCCTCGGCGGTCTTGTTGCCGGTCCTGCGCTCATGGTTATGGGCTTTGTAGCAGGACACGCAGCAAAGAAGGAACTTGAAAAAGCCTATACAAATAAAGCGGAGGCGTTGCAAATTGCAGCGCAACTCAACACAGCTTCTTTGCAATGCGAAACCATCCGCAGACGAACTTATATGTTTTACAATCTGCTTGCAAGGCTTGACGCCTATTTCCTTCCAATGATTTATAAGATGGAGGACATTTTCCAAGCAGAAGGTGATGACTATCAGCAATACAACGTCGAGTCTCGAAAAGTGATTGCTTCTTGTGCGAGTATTGCCGTATCCATCAAAGCTGTGCTGGACACACCTATTTTGACGGATGATGGTCTGTTAACGGATGCGTCCGAAACGACAGCGACAAGCATTGAAGGGTTCTTGCAGAACATGAGAATCAGCATCTGAATGAGTGGTTGCAGATAATCCCTTTGGAACAAAGGGCGCACTTCTATACATGGACAAGCCCTGTATGTGCGTCCTGCGGAGCAGACAGCCCGGACGATTGAAGTCCGGGCTGTTTTGCGTCACTTCGTTCCGAACAAGTGGCTGCACCCCTTGCGACGCTTGCGCGTCTATCCCTGCCCACTTTGCAGCGGAAACAA
>ENA-OPBE01003335-OPBE01003335.1-human-gut-metagenome-genome-assembly--contig:-NODE-3335-length-10863-cov-1.983993_pt1 | contig 10863 bp, 9 predicted proteins | sample MGYA00241066_ERZ501448 | MGnify/ENA primary metagenome ERZ501448 (study PRJEB25962, sample SAMEA2042585) | human gut metagenome | biome: human gut; feature: human-associated habitat; material: faeces...
CTTCGCAGAGTGCCGGGCAGACACGGGAGGTAAATTCCGGAAAACAGTTTGTCTTGGTGAGGCGGCGGTATGCCTGCTCATAGTTTCCAAGATACACAAGGTCATTCCACTCCGGAACGAGGTTCTGCAGCGGACAGCCGGAGGCCATTCCCGCAATCATGGTTCCCGCCTGGCAGAACGGTACACCGCATGCCATACAGCGGGCAGCCTGCATCTGCTGTTCCTTTTTCGGGAGCTGCAGATGAAATTCCTTAAAGTTTTTGATACGCTCAAGCGGGGCAACGGTGTTTCCCGTCTTGCGCTGATATTCCATAAATCCAGTTGGCTTACCCATAATTCTTCTTCCTCCTACTTACGCATGCTTTCGTAAAATGCTTCAATCTGTGCCTGTTCGCTGCTAAGACCCTTGTCTTCCATCTGGGCACTCAGCATCATCATGCGCTTATAGTCATTCGGAATGATCTTCTTGAATTTCGGCAGATATTCGTCAAAGTGTGTGAGAATTTCTTTACCTTTTTCAGAGCCGGTGTGTGTGACGTGTTTTTCAATCATGTTTTTCAGCTCTGCAATATCGTATTTGCTTTCTACCAGTTCAATCGAAATCATTTCCTTGTTCAAATTGCGGTACAGGTTGCTCTTTTCATCCAGGACATAAGCGATACCGCCGCTCATGCCGGCTGCAAAGTTCTTTCCGGTTGCGCCGAGGACAACGACACGGCCGCCGGTCATATACTCGCATCCATGCTCACCGACACCCTCGACAACGGCGTAAGCACCGGAGTTTCTGACACAGAAACGCTCTCCTGCGATACCGTTGATGTACGCCTCACCGCTCGTTGCACCGTAGAGGGCAACGTTTCCGACGATGATGTTTTCTTCTGGTTTATACTTTCTTGCTTTCGGCGGGTAGACAACCAGTTTTCCGCCGGAGAGGCCTTTTCCGAAGTAATCGTTCGAATCGCCCTCAAGTTCCAGGGTCAGTCCTTTTGGAATAAATGCTCCGAAGCTCTGTCCGCCGGCACCCTTGCACTGTACGGTGTACGTATCCGGCTCCAGAGAGGTGCCGAATTTTCTGGTGATCTCGGCACCAAGAATCGTTCCCACGGTACGATCGGTGTTGGTGATCTCGACTTTGACGGTCTTCTTCTCTTTCTTATCCATTGCCGGACCGAATTTCTTTAAGAGTACCTTCTCATCCAGGGTTGCGCCAAGTTTGAAGTCGTAAACATCTTTCGGATCGAACGTTACCTTCTCGCCTGCTTTTGCAAACGGATTGTTCAGGATCTGGCTTAAGTCTACGCGGTCTGCGTGCTCGTTTGTCACTTTATCATTTCTCTTTAAGAGGTCGGAACGGCCGACCATCTCGTCAACGGTGCGGAAGCCAAGTTTTGCCATGTATTCCCGCATCTCTTCTGCGATGAAGTGCATGAAGTTGATGACGTACTCCGGTTTGCCGCGGAAACGTTTGCGCAGCTCCGGGTTCTGGGTTGCAATACCCATCGGGCAGGTATCGAGGTTGCAGACACGCATCATAACGCATCCCATCGTTACAAGCGGTGCGGTCGCAAAACCGAATTCCTCGGCGCCAAGGAGTGCTGCAATCACAACGTCACGGCCGCTCATCAGCTTACCATCGGTCTCGATCATGACACGGTTGCGGAGGCCGTTTTTGATCAGCGTCTGATGGGTCTCGGCAAGGCCTAACTCCCATGGAAGTCCTGCATTGTGGATGGAACTTCTCGGTGCTGCTCCCGTTCCTCCATCATATCCGGAAATCAGGATAACCTGTGCTCCGGCTTTTGCAACACCGGCTGCGACAGTACCAACACCTGCTTCGGATACCAGTTTAACGGAGATTCTTGCATTCACATTCGAGTTTTTCAGGTCATAAATCAGCTGTGCAAGGTCCTCGATGGAGTAGATGTCGTGGTGCGGCGGCGGGGAAATCAGGGATACACCCGGTGTGGAGTGACGTGTTTTTGCAATCCACGGGTAAACCTTTCCGGCCGGTAAGTGGCCGCCCTCGCCCGGTTTTGCACCCTGGGCCATCTTGATCTGGATCTCTTTTGCACTGACAAGGTATTTGCTGGTAACGCCGAATCTTCCCGATGCTACCTGTTTGATCGCGGAGCATCTCTCCGGGGATTCGAGACGGTCATCACTCTCACCGCCCTCACCAGTGTTGGATTTTCCATGCAGACGGTTCATGGCAATTGCCAGTGTCTCATGTGCCTCCTGGGAAATAGAACCGTAGGACATCGCACCTGTTTTGAATCGTTTTACGATAGAATCTACGCTCTCAACTTCTTCGAGCGGAACGCCCTGTTCCGGATAATCGAAGTCCATCAGGCTCCGCAGATAGCCGCTCTCCTCGCTGTCGACCATTGCTGTGTACTCTTTGAACATCTTGTAGTCGCCGCGTCTTGTGGACTCCTGCAGTGTATGAATGGTGCGCGGATTGTAGCGGTGCTCCTCGCCCTGGCTTCTCGATTTATGACGGCCGATACTGTCCAGTGTCAGATCGGTAGACAGCTCCAGCGGATCGAATGCCTGGGAATGACGCTCATCGACATCTTTTGCAATGTCTTCCAGGGTAATACCGCCGACACGGCTGACCGTACCGGTGAAGTATTTGTCGATGACATCTGCTGAGATACCGATGGCCTCGAAGATCTGGGAACCCTGATACGACTGGATCGTGGAGATACCCATCTTCGCTGCGATTTTTACGATACCAGAGATGACCGCGTGGTTGTAATCTTCAACGGCTGCGTAGTAATCTTTCTTGATCATGCCCTCTTCGATCAGCTCATGGATCGTGTCGAGTGCCAGATACGGGTTGATTGCGCAGGCACCGTAGCCGAGCAGTGTTGCGAAATGGTGCACCTCGCGCGGCTCGCCGGACTCCAGAATAATCGCAAGAGAAGTTCTCTTTTTCGTTTTTACCAGATGCTGATGAACCGCAGATACAGCCAGGAGGGATGGAATCGCCACATGGTTCTCATCGACACCGCGGTCAGAGAGAATCAGGATGTTGGCTCCTGCCCGGTGTGCACGGTCAACCTCGACGAAAAGGCGGTCCATCGCACGGTCAAGCGGTGCGCTCTTGTAGTAGGTGATCGGAACGGTCACTGCCTTGAAGCCTTCGACTTTCATGTTCTTGATCTTCAGCATATCGGTATTGGTCAGGATCGGATTGTTGATCTTTAATACCTGGCAGTTCTTCGGCTCCTCCTCAAGCAGGTTTCCGTCACGTCCGACGTAAACGCTTGTGGAAGTTACGATCTCCTCACGGATGCAGTCGATCGGCGGGTTCGTTACCTGTGCGAAGAGCTGTTTGAAATAGTTGAACAGCGGCTGATGCTCATGGGAGAGAACGGCAAGCGGGGTATCGATACCCATCGAAGCGGTTGCCTCGACACCGTTTAATGCCATCTTTCCGATGGAGGAACGGTACTCCTCGTAGGTGTAGCCGAACGCTTTCTGCAGGCGCATCCGCTCTTCTTTCGTGTACTCTTCGACCGGCAGATTCGGGATTTTGATATCCTTTAACTGTACCAGATAACTGTCGAGCCATTCGCCGTACGGCTGTTTCTTTGCGTAATATTCTTTGACTTCCTCATCGTTTAAGACTTTTCCCTGTACGGTGTTGACGAGAAGCATCTTGCCCGGATGGAGACGCTCTTTTAAGACGATTTTTTCTTCCGGAACTTCCAGAACACCGACCTCAGAGGAGAGGATCAGAAATCCATCGTTAGTGATGTAGTAACGGGAAGGACGAAGACCGTTGCGGTCGAGCACTGCTCCCATCACATCTCCGTCGGAGAACAGGATCGATGCCGGTCCGTCCCACGGCTCCATCATCGTTGCATAATACTGATAGAAATCACGTTTCTCCTGGGAAATCGTATCGTTGTTTGCCCACGGCTCCGGGATCGTGATCATGACAGCCAGCGGAAGATCCATACCGCTCATGGTCAGGAACTCGAGTGTGTTGTCGAGCATTGCAGAGTCAGAACCCTGGGTGTTGACAACCGGCAGAACCTTGTGCAGTTCATCCTGCAGCATCGGGGAGGACATCGTCTCCTCACGGGCCAGCATCTTGTCGGCGTTTCCGCGGATGGTGTTGATCTCGCCGTTGTGTACGATGAAACGGTTCGGATGTGCTCTCTCCCAGCTTGGATTGGTGTTGGTTGAGAATCTGGAGTGTACGGTTGCGATTGCAGATTCATAATCTTTATCCTGAAGGTCTGCAAAGAACTGACGCAGCTGGTCTACTAAAAACATTCCCTTATATACGATGGTTCGGCTGGAAAGGGATACTACATAAGTGTCATCATTGGACTGCTCGAATACCCGTCTTGCCACATACAGCCGGCGGTCAAAATCAAGTCCCCTGGCTACCTCAGCTGGACGTTTTACAAATCCCTGCATGATATATGGCATACAGTCTACTGCTTTCTGTCCCAGTTTATCCGGGTCAGTCGGAACTTTTCTCCATCCTAAGAATTTCATTCCTTCCTTTTCCACGATAACCTCAAACATTTTCTTTGCCTGATTCCGTTTCAGCTCATCCTGTGGGAAGAAAAACATTCCGACACCGTAATCTCTTTCTCCACCAAGTTCAATACCTGATTCCTTTGCTACCTTGGAGAAAAATTTGTGTGATACCTGAAGCAGAATACCAACACCGTCACCGGTTTTTCCTTCTGCATCCTTACCAGCTCTGTGCTTTAAGTTCTCTACGATTTTTAAAGCATTTTCTACCGTCGCATGGGATTTGATACCTTTGATGTTTACCACAGCTCCGATACCGCAGTTATCATGTTCAAAATTCGGATTATACATACCCTGTGCTACTGCTGTACTTTCATTCCACTGTTCTGTCATAATCGTTCCCTTTCTGCTTTCTCTTTATTTTCTGTCTTACTTTGTTACCTGCACTCTGCTGCTTTAAAGTGCTTTTATTTTCTGAACTAAGTTTACACCCGGCGTAATATACTTTGCAATAGTTTTTTTCTTGCTATTGTCTGATTATTAGACAATTCATTTTATATTCTTTTATTGTATTTATATTTATCAGTTTTTTGCATATAAAAAAGGCTTGCCAAAACAATTCAACGTGTTTTTTGTTGAAAATATTTTTTAATAAGCCTTTTGAATTTGCCTGCTATTTCAAATTGTGTCTGAATTGTTTCTCAGTTGTACTGGGATTTTCTGGGGAGGTTTACCATGTTTTTAATACCATCTGCAGTAGCTGCATTCCCCTTAAAGGCATCAGAATCATCACTACAGCCATCATACACCCAGGATAAAGCCATATGGGTAATAACATACGCATATGGACGAACATTCTCCTGCAGCATGTTATACATACCCTTATCACTTTCATATCCCGGTCCACCATATCCATAGTAGGCTACTGCTGAAAGCAGTGCATCATTGGATACGGAAGCGGTATACTGTCCATTACTTGGATTTGCTTTACTTGGTTCCAGGCAATAAACTACGGTTCCATCCGAAAGACTATACTGGTGTGTCTGATAACCATTGTAGTTAATCGTCTTTCCTACGGTTAAATCTACATTAAAATCATAGTTTCCAGAGGCATAAGTTTTAACTACCAATCCCTCATCGGCACTGTTAAGAGCAATCTGCTCCGCTTCATGCTCTTTGTTTTCTTCTTCCGCCTTGCGTACCAGTTCATCAAAGTTATCTGAAAGAATCGATTCTTCCTGCTCCGGTAAACTTTCCGCAAAAGCAGTCAGCGGACTGGCTGCCATACAGACACATAATGCTGCAGCCATGAACGCGTTTAACTTCTGTTTTACTCTAAATTTCTTCATACTTTCTATTTTCCTCCTTCCATTTGCTAAAGAAAGCATATCCTTGTGAAAATACTTTTCACAAGATGTTACGGTATTCGTCAAAGTCCTGTACAAGTACAGACTTTTCCTCATTACACGCACAAAAAAAGAACCGATATCATTATCAGTTCCCAGTTACCTTTATATTTTGTTTTCTATCCTCCCTTCTGTACCGAAATCCGGTACAAGTATCTATAAAAAAAGGACTCAAAGTAAAACTACCTTGAATCCTTCTCTTACCATCTTTATACAAAATTTATCTCATTAATTAATGGATATACCAGAACCTACCGGTCCGATTTCTCCACATCCACTGCACTGTGCATAAGGTGCCACATCCTGTACCCATACCTGCTTTGTTTCCGCATCATGGTGTTGTGTTCCGGTCTGACTCCATCCAGAATGCCAACCTGCTTTGCAATCAGGGTCACTATGATAAGTATCAATATGTCCCCATGGGTCACTTGTTATGTCAGCTCCACAATCATTGCATAAGCAAACCTCACTATATATCGGCTCGTCCCAGGCTTCCTTAACAACCTGCGTCTCATAATGACCGCTTCCCTCATGCAGCACCCAGGTATGAACATGTGCCGGAGTTGCATTATTGTTAGAAGCATTGGTGTTATTACTGCTTCCAGTTGTTCCACCGGCATTACTGGTCGTTGTTCCGGCTGATGCAGTGCTGCCTGCACTTGCCTTATTACCGGAATTGCTGTTGCCCTTATTTGATTTGCTTGTATTATTGTCAGAAGGCTGTGCTGCAGTATTCTCTGCACTGGAAGTATTACTCTCCAGTTTTCCAGTGGTCTCCTGCTCTGCAACTGCCTCTGTTTCCGGCTCTTCTGTCTCTGCCACCCCTTCGGTAGCCTCTGTATTTATAACAGTTTCCTTATCAGCGGTAGTATCTTTTTTCCCGCCGCAGGCTGCCATACTTACTGTTACCATCAACATTGTTACAATCATCGCTAATCTTTTCTTCATAATGATTCCTCCCATCAGCTTTTCTTTTTTTGTCAATTATAATATAACAAACACTACAGCTTAACCATATTATCGATTGCCTCTTCCACCGCAGCATTTAAACTTTTTCCATGCTCCATAGCATAGATTGCAATAGTTCTATGCAATTCCGGACTAATTCTTACATTAAAAGTCCCCTTATAAGGTTGCTCTGGTTCAATATTTCTCTCCTTACAATCCTCAAGATATTCATCCACTGCATTATGGAAATCCTGCTCTAATTCCTTTACGGATGCCCCTCCATAGGAAATCAGCGATTTAATACCGATTACTTTACCAAATAAGCAATTATCTTCTTTCGAAAACTCTACTGTACCATTATAATTTTTGTATGATAGTAAGTCACTCATAATACGCCATCCTTTGATACCATTTCATCAAATGTAAAGTCTTTTGGTTTCTGCAAAAGTTTCTCTAATAATTTGTCCTTTCTGCTCATAAATTACTTCTCCTTTTATATTATACTCCCTGCCCATGGCAGATGCAACTAAAATCAGTTGCACTCACATATATGCCTTTTATACCTTGCCATTAAAAACATTCTGTTCTGACATCATCCCAGCAAAACTCTGGATGTATTATTTTCTGATGTTCATCTATTTCACATATTCTTGAATAGATTTTATTCCCATACAGTTCTTTTATCTCTAATATCTCTTCCGACATTTCATATTGACCTACCTTAAATTGTGTACCATACAATTTCTGACAACAGTCTACCGCTATATTCAAATTTTGAAAACGCGAGGTTTCACGTACCTCGGCTATAAGTGTATTAATATTCTTTTCTAATGGATATTTGTTTTGCGTATCCGAAAGATATGCTGTTTCATTATTATATATCGGGCAATATAAATAACATCCATCCTCTTTCCGAATTAACAAAATATCGAAAAAATTTCGGTCCACATTTAATGTATAAGTATTTAATTCCAATAAAAAAGTTAAATACTTTCCAAAATCATTCAATCTTGTAATACTTTTTACATCATCCACAAATTTTTCTATTCTATTTTGCAAAGGCAATGCTTCCAATCTTTCTTCTACAAACTTTTTGTACTTCATCTCATATAAATTTTCTGTAGTAACCAATTGCTGTCCTAATTGCAAAAAATCAATGGATACACAACCATTAAAAGTATCTCCATTATAATTAATAATTTCTAACTGATATGACACATAATCCTTAATATTTGAATGTTTCAATATTTTTGATACTGCATATTCCACTGCACCCTCATACCCTAAGGAATCTGCTTTATACCATTTACCACCCATGCCAAACTCTAATCGTTTTCCTTTTAACGAATATCCAGTACCTGTGGATCCTACCATATTATTAAACACATACATAATTTTTACCTTTACTTCTCTTTTCCACCTCGGAACGCCAACACAAATAACACCACTATCAGCACGCTCTCCACCACGGTGCATATGACGCTTCCCGTCATGGATGCATCCATGAAATGAAACAGCTTTGTCTCGCTTCGAAGTACCGATACCAGATTCGTTACCATATGGGCTGCCATGGCTGCGCCAAGCCCTTCCTGCTCCATGATGACTGCCAGAAAGAGTCCTACCGCTGTGGCATAAAGGAACTGCACCAGATTAAAATGCATGGCTCCAAATATTACTGCCGATAATACAATTGCCGTCTTCACTCCCAAAAACGCTTTCAAACGCTGGTAAACGATGCCACGGTAAAGAAGTTCCTCTAAGAATGGAATTATGATACAGGTTCCAAGGATTTCTAATGCCAGAGTACTGCCGTAAAAAGCAGCACTTACTTCCTGATAGCTCTGTGATGTTTCTTTTAAGCCGGTATATCCGATAAGATTATTTAACACTACGCCAAATAAGCCTGCGGCTGCTGCAAATAAAATGGTTCGTGGCAGATTTGCCATTTTCCCGCCATCCTCTTTCCGATAGAAAGCGTATACAAATGGAAATGCAATTATTGTTGCGATAATCTGATAAATCATATAATTCTCATTGGTCATTGTATGGATGAGATTTAGCACAAACATCACAACATTTGTTACTACAAAATAAATACCGATGGGATAAATCACTTCCCAGATGCGAAGTAGCTTATAATCTTTCAATATATTCTGCCGCCTCCTCAATACTGTCACAGATTGCTTTTGCACCAGCCTCCTGCAACTCTTCTTTCGTTCCGAATCCATAAGTGATACCGATGCAGTCCATATGTGCTTCTTTGGCTCCTGACACATCAAATCTGGTATCTCCAATCAATACTGCTTCGGTGGTATCATAAATATGCATCCGCTTTATCGTTTCCTGCAGCACCTCATATTTGCTGTCTATTCTGCCATCCATTGTGGCTCCCACCACTTCATCAAAATAGGAGAGGATGTGGAAATGCTCCAAAATACGCCGGCAGGATTCTTCCGGCTTGCTGGATGCCAGTCCGATACGATAGCCTTTTCGCTTGAGAGATTTCAAAGCATCCTCAACGCCATCAAAAAGGCTGCATTCAAAGATACCGGTTGGATGATAGCGTTCCCGGTACTTGGCTACCGCCGCTACTGCGGTCTCTTCATCCATGCCATAATGTTCCATAAAAGTATTTTTAAGTGGCGGTCCGATAAAGAATTCAAGCTTATCTGCATCCGGTTCGTCAATACCATATGCCTTTAGGGCATACTGGGCACACTTTGTTATTCCTTCCTTGGAATTGGTAATGGTTCCATCCAAATCAAATAAAACAATGTCTTTTCTGCCTTTTAGTTCCTGTTTCATCTGAAGCACCGTCTTTTTTAACACCGGATGCCAGAGATACGGTGCGATTTCACACAGCGGTTCCAACACAAACAGGCGGTTTACCATATCAATATGCGGAATCGTAAGTTCCGGGGTAGATATCACTTCATCATCATAAAATAAAATATCAAGGTCTATCGTTCTTGAGCCCCAGCGCATCTTACGCTCCCGGTTGCCATGAGCTTCTATGGTATGAAGCTTCTCCAATAATTCTTCCGGTGTATACAGGGTTCGAAGTTCCAGACATCCATTGAAAAATGCGCCTTCTGCCACGCCGCCGTATGGTTCTGTCTCAAGAATATCGGATATACGACCTACCTTACAGTCTTCTAAGTTTCGCAGTTCTTCAATGGCATCTTCAATATATTTTCTCCGGTTGCCCATATTGGAACCAAAAGCAAGATATACCTTATGCCAGCCCCGTTCTATTTCCACTGCCACATCTGATAAAGGCAGTCCCACCGGTGCCCATGGTTTATGTATGGAAAATTTTAATTTCTGAACCAACGGAAAATGCAATAACACTGCCCGTGCTGTCTGCTCTGCTGCAGCTTCAATCAGCTTATAGGTATGTGTCGTCAGAAATTCTGTTACAAAATGGCTGACTTCTCCATAATTTACCGATTCTATCAAATCATCCGAATATCCTGCTTTTCTGGTTGGTAAATAAAGTTCCATATTGATTAGAAACTTCTGTCCAAGCTTTGTCTCCTCCGGAAACACTCCATGATTTGCAAATAGCTCAAGATTTTCTATAATAATCTTATCCATGTAATCCTCCATCCCTGATTGCTTCTGCCATCTTAATTGCCTCTGCATTGGCACGCACATTGTGTACGCGGACAAATCCGCAATGTGCCCATACGGCATAAGCACTGGTTACTGCTGTGGCTGTATCACGTTCCTTTGCCGGAACATCCAGCGTCAGACCGATTACCGACTTCCGGGATGTGCCAAGCAGCACCGGATAGCCCAGTTCATTCAGTTCTCCCACGCATCGGATAGCTTCTAAATTATTCTCATAAGTCTTGCCAAATCCTACACCCGGGTCTGTCATAATACCATCTTCACGAATCCCCGCTTCCTTTGCAAGACGTAATGTTTCCCGCAAATCATTTTTCATATCTTCCATAAAGTTCTTATAATCTGCTTCGTTGCGGTTGTGCATCAGACAGCATGCGGCATC
>ENA-OPBE01003342-OPBE01003342.1-human-gut-metagenome-genome-assembly--contig:-NODE-3342-length-10842-cov-3.192268_pt1 | contig 10842 bp, 10 predicted proteins | sample MGYA00241066_ERZ501448 | MGnify/ENA primary metagenome ERZ501448 (study PRJEB25962, sample SAMEA2042585) | human gut metagenome | biome: human gut; feature: human-associated habitat; material: faeces...
CAAGAGCCGGATTACATCCGATCGTCTTAGAACGAGGGAAAGATGTCACAAACCGTATGAAAGATGTAGAACATTTCTGGGAGAGTGGTGAACTGAATCCTGAATCCAATGTACAATTTGGAGAAGGAGGAGCAGGAACATTTTCAGACGGAAAACTAAATACCTTAGTAAAAGACAAATTCGGAAGGAATAGATTCGTTTTAGAAACTTTTGTAGAACATGGTGCACCAGAAGAGATCTTATATGAAAATAAACCACATATCGGAACGGATCTTTTAAGAAATGTCGTTGCAGGGATCAGAGAAGAGATCAGATCTCTTGGCGGAGATGTCCGTTTTGAGGCGAAAGTGACAGATTTCGTGATCCAGGATGGAAAATTAACAGGGCTGATCATCAATGATAAAGAAGAAATTAAAACAGAAACAGCGATCTTAGCACCGGGACACAGTGCCAGAGATACATTTAAAGTCTTATCAGATCGTGATCTGGAAATGAATCCTAAAGCTTTTGCAATCGGACTTCGTGTGGAACACCCGCGTGAGATGATCGACCATTCGCAGTATGGAAAGGGAGCAGATCAATATGATCTTCCAGCTGCATCATACAAACTAACATATCATGCAAACAATGGAAGAAGTGTGTATTCCTTCTGTATGTGTCCGGGAGGTTTCGTGGTCAACGCGTCTTCAGAGCCAGAACGATTGACGGTCAATGGAATGAGCAATCACGATCGAGCAGCAAAGAATTCCAACAGTGCGATCATCGCAAGTGTTACACCAGAGGATTTTGATGGAAATGACGCATTAGCAGGCGTAAGATTTCAGCAGAAATGGGAAGAAAAAGCTTTTAGCGAAGGAAAAGGAAGAATCCCGGTTCAGACATTAAAAGATTTCAGAGAAGGAAAGATTACAGAATCCTTTGGCGAGATCACACCGAATACCAAAGGATTGACAAGTTTTGGAAACTTAAGAAACTGTCTTCCAGAACCGGTCAGTGAAGCGATTTCGGAAGGAATGGAATATTTTGATACAAAGATCAAAGGATTTAACAGAGAAGATACCGTTCTTTGCGGAATCGAAGCAAGAACATCTTCCCCGTTAAGGATTGAAAGAGATCAAGGATTCGAGAGTAATATTAAAGGAATCTATCCATGCGGAGAGGGAGCAGGCTTTGCCGGAGGTATCACTTCTGCAGCAATGGATGGAATTAAGGTTGCACAAGCCCTCGTTACAGTGTAAAATACCTTTCAAGGAGTGAATGTAAAATGAATAATCGTGAAAAACTAAAAGATAAACAAAGAATCATCGTCAAAGTAGGTACATCTTCTTTGATCCATAAAGCAACAGGAAACATCAATTTATTCCGATTAGAGAAATTAGTCCGTGTTTTAACAGACTTACATAACAGCGGAAAAGACGTGATCCTGGTATCTTCAGGAGCAATCGGTGTAGGATTTAAAGCCCTGGGATTAGAAAACCGTCCGACATCCCTTCCGATGAAGCAGGCATGTTCTGCTGTAGGACAGGGACAGTTAATGATGATCTACCAGAAACTGTTTGCTGAATACAATCAGGGATCTGCACAGATTCTGATCACAAAAGAGACGATGCTCAATGACGAGAGAAGATATAACGCCAAGAATACATTTGAAGAATTACTAAAACTCGGCGTGATCCCGATCGTAAATGAAAACGATACGGTATCGACAGAAGAGATCGAGTTTGGTGACAATGATACCTTATCTGCAGTCGTAACTGCGGTTGTACAAGGTGATCTATTGATCCTCCTGACAGATATTGACGGACTTTATACGGATGATCCACACAAGAATCCACTGGCCAAACTGATCCCAGAAGTACCAGTCTTAGATGAAAAGATTGGAAGAATGGCAAAAGGAGCTGTAACTAAGGTCGGAACTGGCGGAATGGAAACAAAGATCGCAGCAGCCAATATCGTAACAGATGCTGGGGCAGATATGGTGATCGTAAACAGCAATAATTTAAATAATGTCAATAAAGTTGTTGCAGGAGAAGAGATCGGAACATTATTCTTAGCACACAAACGACCAGACTTTGATTTCAAGAAATATTTAACAGAACGCCCATATTTTAAGGCATAATAAGATAAAATAATGTATTATATAGAAAGGAAATATTACAGATGAAAGAAAAAGATATTCAAAGAATTAATGAATTATACAATCTGGATAAATCCATTGGGTTAACACCAGAACAGAAAGAAGAACAGAGAAAGTTAAGACATGAATACATCCAGTCTGTTCGTGCAAACTTAAGAGCACAGCTTAATAATGTAAGTATCAAAAATGAAGATGGATCGATCACTCCATTAAAACCAAAAGGATTAAACTAGAGCAGATAAAACAGATGGAGATAGATGCAAACCGCACCGAAAAGGAGGCATTCGTAATGTTAGAACAACTAGGAAAACAGGCAAAAGAAGCATCGATAATTCTTGGAAAAGCAGGGATTGAAGATAAGAATGAAGTATTAAGAGAAGCAGCCAAATGTCTGGTACAGAATCAGGAATATATCTTAAGTGAGAATTATAAAGATGTAGAGAATGCAAAAAGCAATGATATGAGCGAAGCGTTGATCGATCGCTTATCCCTGAATCCTGACCGTATTGAAGCAATGGCAGAAGGACTTCGTCAGGTAGCTGAACTACATGATCCAATTGGTTCTGTAGAACATATGCAGAAAACACCGAATGGACTTTTGATCGGTAAGAAAACAGTACCATTAGGAGTTGTCGGTATCATCTACGAATCAAGACCAAACGTAACAGCAGATGCATTTGCACTATGTTTTAAGACAGGAAATGCATGCCTTCTTCGTGGTGGAAGTGATGCGATCAATTCAAATCTTGCGATCACAAATGTGATCCAGAGTGCACTAGAATCCTGCAATATGCCAAAATACAGCATTCAGCTGCTGACAGATACAAGCCGTGAGACAGCTACAAAGATGATGCAGTTAAATGAATACTTAGATGTTCTGATCCCAAGAGGTGGTGCAGGACTCATTCAGAGTGTTGTAAAGAATTCTACAGTGCCAGTGATCGAGACAGGAACAGGAAATTGTCATGTATACGTAGATGAATTTGCCCAGAAAGATATGGCAGTTAACATCATCATCAATGCAAAGACACAGAGACTTGGAACATGTAATACATGTGAATCTTTAGTATTACATAAGAACATCTTGGAGAGTCACGGTCCAGCGATCATCGATGCTTTATTAGAAAAAGGAGTACAGGTACGTGGAGATGAGAGAGTTTGTGCTTTAAATGACCAGGTCATCCCTGCAACAGAAGAAGACTGGGGAACAGAATACTTAGATTCTATCATTTCTGTGAAAACTGTCGATAGCTTTGACGAAGCAGTGGCACATATCAATCATTACAATACGGGGCATTCGGAAGCGATCGTCACAGATTCTTACCAGAATGCACAGGAATTCTTAAATCAGATCGATGCAGCAGCCGTTTATGTTAATGCATCCACAAGATTTACTGATGGATTTGAATTTGGATTTGGAGCAGAGATCGGAATCAGTACCCAGAAGATTCATGCTAGAGGACCAATGGGATTAGATGCACTGACAACCAGCAAATTTATTATTTATGGAAATGGACAGATCCGTAAATGATAGAATATAAAAGCCAGAATTGTAAATTATTTCAGAATCTTAAGAAAATCTGAAGAAAAATATATATTTTTTGTATGCAAATGCAAAGAAATTGTTAAAAAAACATTGAAAAATAAAAGAGACTATGATATTATAAGTCTTGTGTTCAAAGGAGTTTTCATTTTATGAGAACTCTTTTTTTTCGCAATGGAAAAAAATGTAAAGAAGAAAGGAAGGCTTAAAATGGCATTGTTTACATTTAGCGGAGGTGTTCATCCAGCGGATGGTAAAGAATTTGCAAAGAATTCACCAATCACCGAATACCTGCCAAAAGGAGATGTTGTTTTACCTTTAGGTCAGCACATCGGAGCTCCTGCACAGCCAATCGTTAGCAAGGGAGACCAGGTGTTAGTAGGCCAGAAGGTGGCAGAAGCTGGAGGATTTGTATCCGCAAACATTTTCAGCTCTGTTTCAGGAACTGTAAAGGCGATCGAGCCAAGAATGACTCCAGCCGGAGCAAAAGTTAACTCTATCGTAATTGAGAATGATGGAGAATTCAAAGAGGCTGCCTTTGAGGCAAAACCTTATGATCAGATGTCTAAAGATGATGTTTTAGCAGCGATCAAAGAAGCTGGAATCGTAGGACTTGGTGGAGCCGGATTCCCAACACATGTGAAATTAGCGCCAAAAGATCCAGATGCGATCGAATATATCATCGTAAATGGAGCTGAGTGTGAACCTTATATCACAGGTGACTACCGCATCTTAATGGAGACACCAGAACTTTTAATTGAAGGATTAAATATCGTACTTGATATGTTCCCAAAAGCAAAAGGTATCATTGGTATTGAAGATAATAAAAAAGATGCAATTGCTAAAGTAGAAGCATTAGTAAAAGGTGATGCAAGAATCAGCGTTGCTACATTAAAGACAAAATACCCACAGGGTGCAGAACGTTCTTTGATTTATGCAACAACAGGAAGAAGCATCAACTCCAGCATGTTACCAGCAGATGCAGGATGCATCGTAGATAACGTAGCTACGATCGTAGCGATCAAAGAAGCTGTCAAAGATGGTAAACCATTATACGAACGTGTTGTGACAGTTACTGGAGATGCGATCAAGAATCCAAGCAACTTTAAAGTACGTACAGGAACAAACGTACAGGAACTGATCGAAGCAGCCGGTGGATTTAAGACACAGCCTGAGAAGATCATTTCTGGTGGACCTATGATGGGTATGGCAATGTTTACAACAGATGTACCAGCTGTCAAAACATTCTCATGCTTCTTAGCATTCACAAAAGATGAAGTTGCTGCGAACCAACCAAGCAATTGTATTCGTTGTGGAAGATGTGTAAGCGTCTGTCCACAGAAGCTGATGCCAGCAAAATTATCTGTATTAGCAGATCATAATCAGTTTGACGAGTTTGAGAAACTTTATGGAGCAGAATGCGTTGAGTGTGGATCTTGTTCATTTGTATGTCCAGCAAAACGTAACCTTGCACAGTCCATGAAGACAGGTCGTAAACAGGTATTAGCTAACCGTAGAAAGAAATAAAGGAGAGATACATATGAGCGAAACATTATATCATGTGTCAGCCAACCCTCATGTAAGAGATAACGGCTCAACACAAAAGATTATGTTAGATGTTATCATCGCATTACTACCCGCTACAATTTTTGGTATCTATATCTTTGGAGCATCTGCGGCACTGACAGTTGCAATTTCTGTTGCTACCTGTGTTGTCGTTGAGTATATTTACCAGAAACTTATGAAACAGCCAATCACTGTAGGTGACTTAAGTGCGGCATTGACCGGACTGTTACTTGCATTAAACTTACCATCAGGAGCACCATTCTGGATGCCGATCTTAGGTGGAATTTTCGCGATCATCGTTGTAAAACAGGTATTCGGTGGACTAGGACAGAACTTCATGAACCCAGCCCTTGGTGCAAGATGTTTCTTAATGATTTCATTTGCAGCAAGAATGACAACATTTACATATGATGGTGTAACAACAGCAACACCACTTGCTGTTATGGAACAGGGAAAAAGCGTAGATGTTATGAAATCATTCTTAGGATTTATCCCAGGAACGATCGGTGAAACATCCGCATTATTACTGATCATCGGTGGAGCATACTTAGTATTTAAGAAAGTCATCTCTCCGATTATCCCATGTGTTTACGTTGCAGTTGTAGCAATCTTCGTACTGATCTTCGGTGGTCATGGATTTGATCTATCTTACATGGCAGCACAGATCTTCAGTGGAGGATTAATGTTAGGTGCGATCTTCATGGCAACAGACTACGTAACATCTCCAATTACAAAGAACGGAAAGATCATCTATGCGATCGTTCTTGGTATTTTAACTGGATTATTCCGTCTGTTCGGACCAATGGCAGAAGGTGTATCTTACTCAATCATCATTGCAAACTTATTAGTTCCACTGATCGAGAGAGTGACAGTACCAACTCCATTTGGAATCGTAAAAAAAGGAGGTAAGAGCAATGAATAAGAATCTCGTAATGGATTGTATCAAATTATGTGTGATCACATTAATTGCAGGACTCCTTTTAGGTATCGTATATAATGTAACAAAAGCACCGATCGCCGCACAGGAAGAAAAGACAAAACAGGAAGCTTACAAAGCCGTATTCGAAGATGCAGCGAAATTTGATACAGTAAAATTAGATCAGAAAGACGTAGCAGCTGTCTTAAAGAAAAATGATCTTGGACAGAACACGATTTCTGAAGTTGTAAAAGCAGTTGACAAAAACGGAAAAGAACTTGGATACGTATTCTCTGTAACAAACCCAGAAGGATACGGTGGAGATGTATCTTTATCTGTAGGTGTTAGAGATGATGGAACAGTCAATGGTTATGAAACATTATCCATCAGCGAAACAGCTGGTTTAGGTATGAAAGCCAAAGAACCAGAATTCAAGAGTAACTTTAAAAACAAAAAAGCAGACAAATTTGAAGTTGTAAAAGATGGATCTGGCAAGAACGATGATTCTAAAGTAGATGCCATCAGTGGTGCAACGATCACAAGCCGTGCTGTCACAAGTGCAGTTAACAGCTGTGTTGCATATTCAAAGAGCCTGAAGGGAGGTAATTAAACATGAAACCAAATCCAATGGAACGATTGATTAATGGTATCGTAAAAGAAAACCCTACCTTCGTCTTAATGTTAGGTATGTGTCCTACATTAGCAGTAACAACATCTGCGATCAACGGTGCAGGAATGGGACTTTCAACAACAGCCGTATTAATGTTTTCTAACATGATCATTTCAGCATTAAGAAATGTCATCCCTGATCGTGTACGTATCCCAGGATATATCGTAGTTATCGCATCTCTGGTAACAATCGTACAGTTCTTATTACAGGGATATGTTCCAGCAGTTAACGATGCATTAGGATTATACATCCCACTGATCGTAGTAAACTGTATCATCCTTGGACGTGCAGAATCCTTTGCAGCAAAGAATGGACCAATCAACTCCTTCTTTGACGGACTTGGAATGGGACTTGGATTTACAATTGCCCTGACAATTTTAGGAGCATTCCGTGAATTATTAGGAGCAGGTCAGATCTTCGGAATGCAGGTAATGCCATCTGCATACGAACCAATCACAATCTTTATCCTGGCACCTGGAGCATTCTTCGTACTTGCATGCTTAGTAGCAATCCAGAATAAAGTTAAGAGCAAAAAACCTAAAAAAGCCGGAGAAGCACAGAGTGGTGGATGCGGAGATTGTTCTCACTGCGGAAACAGCGCTTGCGGTTCCAGAAGCTTTTTTGATACAACTGTAGATGACAAATAAGGAGGATTAAGATGAAAAGTTTACTGTTAATTGCCATCGGTTCAGCGCTGGTAAATAACGTCGTATTAAGCCAGTTCCTTGGTTTATGTCCTTTCCTTGGAGTTTCTAAGAAAGTTGAGACAGCAGCCGGAATGGGTGCAGCCGTTCTCTTCGTTATTACTATCGCATCAGCAGTTACAAATTTAATTTATACATTTTTATTAGTACCAACAGATTTAACATACTTAAATACGATCGTATTTATCCTGGTAATCGCAGCATTAGTACAGTTCGTAGAAATGGTATTAAAGAAATCTATGCCAGCATTATATGAATCTCTGGGAGTATTCCTTCCACTGATCACAACAAACTGTGCAGTTCTTGGTACAGCATTAACAAACGTACAGAACGACTATAGTTTCATCGCCAGCGTAGTCAATGGTATCGGTATCTCTTTAGGATTCCTGATCGCTATTGTTATCCTTGCTGGTATCCGTGAAAAGATGGAATACAACAACATCCCAGAATCTTTCAAAGGAATGCCTATCACACTGTTAACAGCAGGATTAATGGCAATCGCATTCTTCGGATTCTCAGGACTTATTTAGGAGGTAAAGAAGATGAATATATCAGCAATTTTACTTGCCATGGTTGTTGTCGGAGGAACCGGTCTGCTTATCGCAATCTTACTGGGAATTGCCTCAGAGAAATTTAAAGTTCCTGTAGACGAGAAGGAAGTAGCCATCCGTGCAGAACTTCCAGGAAATAACTGTGGTGGTTGTGGATACGCAGGTTGTGATGGACTTGCAAAAGCAATCGCAAATGGAGAAGCACCAGTGAACGGCTGTCCAGTTGGTGGAGCAGCTGCAGCTGAGAAGATCAGTGCGATCATGGGTGTAGAAGCAGGAGAATTCGTGAAGAAAGTCGCATTCGTAAAATGTGCCGGAACTTGCGAAAAAGCATCTGACAAATACCAGTATTCAGAGCTGTATCGAAGCTATGAACGTACCAGGTGCAGGACCAAAAGGATGCGAATTTGGATGTATGGGATTTGGAAGCTGTGCAGCAGTATGTCCAGAAAATGCGATCTCTATCGTGAACGGAATCGCTCACATCGATGAAGAAGCATGTGTAGGATGTGGAAAATGTGCAGAAACATGTCCAAAAGCATTGATCGACCTTGTACCAGAAAACAAGAAAACAAGAGTACAGTGCAGCTCTAAAGAATTCGGTAAAAACGTTATGTCTGTATGTAAAGCAGGATGTATCGGATGTAAAGCATGCGAAAAAGTATGTAAACTTGGAGCGATCAAAGTTGAAAACAACATCGCACAGATCGATTACGATAAATGTGTAGGTTGTGGATTATGTGCAGGTAAATGTCCAAAAGGAATCATTACAGGAAAGAAATTAGTTCCTAAGAAACCAGCACCAAAGAAAGAAGCTTAATCTTTCTTTATATCATTATAATAATAAAGAAGCAGGAGATTCGAGAGATCAGAATCTCCTGCTTTTTTCTGCTTCTATTCATGGAAAAAAAGAATACTATTATAATAGGAAGAAAAAGGATTCCTGACATGAAATTTCTCGAACTTCGGCAAAAAGATGTGATCAATTGTAATACAGGAGAATGTTTAGGCTTTGTCCTAGACCTCGAATTTGAAATCCATACGGGTAAGATCTGTTATCTGATCGTTCCCAAAACAACGAAGATGCTCATATGCGTTGGCAAGAATAAAGTTTACAAAATCCCCTACAAATGCATTGTAAGGATCGGCAGAGATACGATTCTAGTCGATATCAACGAAAAAGAATGCCTGAAATAAAAGAAAAGCTTTCTTTTCTACAAAAAAAATGATATACTTCAAGCAGTAAAAACACGGAGGTACAAGAAGATGAGATGCCCATATTGTGGAAGTGAGAATTCCAGAGTCGTAGATTCCAGACCGGCAGAAGACAACAATGCGATCCGTAGAAGAAGACAATGTGACGAATGCGGAAAACGTTTTACAACTTATGAGAAGATAGAGACAGAACCGTTGAGTGTCATCAAGAAAGACAAGACACGACAACTCTACGATCGAAACAAGATTCGGAATGGAATCGTACAATCCTGTCACAAACTCCCAGTATCCATGGGGCAGATCGAAGCAGCGATCGATGAGATCGAGACAAAGATCTATAACATGGGAACAAGAGAAGTTGAAACATCTGTGATCGGAGAGATGGTCATGGACAAATTAAAGGATTTAAATGAAGTTGCATACGTAAGATTTGCAGCCATTTACCGTGAATTCAAAGATGTGAACACATTTATGAGTGAATTAAAGAAATTATTAAAATAATCACAATTGTTTTGAATAAACAAGATTGTAAAAATATTACTTTTGTGATAAACTAACCATATCATTTTGAAACCAGCTTCCTTTTTGAGAAGAGAAGGAGTTGAGTATTATTTATCAGGAAGTAATTACAGGAATCGTCAGTGGAGTGAGCGGAAGACTCATCCACGTCGAAGTAGAGATCAGAAACGGCCTGCCATATTTTACAATGGTAGGCTATCTTTCCAAAGAATCCATGGAAGCAAAAGAGCGGGTTGCATCAGCACTGCGCTCCATCGGCCATCCCTTACCGTCGATGAAGATCACCGTTAATTTATCCCCAGCCAATATAAGAAAGAATGGAACTGCGTTCGATTTCCCAATCGCCGTGGCTTTTTTAGGGTGTCTGAATTTAATCGATGCAAGCAAATTAGAGGATATCTGCATTATGGGAGAATTAGGGTTAAATGGCAAGATCAGAGGGGTTGGAAACTGTCTTCCAATTGTTTTAGAAGCAAGAAAAAAAGGAATCCATAAGTTTTTTGCGGCAAGGGAAGATGCCAATTCCCTAAGAGGAATGGAAGATATCGAAGTCATATTTATGGATAGCTTACAAGATGTTTTGGACTATTTTCATGGAACGTATCAACAAAGATGCTGCATAGATACAACACAATATCAGAAAGAAGAAACAGAAGAAGATTTTAGCGATATCATAGGTCAGAAACATTTAAAAAGAGCGATAGAAATTGCTGTCATTGGAAGACATCATTTACTGATCATTGGATCTCCGGGATCAGGAAAAACAATGGCAGCCAGAAGAATTCCGACAATCCTTCCACCATTATCAAAAGAAGAGAAAATGGAAGTTCAGGCGATCTACGATGCGACAGGAATCCAAAGATATTTAGAAGACAACACTCGTCCATTTCGCCAGCCACATCCAATGATCCCCAAGGCAGCGTTTCTTGGAGGAGGCAAGACACCGACCGCAGGAGAGATCACATTAGCACATCATGGGATCTTATTTCTGGATGAATTTATGGAATTTAAAACCGAATGT
>ENA-OPBE01003345-OPBE01003345.1-human-gut-metagenome-genome-assembly--contig:-NODE-3345-length-10836-cov-4.289955_pt1 | contig 10836 bp, 10 predicted proteins | sample MGYA00241066_ERZ501448 | MGnify/ENA primary metagenome ERZ501448 (study PRJEB25962, sample SAMEA2042585) | human gut metagenome | biome: human gut; feature: human-associated habitat; material: faeces...
GCCCCGATATGAGCATAAAAGTGGGATGATAATCCCACGATATGCGAATAGAGGGGAGGATTGTGAGAGTACGTAGCACGGAACAATCCGTAGGCATCAAAGTCAGGGTCAAAAGGCCCCGGTCTTCGGCTGATACTTCATACTCGATACATTATATACGGTAATAAACGCCTTGGGATCCAGTTCATTGATAAATTTCATTAACTTCTGGTACTCGCTTTTGTCCACAATGGTGATGATCTCGTTGTGTTTTTCAAAATGATAGGCACCGATGGCTTCATAGATCGTGGCACCGCTGTGCAGATCTCTTGTAATAAACTGGCGCAGTTCTTCCTCTTTCTTCGTAATAATGCAGACACGCCGCTTGATATTATTGTCAAAAATAAAATGATCCAGAATGATTCCGTTGAAATAGGTACCCAGGATACTCAGCACCACAGTTTTCTTATCATATACCAACGCTGCGGACAACGCCACACACATCCCGGACAGAGACATGGCCTTGCCCAGTTCCATATGGAGATATTTATTCATGATCTTCGCCACAATATCCAGTCCTCCGGAAGATGCATTCCGGTTGAACAGAATGCTGAGTCCCACGCTGACCACCAGAATATAGCACAGTACATCCAGTTCCTGACTGTCCGTCAGTGATCCAAAGTTCGGAAACAGGAACTCAAAAATCCCTAAGAATACCGGCAGCATCACACTGGTATACACTGTCTTGACCCCGAACTCTTTCCCACAGGTGGCAAAGCCAATGAGCAGAAGCACCACATTCAGGATCATCGTAATGACCGATAGCGGAAGTGGTATAAAATTAGACAGCACGATGCCGAGACCGGAAATACTGCTGACCGACGCGTGACTTGGCACCAGGAAAAAGTAGACTGCTGCCGCGATGATGGCCACCGCCACAGTCAGGATCCCTGTCTCCTTCATTATTTCTGCATAATTTATTTTTTTCTTCATAATAACATTTTCTCCAACGATATATTTTAATTTGTTTCTATACTCTTCTCATCTTATTATTCTTAGAGTACTATTACAGCGGCATCAAGTCCCTCTATTTTTCCATCAAAGGGATTCTCTCTAAGTAAATCATATTTTTGCGCATACTCATTAAACATTCTTGCGCTGCTGCTGCAGTTGAAGATCAAAGCGAGTGTCTCTTCTCCATTTTTTCTGGTCAGGACGATCGTCTCTTCCTCGTCCCTTGCAGCTAGTTCCATCGGTTCACCCTCTACGATACATGCATGGTTTTTTCGCACCTTCAGCAGCTGCTTATACCATTCAAACATCTCTTTATCCTGGTATTCTTCATCCCAGTACATGCCACGTCTGCAATCCGGATCATTTGCTCCGGGCATCGCGAATTCATCTCCGTAATAAATCATGGGCATTCCCGGTAATAACAATTGAAAAGCTGCAGCCAAATGCTGCTTTTTCTTATTATCATCACATAGATGTAGAAATCTTGCTGTATCATGGCTGTCGATCAGATTCCACATTAGAGGATAGCATTTTTTGTTTAAGCGCCCCTTCAAATATCCAAGATTCTGTATAAACTGGCTGACATTGATTTTTTCATCTGCAAGCAGATCTATGAGATTCAGGTAAAATGGATAATTCATGACCGTATCCCATTCATCTCCCTCAAGAAAATCTCCTGCATAATGCCAGATTTCTCCAATGATCAGCAGATCCTTTTTTACTGCCTTAACAGCCTTTCTAAATCGCTTCCAGAAGAAATGACTGATTTCGTCACCTACATCCATTCTCCATCCATCGATATCGCATTCCTTAATCCAATAACATGCAACATCTGTAACGAATTTTTCCACCTCCGGATTTTTCAGATTTAACTTTGGCATTCCATCATAATAACCAAAACATTTGAAGTTAGGAGTTTCTCCTTTTTCACCCTTCAGTGGAAATCTCTCGATAAAATACCAGTCCAGATATCTGGATTTTTCTTCTTTTTCTATAATATCCTTAAATGCAAAAAAATTTCTTCCTGTATGGTTGAATACCGCATCCATCACTACTTTCATTCCACACTCATGCGCTTTTTGCACCAGCTCCTTAAGATCCTCTGTTGTTCCGAAGGAAGGATCAATCTGATAATAATCAGTGGTATCATATTTATGGCTGGAATCCGATTTAAAAATAGGTGTTAAATACACAACATCTATTCCCAGCTTCTGAATATGATCCAAATGATCCATAATTCCTCTGAGATCGCCATGCAGATTATCCTTAGATGTAATGGGTGCTTTATACCACAGTTCCTTGTCTATTGGCTGTGACGCTGCAAAACGAGATGGAAAAATCTGGTACACGACCTTATTTGCTGCCCACTCCGGCACCTCAAACATTTCTTCCTCACGAAGGTTTTGCGGACAGTCGAACATTCTGTCCCTGTTTGTAATACATTCCCTGCTAAACTCATAGTTGCCGTAATATACCTTTTCTCCCTGCATATCCGTAAATTCAAAATAATAGCGGAGACATATCAAGTGCATCTGAAGCTGTGCCTCATAATAGTCATGAAACTGTGATGTGGCAACCTTCTTCATCGGAATCCTCTTTCGCGTATCCTTCCATTCCAATGGTATGTACTTGTCCTCATAATGGAGAATGATCTCTTTTATATCATCTTTTTTTACCTGCACACGTATCACGAATAAATCCTTATCGATTGCATAGCAGAATCTTTTATCCATATCATGAAGAATTGCCGAATATTCCATATTTTTTCCTTTCTATCGCTCGAAAAAAGCGTTTTTTCCTTCTTGATTATAATTCCTTTTTATTATGCTGCACAAGTCACAAAACGATAAAAAGGTCACCGTTTCTGCCTGTTCCGTTGGGGCAACGGAGGATTTCATTGCGCATTCTCCTCTGGAAATTTGTGTTCGTAACTGTCGAAATTTACAGAAATATTGATTTTATCAGTTATATCTTATAATTTTGGGAATATGTTATTGAGTTTCAGCTGTATGCGTTACACTATGTTCAGCCACAGGCAAAGGATTTTTGCAATCTGACACAGTTTCCTGGCCCTGAATCTCCATCAACATAAAAATATCTCCATCATTTCAAAAGAGAATGACGGAGATATTTCGCCTTGTTTATTCTTGTAGCAGCCAATCGGCTATATCATGGATTTCGATTCCTTCATAGCTATATTTTGGATGTTTGGTTCTGGCAATAATCATTTTCGGATAAGCATCTCGGATCTGAAGCAGAGGAGAGCATTCTCTCTCAAATGTTTCCTGCCCGGAAATGTTGTCGCTGACCTGAATATAAATCTTCTCGCTGCCTCTCTGAGCAACAAAGTCGATTTTCTTTTGATAGAGCTTGCCGACATAAACATCGTATCCACGGCGAAGAAGCTCGATGCAAACGATGTTTTCATATAGTCATCCGCTTTCAAAAACACAATTATTAACTCGACTTTTTGACAGGCAGTGTATCAACAATGATTTTTCCGATATATCAATATAAATATAGTTGAGTTATTAAAAAGATATTATATTAGTCGAATTTCGAATGATCAATTCTGTTTCATATTGACAGAAAACATGAGGGCAATTAGGATGTTGAATTCTTTCAAGAATTTGTCTTGCAGCAGCAATACCTAGATATTTCTGAGGAGTGCTTATGGTTGTCAATGACGGTGAAATTCTGGAAGCAGCAGGGATGTTATCAAATCCAACAACACATATATCTTTGGGAATCTGGAAACCAAGGAACTGCAGTGCATATATCAACTGGATAGCAGTCCAGTCATTTCCGCAGATGAATACATCTGGCAGTGATATCATAGCTTGCAAATTATTAACTGTGGTCTGAAAATTCCGAAAATCCTCCGGCGTTTGATGAAGAAGGCAATTCTTCTGATTAAGTGGAAGCTGATGTTCAGCAAGACACTCGGATAAGGCATTATAACGTTCCTGGAATCCACGGCTTACATTAGGGGAATAGAGGTCTCCAACAAAACCAAAGCTTTCAGCTCCTTTTTCTATAAGTTGATTAATTATTTTTTTTAGATTCTTTTTACTTTCCATTGTGACTACATCTATTCCATTTAGTTCTTCAAACGGAACATTTGGCATATCTACAGATACAATTGGAAGATTAAATTGTGAGAGAGCATCGCATACAACTTTATCACAGATCTCAACAAGAATAATTCCTTTGATAGAAGAATCGGAAATAGTTTGTGGGAAATTGAGTTGTTTTAGATCACTGTCGGACATGATACTGATTGCCAGATGATAATTCGCATTTGAAAGAATCGATTCAATTCCTCGTAAAACGGTGGTCCAAAATTCGGAGTCGGAAGCGTAAGTTCTGGTAAGGAAAAGAATCGTCCCATTGCTGCCTGTTTCGGAGGCAGGTATGACAGGGGTGGCGAAAGTGGCTTTTTTATAACCAAGCTTAGAAGCTGTCTTTATAACCAGATTTCTTGTATTTTCAGATACCTCAGAACTGTTTTTTAAGGCTTTTGAAACAGTATTTCTGGAAAGCCCCAGATGATCAGCAATATTTTGAATGGTACATTTCATAGTAAACTCCTTTTATATTGTATTTATATGCTTTAGATATAGTATAACACAAAATGCACGAATTGCAAACAATACAACGTAAAAACAAAATGCACAAAATGCACGGAAAAAGAAGAGAATAATATAAATAATGCACAAAAAATGTGAGGCTAAAATATAGAAAAGAGGGAAAAGGAGAAAATACTGTGCAAAAACTTGAAACAATGCAAAGAATATGATAATGTAAATGCATGAAACGAAACGTGCAAATGGTGCAAAAAGGAGGGTAAAAATGAGGCAATTATTTTATAAACAAAAGGAGGGTAAAAATGGGGCGATTATTTTATAAACCAGAAAATGCCTGGGTTGGTGATTTGATTCCATATTATGAAAACGGAACCTATTATGGATTTTATCTTCATGATCCAAGAATACGTGATAAAGAATATGCCGAAGATACTACATGGCATCTGATTGAGACCAAAGATTTTGTTAATCTGGATTATAAAGGTGAATCAATTGCAAGAGGTGGTATTCATGATGCCAACAAGAACGCATATACAGGATCGGTTATCAAATGTGAAAAAGATGGATTGTATCATGTTTTTTATACCGCTTATAATGAGGATTTTAAACTTCGCGGTAAAACAATTCAATCTGTAATGCAGGCCACAGGGAAAAATTTGGAAAATTTGGAGACAGTAAAAGATTTTTTGTTTGTCTCAGATGGAAAACAGTATGAAGAGTTTGACTGGAGAGACCCTTTTGTTTTTTGGAATGACGAAGACCAATGCTATTATATGCTGTTGGCGTCAAGAGTGACGAACAGAGGAGATCTCAGGGGTGGATGCATTGCATTGTGTAAGTCCGAAGATTTAATAAACTGGACTTATGAGAAACCTTTTTATGATCCGAAAATGTATATTACTATGGAATGTCCTGAACTGTTTAAAATGGGCGAATATTGGTATCTGGTATTTTCAACATTTTCAGATCAGTTTACAACACATTATCGTATTTCGAAAAACTGGAATGGCCCATGGGAAATACCTGATGATGATGTTTTTGATACAAGAGCTGATTATGCAATCAAGACTGCTTCTGATGGCAAAAGACGATTTGCTTTCGGATGGATAGCGAGCAAATATGGAAATACTGATTTTGGTCCATGGGAATGGGGCGGAACAATGAATTTTCATGAAATAATTCAGAATTCGAAAAACGGAGAACTTAGAATTAAAGCTATTCCGGAAGTGCTGGATTATTTTTCGAAAGAGATTGAATTGAAAAAAGAAACTTTATATAACTGCAAGATGGTACAGGCGCAGGATGGAGTCAGCGTTGAAAGTGATACGCTGGGGGCTCTTTTATATCCTTTAGAAGGTGATACTTTTGCGTTGGATATGGTAATAAAGCCTGAGAGATACCATGAATTTGGAATTGCGTTACATGTGGATAAAGAACTCGAAACGGGTTATTTCTTACGTATGAACCCTAAAAATCAATTAGTTGCATGGGATATGTGGCCAAGAGGAGAACAGGGAAGATATCAGTGGCAGATAAAGGGAGATGTTCCTTATCAGATAGAAACTGCAAGAAAACTGCCAAAAGCGGAAGAATATCGAGTTCACATCATAAAAGAAAAAGATATCTGCGTAGTGTATATTAATGATGAAATTGTTCTTTCGACCAGGATGTATAATCATAAAGATGGTTATGCAGGTATTTATGTAGTACAAGGCAATGTAAAATTAATTCAATATAAAGAAAAAAGGAGCGAGTAATATGAGGAAAAAGATAATTAGTGCTATGTTGGCATTGTGTATGGCTGGTAGCTTATTAACAGGATGTGGGACGTCTGCTGATGCAGGAAAGAAAAGTAAAGACAGCGGGGACGTTACTACCGTAAAATGGTTTACGTCAAGACCGGTTGACGGAGCAATTGATCAGGTAATGCATGAAATCGCAGATGAATACAGTGAGAAGATGGGTGGAAAATGGAAGATTGAATTTGAAACTACAGCTGATAGACCATCATATTTGCAGAAACTGAAAACATTGATTGCAGGTGGAAATATGCCGGATATCATTGATATTGACGCAGATCCGTATTGCCAGGAACTGGTTGATGCAGGAATGCTTGTAGATGTAAAAAAATTCCTGAAGGATAATGGTAAATATGATAGTTTTTATCCGACTGCTCTGAAATATCAGGAATTTACAGACGGATCCATGTATACACTTCCATTGGAATATCATGTTGAAATGACCTGGTATAATAAGGAAATTTTTGACAAATATGGTTTATCAGTACCGAAAACTATGGATGAGTGGCTGGATGTATGTAAAACGTTGAAGGAAAATGGAGTAACACCAATTTCAGTAGATGGTGTTGACAGATGGCCGGTACAGAGATATCTGGCAATGATGCCGTTTAGAGAATCTGGTAACGATTATATTATCAATCTTCGTGATGGAAAAGAAAAAATGGCCGGAGATGAAGGTAAAGAGGCAGCAACATTCATGAAGAATATGGGACAGTATTTTAATGATGGATTTGCAGCAACGGATTATGCAACTGCACAGTCGATGTTCCTGGATGGAAAATCCGCAATGTACTACATTGGTGATTGGGAGATTGCAGCTATGCAGGACGCTTATAAAGCTGGAAAAATAGATTATTTCTATCTTCCAACTATCGAAAACGGAAAAACAGATGCAAGTGAATTTTGCGTAAACTCTGGAATCGGAATGGCATTCAATGCAAAAACATTTGATGCAAAAACCAAAGACTTTATACTTTACGTACTGGATAACTATGGTAAAAAATATGCAGCAAAACAGCAGATGTCACCAATCAAAACAGAACTTCCGTCAGATGTAGAATTCTCAGATCTGTATCTTAGAATTCGTGATGATATGGATAAAACAGGTGCGCAGTTCCTGAAACCATGGGATACATATCTGGATGCAGATACTAATACAACTATGCAGGATAATTTATTGCTTCTTGCATCCGGGGATATGTCAGTTGATGATTTCTGCAAACTGATAGATGATTCTATTGCAACCAACGCGAAAAACTAAGGATGTTTGATGTCTGGGAGAAGACTCTCCCAGACATCCTGTATTTAAAACCATGGAGGACAATATGGGCGTAATTAAGAACAAAAAATGGTTTTTTATATTTTTATTACCTGGACTGTTATTTTATATTTTGTCAGTTTTTTATCCAATTGAAGAGTCTATTAGGCTAAGCTTTTTGGAATGGAACGGAATTGGTGATAAAACTTTTGCAGGTCTGCAAAATTATGTTACAATGTTTCATGATCCAACATTTTATAAATCATTTTTAAACAATCTGATTTATCTTCTTATTGTGGTAGTTATGCAGCTTGGAATCGGACTTGTTTTTGCTGTATTACTGACTTTTATGAAAAAACATGTGACATTTGTTAAGACTTTATACTATGTTCCTTGTATTATCACAACTGTAGCTATCGCACAGCTGTTCAGAAGTATGTATGCAACAGAACCTATGGGGCTGATAAATCAGTTTTTTCAGGCTATAGGAATGGAAGGAATGGTTACTTCCTGGCTGGCAAATATTCACACTGCACTTATAGCAGTGTCAGTGCCAGAAGGCTGGAGATTTACAGGAATGTATATGGTTATTTTTTATGCGGCGTTAATTTCGCTTGATCCATCTGTATACGAAGCAGCAAAAGTCGATGGTGCAACAGATTTCCAAATTCTGTTAAAAATAAAACTTCCATTGATTAAGGATATTATTCTTCTGACTCTTACTATGTGTTTGACAGGTGCGCTGAGAGGATTTGATATTCCATTTCTTCTTACAAGTGGAGGACCGGGAAATGCAAGCGAGCTGCTCTCTACATACATGTATAAGAAAGCATTTTCCAATAACCAATATGGTTATGGTAGTGCTCTGGCAGTGTTTATCATTATTGAAAGTATGTTGGTGGTATTTATACTTCGTAAAATATTTTCAGAGCGGAAGGAGTGTAAAGAATCATGAAAAAGAAAATTGGAAAAATTGTATTTGCGATAGTTATTCTTGCCTTTCTGCTTATTCAGGTTTATCCTATAATATGGCTTTTTATGGCAAGTGTTAAGCCGACGATAGAATTGTCTACAACGCCGTTTGCTTTGCCGAAAGTGGTGACATTTGAAAACTTTATAAAGGTATTTTCAGATGGAAAAATAGGCATTTATATGTGGAATAGTTTAAAAGTAACGGGAATCTCACTGATTCTGATTATTTTTCTCAGTTCGACAGTAGGCTATGCATTGTCAAAATTCAGAATACGTGGAAAAAAACAAATTTATAAATTTTTTACGTTCGGAATCATGGTGCCAGTACAGATTACATTGATTCCACTGTTTATTTTCTATAGTAAAATGGGAATCTTGAATACAAGTTTTTCACTGATTTTACCACAGGTTGGATTTGCTCTTCCTCTGGCTGTGATGATGTTTGTAAGTTTCTATGATTTTGTTCCGGATGAGCTGGTTGAGGCGGCTATTGTAGATGGATGTAATCCAGGTGTTACATTTATAAAAATTGTGTTTCCATTGGCACGAAATACAATAATTACAATTGCATCCATGTATAGTATTCTTATATGGAATGATTTTATTTTTGCAAATACATTTATCAGTGACAGTAATGCAAAAACAGTTGCAATGGGATTGAAGGATTATGTGGGAGCATTTGGTAATGTAGACTGGGGTTTAACATTTGCAGCTATCGTTATATCTATACTTCCACCACTTATTATTTATTTTGCACTTAATAAATGGGTTACTGCAGGTATGACAATGGGAGCAACTAAAGGTTGATAAATAGAATGATATTAGGAGGATATGAAATGATATTTCCGGGAGATATCTCAAAGATGCCCTATCTGACACATGGGAAAAGCAGAGCAATTAATGCTGAGAACAGGACAGGAGAAAAAGGAAAAGGCGGGATGGCAGCCAGCCCGCTTGGACCTTCACGTAAGGGAAGCCCGTGTTTGAATAATATTCAACCGGGGCAGGAAGAATTTTTGGCAGATATTGAGGGACCAGGTGTGATCCAGCATATATGGATAACTGTTGACAGTAAGACCTCGGAAGGTGACTGTTTTGTACTGAGGGATCTGATTATGCGAATGTACTGGGATGGAGAAGAGAATCCGTCGGTAGAAGTGCCATTGGGTGATTTCTTCTGTTGTGGATTTGGACAGGAATGTATTGTGAATTCTGCTATTATAACTGTTGTTCCATCACGAGGACTTAATTCTTATTTTGCAATGCCATTTCATAAACATGCTCGCATTACTATTGAGAATCAGCATAAAAATCCAATACCGGCTTTTTTTTATCAGATTGATTACTGCCTGTATGATTCGCTTCCAGAAGACACTTCTTATTTTCATGCTCAGTTGAGAAGGCAGGCAATAACTGAAATTGGAAAAGATTATGTTATTCTTGATAATGTAAAAGGAAGTGGCCATTATGTAGGTACTTATCTGGGACTTTCAGCTTTGCAGAGGTACTGGTGGGGAGAGGGTGAAGTTAAATTCTACATTGATGGAGATGAAAAATATCCAACAATATGTGGAACAGGAATGGAAGACTATTTCGGAGGTTCCTGGAGTTTCGCATCAAATGAAAATGGCAGAATTGTAGAACAGAATTATTCTACCCCATATTTGGGATATCCATTTTATTCCAGACATGATTCACTTGTTTGGAATCAATATCATAATGATGATTGTCCGCCAATGCGTGGATTTTACAGATGGCATATCCCTGATCCTGTATTTTTTGAGGAAAATCTGAAAGTAACGGTGCAGCAAATAGGGGTTAGTCATAATGGATTGTTTGAGCGACAAGACGATCTTTCAAGTGTGGCATACTGGTATCAGAGTGAACCTCATCAGAAGTTTAAAGAACTACTACCGGTAGAGAAGAGATGGCCAAGATAAATGTTATAGGAAAAGTCCTGCATTACTTTTTACGAGTGAGGCGGGACTTTTGTGAGTGTTATTTGATCGGTTCAAAATCAACAGCGAGAGTGTAATATAAAGTGCGGTATCTTTAAGAAAGAAGTTTCAGGATTAAATATGGCAGAAATAAAGAACTCGGAATTAGATATGAGCACTCAGCAGAAAGCTGAGCTGGACAAAGAGAAAAGAAGAGAAGAAAGAAGCAAAAAGACAGCACTACAGGGAACTGAATGAGCCACCAAAACTCACCGTGCTTGAGGAAGTGG
>ENA-OPBE01003347-OPBE01003347.1-human-gut-metagenome-genome-assembly--contig:-NODE-3347-length-10830-cov-1.961578_pt1 | contig 10830 bp, 11 predicted proteins | sample MGYA00241066_ERZ501448 | MGnify/ENA primary metagenome ERZ501448 (study PRJEB25962, sample SAMEA2042585) | human gut metagenome | biome: human gut; feature: human-associated habitat; material: faeces...
ATCCTTAAACTGAAGCTTTAAATCATTCTGGCGCTGTATCTTGGCAGAATTCCTTTTGTTTCGAAGAAATACTGGACATAAACCAAATCCTGTAAGAATTGCCAGAGTGGACTGATAAAACAGCCAGCCTATCAGAATATCCAGCAGCAGAAATTCTCCAACATATAATAAAAACTGTTTTTTCCTAAAATGATATTTACGATAATCCGGCAGCCTGTAATTTTTCCTGATAGTGAAGTTCTCCTTTCTTCTCCCAGATTCCGCCGATGCTTCCCTGTTCTTTTTTCTCCCGGAACCGGAAGAGCTCGTGTAAACATACCTTGCCATTTTCTACCCCCTTCACTTCCACAACCTGCAGCAATTTTCTGCTGCCATCCCGGATTCTGCCAAGTTGTATGATAATATCAATGGCCGATGCTATCTGACTCTGGATTGCTGCCAGCGGCATATCCATTCCCATCAGCACCATCGTCTCAAGGCGGCTTACCATATCCATTGCCGAATTGGCATGTCCGGTACTCAGGCTGCCGGAGTGTCCTGTATTCATTGCCTGCAGGACATCCAGTGCTTCTGCCCCACGGCATTCCCCGACGATAATCCGGCTTGGCCGCATACGAAGTGCGCTTTTTATCAAATCCCGGATGGTAATCTCCTCTGCCCCCGGAAGCTTGATATCCCGGCTCTCCAGACGCACCAGATTGGGCAGCCCAAGCAACTGCAGCTCCGCTGAGTCCTCAATGGTAACCACACGTTCTTCTTTTGGAATAAATTCCGACAGGGCATTTAGAAATGTTGTCTTGCCGCTTCCTGTTCCTCCTGACACAAAAATGTTATAACCGGCACATACCAGATGCTTTAAAAAATCTGCCACTTCCCTTGAAATAGACCCCCATTCTATCAGTGTCTGCATCCGGACAGGCTCTTTGGGAAAACGGCGGATGGACAACGCTGTTCCATCTATGGCAATAGGTTTTAAGACAATATTTACCCGGGAGCCATCCGGCAGTCTGGTATCTACAATAGGATGTAATTCATTTACCATACGGTTACTGCCTCCTGCAATCTGCTGTATGACATCCTGAAGCTTTTCTTCTGATGTAAAGTGTTTATCCCACTGATAAAGCCTCCCTGCCTTTTCATAAAAGATTCCTTTGGTCCCATTTACCATAATTTCTGTAATGTCAGCATCCTCAATAAGCTCCTGCAAAATATCCAGCCTCCGCAGGGAATGAAAGATTTCCCGAATCAGATTCTGCCGCATGGAAATACTCATAGGCATTCTATGGCTGTCTTCTTCCAAAGTCTTTTGCACCAGTTCTAAGATTTCTTCATCTTCCATGGTTCTTGAAATGTCCATCCGTTCCATTACCTGATGCTTCAAGCGTTCCTTTAAATTCTCCTTTGTCTCCATCTGAATGCCTTTCCCCCATACATCTTCTTATGCATTTCCTTATGTACTTTCTTATTCACTTTCTTATCCATTTCCTTATCTACTTCTTTCCTAAGGCATTCCTTTTTCATTGCCTTCTTCTCTTTCTATTTCCTGCGCTATCCACTCTTTGAAATAGCCTGCTGCTGCAACCGGACTGCCGGAATTTTCATATCTTTCACCTGTCTGCAATCGTTCCGGAATCTTTATGATCTGAATCTTTCCTTTTACTTCCTGTAACATAAGCTGTTGCTCTACTGTATCCATTCCATATTCCTGCTTTAAAAATGCATACACCCTGTCACACTCTTCGATAATTCTTCCCGTATCAGCAAGCTCCGGCTGTATCTCTAATATCACATAATCAAAGGACAATTCCTGCCAGATAATTTCTAAAAGTCTGTGATAATCCTGTGCTTTTACTTCACCCAATAAAACTGCCTGTTCTACCGGAACCATAATGCCAAGTTCGCCCACAGTAGTAATTCCGCTCATCACGCTGGCACCCCCATTGGTACTTCCAAGCCGGAGAGATAGCAAAACATCAGATAAATTATGGCTTTCTTCCATTTCCGGCAGCTTCATGCCGCAATATCCTCTGGTATTAATGTATAAAACCTTTCCCTTCTCTGCCAAAACCTGTGCTACAGCCAGTCCTGCCAATAAAGACAGCCCGTCATACCAGGGTGACAGCAGTCCTATGGTACGACCCTTCCTGCTTCCCCGCAGACAGATTTCCGTTGGACGCTCCGCCAGTAATGCATACATTTCCTGCAGGATGACATTGGCAGACTGGTACTTATAAATATGCGGCAATGCTGCCTCTCTTGCTCCCAGCCGTTCTTCTGCCAGACATACCATTTCTTTCTTTAAAGGAAGGGTTTCTGCTTCTTTCAACAGTCCTGAATTAATCAGCCAGATATCTCTTTTTTCTTCATTTAAATCTGCCTCCACACTGTTCCAATCTGTATATACTTCTGCCTTTGCCACATTTCCTGTCTCCAGAAGATATTCTGCCAGTTTATTTCCATAGGCACTGTCCGCATCGCAGATTGCAATTGATATCTGATTCATTACATCACCCCCAATGTCAGTAAATAGCCGCCCAGTACCGCCGGTGCCAGATGCATGCAGGAATCATCCATACCGGACTGCTCCCGATAAGGCACCCACTGTTTTCTCACCAGACTGCTCTGCATATAATTTCTAAAATACAGTATGCGCTGTAGTAATGTTCCCTGCCTTATCAGCCGGAACAATCCGTATACTGCTGCCAAACATAAGGAAAAAATAATTGTGTGAAGCACAATAGAATAATCTGTCATGCAGGAGAGTGCCATAAAAAGCTTAATGTCTCCAGCTCCCATTGCATGTATCAAGAATAATAAATAGAATAGAATCACGGGAATTAACATCATTACTGTTACCAGTAAGATTCCCTTTTCTCCTTCTCCCCGGATATGTGCTGCATATCCTGTCATCACCCCCATGCCCGTCAGCCAGTTCGGTATTTTTGACTTCCATAAGTCAAAGCAAACTGCCAGTCCAAGCATGATTATCACCAGTATTGTTATAATTCCTCCCCCCCTTCGCTGTAATCGCATTATACGATGTACCCATGACCTTGTACATGTCGAATTGGGAAAGTTTTTTCTTTCGTCACATTCCACAAAATATTACATCAGACGATATGCCATAATTCCATAAAGCAGGGTAAATCCTCCTGCTCCCAGCAGTCCCACCGTTGTAAGGCTCCATGGATTCAGTCCCACCATAATATCTATGCCATTCTTCGAAAGCAGCTGGTTGCAAAAGACAATTGCCACCGCTCCTGCTGCCATCCGGACAACAAAATTTAAGACAAGATCTGCCCTTTGTTTTAAGATTCCGATAAACAAAACCAGCAGACAAATGCCTATAATCACCATAATTCCTGTTTCTTTACTCATTACACTGCTTAAAATCCTTTTCAAGTATCCATTTCCTTACCATTAACATATTTTTCTGCAAAAAAAATATTCCTTTTTTTGTATAGATTGGATTTTTCTGATTATACTTAGTAAAAAGAGGATTTATTTTCCATAAAGAAAGTGGGGATCGTATTGTTTGGAATTGTAAAAAACACACCTGCGCCGGATGCCGGCTACCGCTTACTTTTAGATGATTTAAACCGGACAAAGAATGACTTGGACTTCGCATATGCGAATTTTCAGAATGTTGTAGAACCGGATCTGATTGATGCCTATATTTATGAAGTAAATGCCATGCAGCTTAAATATAAATTTCTGCTGCGCCGCTTAAAACAAAAAACAGAGGATCCTTATGCGAAGAATCCTCTGGAAGTATCTGACTCCTGAAAATTTTCATTTAATTGTTCTTTTCCATACGTCATACCCGCATATACCTGCTGGGTATTGTGCATTAAGGGTTCTGAGGTATCCTGCTTTGCGACCTCGCAGAAGGCCTGATACAAACCGTTCAGAACTCTTTTTGCATGGGCAATGCCGTCACCGCTCCGCTGATACATACTGCGCATCAGCTCTCTTCTGCAATAGGAATAAAGCGGATAAAGCTGTGGGGAAAGTTCATATTGAAAATTCAATGCCGCCTGAAGTTCTCCAATCACTGCATCAGCTTTCCGGACGGCTTCTTTGTATACATCAAAATCTTTTTCCTTCAGATTTTTTTCTGCTTCATCAAGATAAGAAAAGCAGATATCATATAAGACCACTACCAGTTCACTGCGGTTACTCTGGGTAATCCTTCTGGTAAAGTCCTGCTTCGTTCTACTATCCATGACAGTCTCCTTTGATTACTGAAGTAACTGTAATACCTGCTGTGGAATGTCATTTGCCTGGGACAATACGGAAATTGCTGCCTGGGACAATACATTCTGCTGTGTATAATTGGTCATTTCCTCTGCCATATCTACATCTGAAATACGGGAAAGTGCAGATGTCATATCCTCGCTGGTCTCATCAAGACTTCCTACAGTAGAATCCAGACGGTTCTCACAGGCTCCAATGGCAGAACGTACGGAAGATACTCTTGCCAGTGCATTATCTAATGCAACGATTGCCCGGTCTGCTCCGGTTACAGTTGTTACATCTAAATCATCCAGATATAAGGTCTCGGTATCAATCTCAGGAATATCTACTTTAATGGTCTGGTTTTCATTGGCTCCTACCTGAAGATCCATGGTTCCAATGTCGGTCACTTCTAATTTAGCAGTGCTTCCTGCGGCAAGTCCGCTCTTGGTAAGAAAAGACATTTCAAATCCATCACGGTCTGTAATAGTTACTTTATTGCCATCGACTGCGGCAGTTGCAGTGGTTGAAAATCCGCTTCCTGCAGCATGAATATCTACCTCAGCATTGGTTCCGTAAGATACTGCCGGTGTCATGGAATTAAATCCAAGCTGTGCTGCCAACGCAGCATCGCTGATTGTGATTTCTACTTTGCCTGTCTCGCCATATGCAGTGGATTCAAAGGAAAGCTTACCGCCATCTGCTTTTACGGTAGTCTCGCCTAACTCACCGGCTGTCCTGATTTTCTCAAAGACCTGCTCGTAGGTATCGGTTGCTTCTATTTCTACGGATGAACTGTTAATTTTCATTTTACCGGACGCTCCGATTGTTGCTGTCATATCATTAAATGCAACGGTATCTGCATCCTTCTTTGCAGTCTCAGCTGCCTGATTGATGGTTACGGTATAATCTGCTGCGGTTACATTACTGGATACTGCCATTCTTGTAGCGTTGGTTCCATATACTCTTCGCTGGATGCTGCCATCCAGTAAGGATTTAGTATTGAACTCGGTATCCTTGCTGACACGGTTAATTTCTTTCTTTAATTCTTCTACTTCCTGCTGAATTGCTTTCTTATCATCCGGTGTATTGGAATCACTGGCTGCCTGTACAGAAAGCTCACGCATTCTCTGTATCAGGGAAGTCACTTCATTTAAGGCTCCATCGGTTGTCTGTAATACGGAAATACCATCAGACGCATTCTGGGATGCCTGGTCAAGTCCTTCAATCTGTAAATTTAATTTATTGGAAATTGCCATACCTGCCGGATTATCTTTGGAATGATTAATCTTTAATCCGGAGGACAGACGCTCCATTGCCTCGGTTACTTTATTTTCTGTACGCAATAACTGTTTATTTGTAATTACCGCTGACATGTTATGGTTTACTTTCATTTATCTTAATTCCTTTCTTCCATTCATGCTCGCATCCTTGCGGTCTATCGACGTTCCATGTCTTATGTATTCTATATCGGACTACCTTTCTAAGGACTTAACCGCTTTTAGGAAACTTTCTGCCATTCCATAAAGTGTCTTTGTCTGAATTTCCGTATCTGAAGAATTCTTTTCTTCCGTCTTGTCTGTATTTTCAGAAGAAACTTCTGTGCTGTGATGGATTCCATCCTTCTTTATTTCCCCGGTCATATAGCTGATGCTGACTTCCTGTCCCGGCTCCTGTGCAAAAAGATTTTCCCACTCTTTCGCATGGCTTTCAAATAATGCCGTTGTCTCTTTGGATTCTGCTGCAATATAACCGGAAATCTTTTCCTTGCCGGCACGAAGCTGCGCTGCCACTCTTCCTAACCGGTCTGTCTCAAAAACAACATCCACCAGACCTTTCTTTTCTTCACCACGGACAATCTTAAGTGAAACGTTACAAGTCTCGCCCTGTACCAGCACCGGAACTGCATATTCTTCTTTCTTTGCTGCCGCACTTCCCAATGCAATCTGGGTATGCATCATTTTCAGCTCCTGCAAATCAAGGCTTGTAAGATTATCCTCCGACATCATCATGGTCTTCATGACATTCTCAGCGGTATCTGCCAGCTTCCGCTGAGCCTCTGCCATTTCCTTCGGTGTCTTAACTGCCTCTGCAAAATCAGAAAATATTTTTTCTTTGATATTTTCCAGTTCCTCTGACAGATTTTCGCTCCGGTCTGCCATCTTAAACAGACGGTTAAATACCTGATTCCGGTTATTCATATAATCTGCCGCTGCAAGCACCCGGTTGACGGTTGCCGGCATATCAAGCTGTTCTAACCACTCATAGACTTCCTGTGGTGCCGCTGCTGCCTGGGACAGCTCCTGTACCTGTTCCTTCCGGTAAGCTGCCTCTGTTTCTTCTTTCTGCTCCACTTCTTTCATGGCATCTGCAAGTTCTTCCGGTGTCATGGAAAGCCATTTTTCATCTTCCATAAATGGTGCAATCTTCTCCGGTACCAGCCCATCTTTCACATCAGAAAGCTTATTCTTCTGGTACGCTCCCTCAATCTGTTCCGTAATGGAAATGCTGGCTCCTTCTTTGGTCTGTACGCCTCCAAAATCATCATCTACCTGATAATCCATAGCACCATGCTTTGCGGAACGAACCTGGGTCAGAAGTCCACGCAATGTAATGTCTCCGCCCTGCTGCAGCAAGGCTCCGATTGCTGCGCCGTCTGTCTTTTCTACCTGACGGATCAGCCGGTATACACCGATATAAGCACTTCGTTCTTCTTCGCTGATTTCCTTATTCTGCTCTAATTTATAAAGGTATTTACTGAATTTTTCCTCTTCGGTAATACCCTGTTCTTCCTGAATCTGCTCAGATACGGTATTTATCTCTTCAAAGCTCATATCCAGCGGATTCATGCCTTCTTTTATCATGGTACGGACAACTGCCGGTTTTAAATGGTCAAATGCCCGCTGCACTTCTTCATCCGCAGCTTTCATTTCCGCAATATTTTCCGGTGTCAGCTCCATCTGGTTATAAGCTAAGATTCTGACGGCACGCTGATTTCCATAGCTTGTTTCCAGGCCTAAATCCTTTAAAATATCATCCACATTGCGGAATGCCTTGGAAATGGAATCTCCCATGTCCTGACGTGGTGCTGTCATCATGGTCTCATATCGTTCCCCTGCCTTTTCAAAGGTATCCTTTAAGGCAGCTCCATCTTCATAAAGACTCTGCAATGTTGTTTCATCTACCGGATGGATTCCTAGGGCATATGCCGGCATCGCTTTTAATGCTTCAGATGTGTCCATGACATTCCGGAACAATGCCACATCGGCTTCCTTTGGTGCAATGCCATCCCCGGAAAGGAGTCTGCTGTAATATTCATTTTCCTGTGTTTTCAGTTCTTCCACCAGCTGGGACAATTCCATGGTATCAATGGAAATTCCTTTTTTCAGTAAAGAAAGGTTGGCTTCACTGGTCATTTTCAGTCTGGTTTCCTCTAACTGTCTTCTTGCAGTCAGAAGGTCTAAGCCGCTTTTCGTATAAGCTGTTTTATCCGCTGCCGCTGAAACTTTTGTGTCCTTGTTCTTTATCTCATCCGCAGCTTTTTTCAGATTCTCAATAGTAAGCGGTTCTCCGGAATTTACCACATAGGCAAGTTCCTCATCCGTTACATTGGTAATGACGTCCAATGCATCCTGTGCCTGATCCTTGAAATCATTTCCGGAAAGTACGACATCCTGCGGACGGATTCCATTGGAAATTGCCTCTGCCGATACCGCTACAATTTCTTCCTCACCAAGCGGAAGCTGTAACTGCTGCAATGTGGATAACTTTTCCAAATTCTCTGCAGTCAGTGGAATACCATTTTCAATGAGCCATCTGCCATCTGCCATATTCTGCTCATTGACATCCATACCGCTTTCGGATATTACGGCTTCTATCTGCTGCTTTAACGCATCATAATCAAGGTCTGTCATCTGCTGCATTCCGGCATAGGTTGCACTCCCGGAAAATTCTGCTTTATATAAATTTGCAGTGGTAACCGGCAGCTCATTATCCAGCATATATTTCATGCTTCCTTCATCCGGTGTATGAAGTTCTTCCATCATATTGGCAGTCTCTGTAATATCTTTTACATTATTCTCAGTCACCGGAATATTGACGGTATTAAGAGCTGACTCAATATGCTTTGCCATTGCAGTACTTCCTGCCATTGCTTCAATCTGGGCATCACTGAGTCCGTCCCCGAAATAGCTGATGTCCTCTCCTGATTTTGCCAGCCGCATCTTCATCTTATCGGTCTCTGTTACTACTGTTGGAATCTCCGTATCCGTCAGGGAAAATCCATCTTCTTCCATTGTCTTTGCGTCTTTTCCCGTAGTATGGTCTGATGCAAAAAGCATCTCATTTTTCATCTGGGTTGCGTCCAGATTAGATGCCTGCTCCCGAATCTCCTCTAAGGCATTTTCCTCTTTTTCCGGCTTGCCATAAGTCGGCTGCTCTAACAGACGGTCTGCCTTTCTGTCTTTTTCTATTCTTACGATGGATGCATCCTTCTTCGCAGCTGCCACATTTTCCTGTCTGGCATTTCCTGTCACTACTACATTGGCATCCATTTTCTGATTCTGTTCTATCCGCATGAAATTCCTCCATTTTCACGGTCTTATCAAATGTCCTGCTATTTTATTATGTCGGCTGATTGAGTGAAAAACTTAAGTAGGCAGTGAAAAACCAGATAGCCATTTTCTTATGAAAGAAAGAACTATCTGGTTTTATACACTTTTTATTTTATTACTATTTTTCTATAAATTACTTTTGATTTACAGCTCTTCCGGCTTTGTCAAATCCGAAAGACTCATCTCCGTTGGTAAATACCAGAATGCAGGTTTTCTCATATCCCTGTGCTTTGATTTCTTCCGGGTTAAATTCTAAGAGCTTGTCTCCCGCTTTTACTTTCTGTCCCTGCCTTACAAAGTAGCGGAAGCCATCTCCCTGCATATTTACGGTATCGATTCCTTCATGAATCAGGAGTTCTGCTCCGTTTGATAAGGTTAATCCAACCGCATGTTTCGAATCATCCATTAATAAAGATACTGTTGCGGCACACGGAGCAGTAACGATATTTCCTTCCGGCTCAATTGCCAGTCCATCACCTAACGCCTTTGAGGAAAATACCTCATCCTTTCTACTGTTCTTTACTTTCTTTTATGAAATACGCCTTTTCCTTTGTCTCCTTTTCATTGCTTTCATAATCAAGCTGATACAAAAAGGAAAACATGCAATCCAATATAAAATGGAATGCGCTATATACCGCAAACGTATCTATTTTCTCTTCATAAGAGCCCTGCTCCTGGATATCCACCAGAATGACTTCCTGACACATTTTCGCCACGGAGCTGTCTGGAGTTGCCGTAATTCCTATGCAGTACCGTTTATTCTTTTTCAAAAGCTTTAAGCTTTCTACCACATCCCGGTTTTCGCCGGACTGGGAAATTGCAAGATTGACGGTGTGCTCCGTTGCCGTCAGTGCATAGCCCGGCAGGAAACAGGAACTCATCGTCAAGTTTACTATTTTACCAAAACGCAGCATTTTCTGTTGAAATTCCAGTGCTACTGTGGCAGAGGTTCCGACACTGAAAACATTAATCATATCGGCTCTGCTCATCCGCTGTACAATGCGGTGCAGCTGGTTATAATCAAATCCAGACACTGTTTTTCTTATAGTCTCATTATTTAATTTTGCAAGTTTCCTTACTATCTGTTCAAAAGAGTCATTCCCCGAAAAAGGATAGTTTGCATCTACTACGCCCTGATTTGCAAATGCTTCATATTCTGAATAAAACAAAATCTGAAATTTTTTATATCCATCCAGTCCCAGCTTTCTACAAAATCTTGTAATAGTAGATGGCGACGAAAAAGTCGCACGCGCCAAGGACTGAATGGACATATTTTTTACATCAAACCCATTTTTCATCAAATAAGCTGCAATACTTTTTTCAACATCTGTAAAGTCTGCCTGCTTCATCAGTTTTTCTATAATCATAGCACTTCCCTTTCTTCCGGCAGCTTTTGCCAAATAATTTTACATTTATTTTAGCAGAGAATCCACCGGAAAAAAAGGGAAGATATTGTAAATTACCAGAAATATGCTTTGCGGGTTCCCCGCATCAATTATATTCTAGTCATATTCTTTTACTTTACCGCTCTTAAGCAGGAATGCTGTAATTCCGAATCCCAAAACAATGGATACGATAATTCCTACACAGTACATCGGGAAGTTGACACATCCAAACCAGCCACTGAAAGCAAGAAGTCCTGAGAAGGAGAAGTTTGTTGCTGCAACACCGCCGATTCCAAGAACTAATCCTGCTGCTGCACCGGAAACAATCATTGTTCCAAGCAACCATTTGCTTCTTAAAATGATACCGTAAAGTCCAGGCTCTGTAATACCGCAAAGTGCATTGGTAAATGCTGCTGAACCTGCAGTTGTTTTGTCTCCTGCATTTTTTGCAAATACTGCTACTGCAAGGCAGATTCCAAGTGCTGCGTAGTTACCCATTCCACCTGCTGCCAGCGCCGGCTCAAAGCCCTGCTCTGCCATAATTCCAAGAAGAATCGGAGTAACTGCCCAGTGCATACCAAGAAGAATTACCAAGG
>ENA-OPBE01003348-OPBE01003348.1-human-gut-metagenome-genome-assembly--contig:-NODE-3348-length-10826-cov-1.412961_pt1 | contig 10826 bp, 7 predicted proteins | sample MGYA00241066_ERZ501448 | MGnify/ENA primary metagenome ERZ501448 (study PRJEB25962, sample SAMEA2042585) | human gut metagenome | biome: human gut; feature: human-associated habitat; material: faeces...
AGGAAATATCGTCACGACCCCTACCAAAGACATCAAAAAATTCTCTCCCTCTTGTTCCCGAGGTGACCGCACCCGATATTTTTTAAAAGTTCAAGACGGTTGCGACTACTTCTGTACCTATTGTACGATTCCGTTCGCACGGGGCAGAAGCCGAAGCGGAACCATCGAACAACTTACCGAACAAGCTCGGGAAGTAGCCCTGTCCGGAGGAAAAGAAATTGTCATTACCGGAGTCAACATAGGAGACTTCGGCAAACAAACCGGAGAAACCTTTCTCGACCTCATCGAGTCGCTCGATCAAATAGAAGGAATCGAACACTACCGTATATCCTCGATAGAACCCAATCTACTGACCGACGACATCATTTCGTTCGTCGCCCGGTCGAAACGATTCGCCCCTCATTTCCATATACCTCTGCAATCGGGTAGCGACACCGTTTTGAAATTGATGCACCGTCACTACGACACCGATTTATTTGCCCGTAAAATCGAAACCATACGGGAAAAGATACCCGATGCATTCATCGGTGTCGATCTCATTACCGGTGTACGGGGCGAAACCGAAGAACTGTTCGAGGAAAGCCGTCGTTTCGTCGAAAGCCTCGACATTTCACAACTACACGTGTTTACTTACTCCGAAAGACCCGGAACGCAAGCGTTGAAAATCAATCCGGTCGTTCCCGTCCCCGAAAGACACGAGCGTTGCCGTCGCATGCTCGAAATCTCCGAGAAGAAATTGCACGACTTCTATTATAAATTTCAAGGGACAATACGTCCCGTATTGTTCGAGCAACCGCGCAAAGGGGCTCCTATGCATGGATTCACAGACAACTACATACGGGTAGAAATGCCCTATCGTAAAGAGTGGGTAAATACTTGTCGCCCTGTTAAATTAGGAGAATTTAACGAGTCGGGAGATGCTCTGCTCGCAATCGAAATATAAATTCGTGATATGAAAAAAGAGACTCTTCAAAATATCGTCTATTCTCCGCTTTACCTGTGGTTCAAACTGCATGCTATTTTGCCCATGCGGATACTATATATTCTATCCGATATTTTATATTTCCCTCTATATTACATCGTTCATTACAGGAGAAAATTAGTATCCGAAAATCTGCGCAAAGCGTTTCCCGATAAGACCGACAAGGAACTGAAACAACTGGAACAGAAATTTTATCACCACTTCTGCGACTATATCGTCGAAACTATAAAGCTAATGCATATCTCCGACGAGGAAATGCGTCGCCGCATGAAATTCGAACAGGTAGAAATCATAGACCGTCTCTTTGAAGAAAACCGCTCTATCATTATCCTGTTAGGGCATTTCGGTAATTGGGAATGGGTTCCGTCCGTAACGCTGTGGACTCGCACACCCGATGTCATGTTCGCACAAATATATCGCCCCTTGAAAAACAAGTGGTTCGATCGTTTTTTCCTGAAACTTCGTTCCCGATTCGGTTCCGTATGTATTGCCAAACAAGATACGTTAAGAGCCATCTTACAAATGAAACGTTCGGGCAAACCGTCCATTACAGGCTTCATGTCCGATCAAACCCCCTCACCGACAAATATACACCATTGGGCTCGATTCCTTTCGCAAGACTCTCCCGTATTGACCGGCTTCGAAAAAATCGCCCGTAAAACGGATTTCACCGTTCTTTACTTCGATGTCGAAATCGTTAAGCGCGGATACTACAAAACGACTATACGGGAAATAGCCCTGCGCCCCAACGAACTGCCCGAATTCGAAATCACCGATCGCTACACGGCCATCATGGAAAAAACGATTCTCAGGAATCCGTGGGCATGGTTGTGGACTCACAAACGTTGGAAATACAAACACGAGGATTTTCCCGGTACATGATATGAAAAAAATCGCCGTCATTATACTCAACTGGAATGGAGCGGATTTACTGCGTAGATTTCTTCCTTCGGTATGTGCCCATACCAATGCCAATATAGCCGATGTCATAGTCGTTGACAATGGTTCCGACGATAACTCGGTCGAAGTTCTCAAACAGGAATTTCCACAAGTTAAAACGCTGCTATTCCCTCAAAATTACGGATTCGCCGCAGGCTACAACAAGGCGTTGGAGATGCTGGATTACAAATACGCCGTATTGCTTAACTCCGATGTCGAAACCACTCCACACTGGCTCGAACCTCTGTTGGAATTTGCGGAGGGCAACCTCGATGTAGCGGCTTGTCAACCCAAAATCAAGTCATTAAGGAAGCGTGAAGAATTCGAATACGCAGGTGCGGCCGGCGGATTTATCGATCGTTACGGTTACCCGTTCTGCCGGGGAAGAATCTTCAATACCCTCGAAACCGACCGGGGACAATATGATGATATATGCGACATCTTCTGGGCCAGCGGTGCGGCTCTTTTCGTCCGCTCTGAAATCTATAAAAAAGTCGGAGGATTAGACCCTTCATTCTTCGCACACATGGAAGAGATCGATCTCTGCTGGCGCATCCATCTCGCAGGATACCACATCGCTGTCGTACCGCAAAGCACGGTCTATCATTTGGGAGGAGCATCGCTCGATGCCGCCAATCCCCGGAAAACCTATCTCAACTTTCGCAACAACCTTTTAATGTTGCACAAGAACCTGCCCTGCAAAGAAGGGAAAAAGACACTGTTTGTCCGCAGGCTTTATGACACGCTGGCTTTTGTGCGGTTCGCCCTTTTAGGACAGTTTTCCCATGCCCGTGCCATACTACGCGCCCACAACGACTTTCGGCAAATGCGTAAACGATACACCGAATTTCCGAATACCGATTTGTTAAAAACATTCCCCGAATCCGGGCGCAACATAACAATAGACTATTTTCTCAAAGGGAAAAAACGATTCCGATAAAAACCGGTTCTACCGAAACATCTGAACGACACGCTTCACAGCCGCAACAAATGCTTCCGCTTCGGCATTCGTATTATATGCGGCGAACGAGGCTCGCACTGTACCCTCGATACCGAGAGAGGTCATCAGCGGTTGCGCACAATGATGCCCCGTGCGAACGGCAACACCCAGTTTATCGAGCAACATACCCATATCGTAGTGGTGTATCCCGTCCACCAAAAACGAAATAACCGAACTTTTATGTTCCGAAGTACCGAATATACGCATACCTTCTATGTCTTGCAATCGATCGGTCGTATAACGCAACAATTCGTTTTCATGAGCGGCAATAGATTCCAATCCTATATGATCGACATAATCCAAAGCCGTCGCAAAAGCGCTCGTCCCCACATAGTCCGGTGTACCGGCCTCGAACTTGAAAGGCAACTCCCCGAAAGTCGTACCCGAAAAATCGACATGAGCGATCATCTCCCCACCTCCTTGATAAGGAGGCATGGCATCGAGCCACTTTTCTTTACCGTATAACACACCTATCCCCGTAGGTCCATATACTTTATGAGCCGAGAACACATAGAAATCGGCATCGAGCTCCTGTACATTCACCCGCAAATGAGGTACGGCTTGTGCGCCGTCCACCAAGACAGGAACCCCCTGCGCATGAGCGTAAGCGATCATTTCACGCACCGGATTAATCGTCCCCAATACATTCGAGACATGGGCGACACCGACCAAACGAGTATGCTCATTGAAAAGAGACTTATATGTTTCGACGTTCAAATCTCCACGTTCGTCGATGGGAACTACCCGGAGTTTGATATTGCGCCGGCGCTGCAAAAGTTGCCACGGCACGATATTGGCATGGTGTTCCATAACGGTGAGAATAACCTCGTCGCCGTCGTGCAGGAACTCATCTCCAAAAGAAGAAGCCACCAAATTGATTGCCTCCGTTGTTCCTCTTGTAAAAATAATTTCCGAAGACGAACCGGCCCCGATGAACTGTTGCACCCGACGGCGGGCAGCTTCGTGGGCATCGGTAGCCTCTTGACTAAGCGTATGGACTCCACGATGCACGTTTGCATTTACCCGATAGTATGTATCGGCAATATGATCGACCACACACTTGGGAGTCTGAGACGTAGCGCCGTTATCCAAATAGATTAACGGTCTTCCCGAAATCTCCCGACTCAGAATAGGAAAATCTTCCCTTATTTTTTCGACATCAAACATAACGGCACTCCTTTCTCATAAATCTTAATGACATGCTTGACAACCGGAGCATTTCGCCAACTCTCCACGAAACCTTTTCTCAACCAATTGACGCAGCCGATCTTTCAAGGCATCGAGTCGTACCAACTCGATGACATCGTTGGTAAACGCGAACATCAACAACATGCGAGCTTCAGACTCGGGAATACCGCGCGACCGCATATAAAACAGGGCATTTTGGTCGAGTTGACCGACCGTGGCTCCATGACTACACTTCACATCGTCTGCATAAATTTCGAGTTGAGGTTTCGTGTACATTTTGGCGAGCGGAGATGCACACAAATTCTTATTACTCTGATAGGCTTCGGTTTTCTGAGCCCCGTGTCGGACCAATATGCGTCCGCTGAACGAACCTCGCGCCGAATCGTTCAACACGTATTTGAACAACTCGTTACTGTGGCAATGAGGGACGGCATGATCTATATGCGTATACGTATCGACGACCTGTCCTTTATCGGCGATAGCCATACCGCAGAGAGACAATTCGGCATGCTCTCCTTCAAAAGCCGAATAGTAATTATTACGGGTTACTCCGTTATGCAATACGATACCATTGACCAATACGTTAGATCGTTCCCCTTGACGCACGAACACCGACGAAACTTTCGACGTATTCTCCGAAGACTCCTCTATATCGTAGTAGTCGAACACAGCGTCGTCGTCCACGAATATCTCGCAAACTTGCGACGACAGAAATTTAACGGTGGCCTCGTCCGAGTGATCGCACACCAGCAATTTGGCCTGCGCCCGTTTTCCTACGACAATCAACAACCGGCGATTCACCATAAAATCGACATTGCCCCGAAGGATATTTACCAACTGTATCGGTTTTTCCACGACGACTCCGTCCGGAATATACAAAAAGAAGCCGTCTTGGGCAAAAGCCGTGTTCAAGGCAACGGTCCCGTCTCGTTTCATATCGGCGACCTTTCCGTAATAACGCGATACCAAATCGGGGTATTGCAAGGACATGTCACAAAGGCTACCCACCAAAACGCCGTCAGGGAGTTTAGATGATACCGGCTGAACCCGTTTGTAAAAAGAGTCATTGACAACGAAATAGAGCAACGTACTCAAATTAGGCACATCGCAACGAAACACTTCGTAAGGATTGATCTCTATATCTATCCGACCCAGATTCAACCCGTAATCGAGAGAATAGACCGACTCTATATCTGTCCGCCGGTGTTCCTCATCTTTCAAAGAGGGTAATCCCCGACTCTCCAACAAAGACACAGCCTCTTCGCGCAACCCGTTCATCACGGCCGACGAATGGCTGTTTATCAAATCTTTTTGAGACCTATATAAATCTATATATTGTTGTACTGCACCCATATCGACTTAAATTTCGCCCAACTCTTTTTTTATCCAGTCATACCCGCGCTCTTCCAGTTCAAGAGCCAATTCGGGGCCGCCCGATTTCACGATTCTCCCCTTATAGAGCACATGGACGAAATCGGGGGCGATATAGTCCAACAAACGTTGATAGTGTGTGATGACAATCGTCGCGTTCTTCTCGGACTTCAATTTATTCACACCGCCGGCAACGATACGCAGGGCATCGATGTCCAGCCCGCTGTCGGTCTCATCGAGAATAGAAAGACGGGGTTCGAGCATAGCCATCTGGAATATCTCGTTCCGTTTCTTTTCTCCACCCGAAAAACCCTCGTTTACCGAGCGACCGGCCAGTTTATTGTCCAACTCCACAATCTCCCGCTTTTCCCGCATAAGTTTCAAGAAATCGGTAGCCGACAGTGGTTCGAGGCCTCTGTACTTGCGTTGCTCGTTCACAGCCGTGCGCATGAAATTAACCATACTCACACCCGGTATCTCCACCGGATATTGAAAACTCAAAAATATACCTTCGTGAGAACGATCCTCGGGTGACAAAGCCAAAAGGTCTTTCCCATAAAACTCGACCGAGCCACGAGTCACCTCATAAGCCGGATTACCGGTCAATACGGCGGAAAGCGTACTTTTCCCCGAACCGTTAGGCCCCATAATCGCATGCACCTCGCCCGGTTTCACTTCGAGGTTTATACCTTTCAATATCTCTTTGCCATTTATGCTGGCATGTAAATCTTCAATCTTCAACATAGATATTTCGTTTTATTCTTTTCTTTATTTATTCCCTGCCGTTACTGCGACTACTTGTCCCGCCACGACATATACACCACAAGGCAAATAGTCGGTATTCAAGCCCTCAACTACATTCATCATCTTCACTATTTGTCCCGTCACTTTGTAAACAGGCAACTGCATCGACCGATCACTTTGTACGAACAAACGTCCGTTTGCAGCGTACACTCGACCCTCCGAATGATCTGCCGGTGAATCCACTCCATCGACAATACGGTCGATATGCACCGGATAGCCGTCGTTTTCCCCGGGAATATATCCCCAATTCCGGCATGAAGTGCCACCTTTCGTCGCATTATTATTCAACGCTTCCAAAAAACCGCTTCCGGCAGACTGCATCTCTGCTGTGCTATACGCAATACCGTTCTCGCCGACTTCTGTACCTTCTATGACTGCATCACTGTTATAATAACAAAAATGCACGTTCGACTCACTCAACCGGCACACCTTGACACTAGCGACATCGCTGTATACATCACCAGTCGAATAACTATTCCACAATAACTTATAAGCCTTTCCAACCAAGCCTCCGACGCTTCCCTGTGAAGAACCTTCCTCATCTATATGTGCATCGATTAAAGAGATATTTCCTCGATTATAGCTATTGTACACCGGTTCTTCACAATATCCGACCAGTCCACCTGCATAAATAGCATTCCAACTGGACGAAGAGCGGGGAGCCGAACTTTCGATTTTCAAACCTCCACGATTCCAACAATCTACAACCGGGCAATCTGTATTCTGACCCATCACTCCCCCGACCGACAACATCGAACCATTCGATTTAACCTCGATCTCACCTTCGTTTCCACAGGTGTACAACGAATCGGTTTGCAAACTATTATAAGAGGAATAAGAGCAAACACCTCCTACCTGTACTTCAAAACCATCGCTTTCACAAATCACGGAGTCCCTATTGAAACAGTACGTTATACCCATGCTCGCCGAGGAAACCCCGCCGACATAAGCACTCCCTTCATAAGCATTCACCTTAACGACCGAATGGTTCTCGCAACTATCCACCCGGAATGAATAATTACTCGAAATTCCGCCTACCGACACACTTCCCGAAGTATTGCCCGATACGAAAATATTTCCCCGGTTCGTACAAGAGACAATACGATTCTCTTTACCATAAACCGGTCCGCATCTACCCACAAGACCCGACACCCTTATGTCGACCACATCGCTGTTATCTTGAATATCCACTATTATCTTTCCCTCATTGGAACAATCGAGGAACTTCACCTCATCAGCATGAGCCACAAGCCCGCTTACCGAGCAAACGATCTCATGTGAATCGCCAGTTCGCAATACAGGAGTAGTCACAATATCGGCTCGATTCACACAGCGAATGAAACGGACATCACCCTCTGCCGAAGCCGCTATCGTACCTATCTTCAAATCCAAGTCCCCGAAAGAAAAGTAATAGGTTCCAGATACTTCTACCCGACAAGTCTCATCTAACGTCAAGTCCCTTATTTCGGCTCTTCGGACCTTACCGAACAAACCGGCTGTAACACGTTTGTAATCATCGCTGTATCCACCACCTTCTTCTGCCGGCACGACCGTCAAACCGCTAATCGTATATCCATCTCCATCGAATACGCCGCTAAAATAACCACCAAACTGCTCGTTAACAGGTGTTATCCATTTGTGTGCCGACATATCTATATCGGCCGCTAACCGAACGGTTTTATCCGGATAATTCCACGACCATCTATTCATGGCCGCCCCCCAAGCAGCGAACTCCTCGGGCGCGGAAATAATCATCACATTGTTATCGAAATTCTTGTCAAGCCATTCTTCATCGTAATTCCCTTCATCGAACCACGAGTCCTCTTGCGCCGAAACAGGAAAAACCTCCACAGCCAAAACACTCAATAACACAATGAGAAAAAAACGATACGCAATCCTTTTCATATCACTCTACTATTTTCCTTAACCTACCGAACCTTCCAACGAGATCTGCAATAGCTTTTGCGCTTCAACGGCAAACTCCATAGGCAGTTTATTCATTACCTCTTTGGCATATCCGTTCACGATAAGACCCACGGCATCCTCGGTAGGGATTCCACGCTGGTTACAATAGAATATTTGGTCTTCGTTGATTTTCGAAGTAGTCGCTTCATGCTCTACCACGGCCGAATCATTCAGAATCTCCATATACGGGAAAGTATGTGCCCCGCAATCGGAACTCAACAACAAACTGTCACACTGGGTAAAGTTCCTTGCATTCTCGGCACTCGGCAACACTTTCACGAGTCCTCGATAGCTATTCTGGCTACGACCCGCCGAAATACCCTTCGATACGATCGTACTGCGGGTGTTTTTCCCGATATGTATCATCTTCGTTCCTGTGTCGGCTTGTTGATAATTATTGGTAACAGCCACCGAATAAAACTCCCCGACCGAATGATCGCCCGCCAGCACACAACTGGGATATTTCCAAGTAATGGCCGACCCCGTCTCCACCTGCGTCCAAGAGAGCTTAGAGTGATCACCTTTGCACATGCCTCGCTTCGTCACGAAATTATAGATACCGCCTTTCCCGTCCTTATCGCCCGGATACCAATTCTGCACGGTCGAATATTTCACTTCGGCACGATCATGCACTACAATTTCCACGATAGCTGCGTGCAATTGATTCTCATCACGCATAGGAGCCGTACAACCTTCGAGATAGCTCACATAGCTGTCGTCATCGGCAACAATCAATGTTCGTTCGAACTGTCCCGTATTAGCGGCGTTGATACGGAAATAGGTAGATAATTCCATAGGACACCGGACTCCTTTGGGAATATAAACGAACGAGCCGTCACTGAATACGGCCGAGTTAAGCGCTGCAAAAAAATTGTCCCGATACGAAACGACCGAGCCTAAATAACGTTTCACCAAATCGGGATAATCTTTCACCGCCTCGCTGAACGAGCAGAAAATCACACCCAATTCGGCCAGTTTTTCCCGGAAAGTCGTCCGTACCGACACACTATCCATCACCGCATCGACCGCTATACCCGACAGTTTCATCTGTTCTTCGAGCGAAATTCCCAGCTTGTCGAATGTCTTGCGTAGCTCAGGATCCACTTCATCGAGGCTTTTCGGAGCCTCTTTGGTCTTGGGAGCGGCATAATAACTGATAGCCTGATAGTCTATATCGGGAATATTCAAATGCGCCCAATGCGGCATTTCGAGCGTCTTCCAGTAAGCGTATGCTTTCAGACGGAATTCAAGTAACCATTCCGGCTCCTTTTTCTTCTCCGAAATATGGCGGATAATATCCTCGTTCAATCCGGTAGGAATAATATCTGTCTCTATATCGGTTACAAATCCGTATTTATAATCGTTAGTAGTAACGTCGTTTAATATTTCATTCGAATTATCCTGTTTCATTTTTAATCTGCTTTACAATTTTCACAACAGAGATACGGCTCGTTGCATATCGAATAAGGTATAAACAATCCCCTCGTCGGTTTGGTTTCCGAAACGAACTGCTCTTGTGCCATCGAAAAGAGCAACGGAGCTACACGTAATGTATATCCATAGAACTGTGACGAAGCCGTCTCTTTTTCCGGAATCAGTTTACCCTTAGGATCGATAATATGGACAAGATTAAGCACTATACTCAATATGACCAAATATTTGACGGCGCCGAACAAAGCCCCGGCCAATCTATCGAGCCACCCCAATGCCACATGATGCGTAATGTGATGTATCAGCCTCATCAGTTGAACGCATATAATGTAAACAATAAGGAACAATAACGAATATGCGATAACCCGGCTTACACCCTCAGGCAAATCGAACATCTCCCTCAACAACGCAGAGAACGAATTTCCGAAAAACCGGGCGACGACTATACCTGCGATAAACCCGCCCAACGAACCTACCTGACGGATAACCCCTTTGATAAGTCCGTACAGAAAACCTATAACGGCGATCAATAGGATAGTAAAATCAACATAATTCATCTCTCACACTCCCGATTCTTAACCCTGCAAAATTACTTTTTTATTTTGAATACTCCGTATTTCCGCCTTATTATCCGTCAAAGACGATAACAAAGGCCGCCCCGTACCTACGAGGCAGCCTCTCTATTCCCGAAAAACGTTTCTTTCTTAAAGCGTCTTTTTCACTTCTACCTCTTCATAGGCCTCTACGAGATCGCCTATCTTAACATCGTTGTAGTTCGTGATGTTCAATCCGCACTCAAATCCCGTAGTCACCTCTTTAACATCGTCTTTGAAGCGTTTCAGAGAACCCAAATCTCCGCTATAAATCACGATACCGTCTCGTATCAAACGTATCTTGCTCGACCGTTTCAGCTTACCTTCCTTCACGATACAGCCGGCAACCGTACCGACTTTCGTGATATGATAAGTTTCCAAAACCTCGGCCGTGCCCAATATTTCCTCTTTGATTTCGGGAGACAACATACCTTCCATAGCCGATTTCACCTCCTCGATAGCATCGTAGATGATCGAATAGAGACGTATATCGACTCCTTCTTTCTCGGCCAATCGGCGAGCAGCCACGGAGGGTCTCACTTGGAATCCGATG
>ENA-OPBE01003359-OPBE01003359.1-human-gut-metagenome-genome-assembly--contig:-NODE-3359-length-10789-cov-4.246693_pt1 | contig 10789 bp, 7 predicted proteins | sample MGYA00241066_ERZ501448 | MGnify/ENA primary metagenome ERZ501448 (study PRJEB25962, sample SAMEA2042585) | human gut metagenome | biome: human gut; feature: human-associated habitat; material: faeces...
GGCGCCGCCAATATCCTGCAGGAGATCCTGACCATCAAGTCGGATGACGTGATGGGTCGTGCCAAGGCTTACGAGGCCATCGTCAAAGGCGACAACCTGCCCAAGCCGGGTATTCCCGAGGCAATGAACGTGTTGCTGCACGAGTTGCGCGGTCTGGCCCTTTCGGTCAAGCTGGAGTAAGGGAAGGTAGGTAGTAGTATATAGAGGATAAGAAAAAAGCATTGCATTATGTCATTCAATAAAGACAATAAAGTGAATAACGGTTACAGCTCCATTTCGATCGGACTGGCTTCGCCGGAAGAGATTCTGGCGCAGTCGAGCGGCGAGGTGCTGAAGCCCGAAACCATTAACTATCGTACCTACAAGCCTGAACGCGACGGTCTTTTCTGCGAGCGTATCTTCGGTCCCGTGAAAGACTACGAGTGCCATTGCGGCAAGTACAAGCGTATCCGTTACAAGGGCATCGTCTGCGACCGTTGCGGCGTGGAGGTGACCGAGAAAAAGGTGCGCCGCGAGCGCATGGGCCACATTTCGCTGGTGGTGCCGGTGGTGCATATCTGGTATTTCCGCTCCCTGCCCTCGAAGATCGGCTATCTGCTGGGTATCCCTTCCAAGAAGCTGGAGGCGATCATCTATTACGAGCGCTATGTGGTAATCAACGCCGGTGCTGCCGCCGAGCAGGGTGTGGAACGGTTGCAGACCCTTTCGGAGAAAGAGTATCTGGACATCGTGGGCGCGCTGCCGAAGGGCAACCAGTCGCTCGATGACAGCGATCCCAACAAGTTCGTGGCCCAGATGGGTGCCGAGGCGATCTATACGTTGCTTCAGCAGGTCGATCTGGATTCCATGTCCTATGCCCTGCGTCACAAGGCTTCGACGGAAACCTCGCAGCAGCGCAAGAGCGAGGCGCTCAAATGCCTGAATGTGATCGAGATGTTCCGTGCTTCGGAAGGCCGGAACAAACCCGAGTGGATGGTGCTGAAGGTGCTGCCGGTGATTCCTCCCGAGCTGCGCCCGCTGGTGCCGCTGGACGGCGGACGTTTCGCTACGTCGGATCTGAACGACCTCTACCGTCGCGTCATCATCCGTAACAACCGTCTGAAGCGTCTGATCGAGATCAAGGCTCCGGAGGTGATTCTGCGCAACGAGAAACGTATGTTGCAGGAGGCGGTCGATTCGCTGTTCGACAACTCGCGCAAGAGCAACGCCGTGAAGAACGAGTCGAACCGTCCGCTCAAGTCGCTGTCGGATTCGCTCAAGGGCAAGCAGGGCCGCTTCCGCCAGAACCTGCTGGGCAAGCGTGTTGACTACTCCGGCCGTTCCGTTATCGTCGTCGGCCCCGAGCTGAAGATGTATCAGTGCGGCCTGCCCAAAGAGATGGCCCTCGAGCTGTTCAAGCCCTTCGTCATGAAGGACCTGGTCGAGAAGGAGAAGGCCAACAACATCAAGTCCGCCCGCAAGATGGTCGAGCGCGCCCGCCCCGAGGTCTGGGATTCCCTCGAGACCGTCATCAAGGGCCACCCCGTCCTGCTGAACCGTGCACCTACGCTGCACCGTCTGGGCATTCAGGCTTTTGAGCCTGTCCTGGTCGAGGGCCGTGCCATCAAGCTGCACCCCCTGGTCTGCACCCCCTTCAACGCTGACTTCGACGGCGACCAGATGGCTGTTCACCTGCCGATCTCAGCAGAGGCTCAGGCTGAGGCAAGATTCCTTATGCTGGCTGCCAACAACCTGTTGAAGCCTTCAGACGGACGCCCTGTTGCAGTTCCTACACAGGATATGATACTTGGTTCTTACTACCTGACACTGAAGAAGGACGGCGAGCCTGGCGAGGGCAAGGTGTTCAGAGATGTGAACGAGGCTCTTATGGCTTACGATCAGCACATCGTTTCACTTCACGCTGCTATCAAGGTAAGGATAACCAAGCAGATAGGCGACAAGCAGGTATCAAAGGTGATAGACGCTACAGTCGGAAGACTTATCTTCAACTCTATCATTCCTCAGAACCTTGGCTTTGTTGACAGAACAAATTCAGAAAAGCAGTTTGATCTTGAGATAAGCTTCCTTGTAAAGAAAAAGCAGCTTTCTGATATCATTGATAAATGTATACAGAAACACGGTACGACTACGACTTCCGAAGTTCTCGACAACATCAAGAGCCTTGGTTATAAGTATTCTACAAAGTCTGCTATCACAGTTGCGGTATGCGACGCTTCTATCCCTGAGGCTAAGAAGGATATCCTTGCAAAGGCTGACGGACTTGTAGACAAGATAGACAAGCAGTACAAGAGAGGTTATATTTCAAGAGAAGAGAAGTCAAAGAAGTTCATCGAGATCTGGAACAACGCTACAGACGAAGTTACAGAGGCTCTGAAAGCTAACCTTGACCCATATAACCCAATCAACATGATGGCTGACTCAGGTGCCCGTGGTTCTATCAACCAGATCAGACAGCTGGCAGGTATGCGTGGACTTATCGCCAACACATCAGGTTCAACTATCGAGATGCCTATCAGAGCTAACTACCGTGAAGGTCTTAACATTCTGGAATACTTCATTTCTTCCAGAGGTGCGAGAAAGGGACTTGCCGATACAGCTCTGCGTACTGCTGACTCAGGTTACCTTACAAGACGTCTTGTTGACGTTTCTCAGGACGTTATCATTCGTCAGGAGGACTGCGGTACTCACGTTGGTATCGAGATATTCGACATAAAGAACGGAAACGAAATGATCGAGCCTCTCAGCGAGAGACTTGTGGGCAGATATCTTGTTGAGGATCTCAAGGATCCTAAGACAGGCGAGATGATATGCTCAAGAAACAAGCTAATAAACGTTCATGACGCTGAAAGAATAGTTGCTGCACTCGAAGCTGAGGGTAAGGATTCTATCTCTATCAGATCAGTTCTTCAGTGTCAGGCTAAGCATGGCGTTTGCGCTAAGTGCTACGGCGCTAACCTTGCAAACGGAAATATCGTTCAGGTCGGTGAGGCTGTCGGCGTAATCTCCGCTCAGTCTATCGGTGAGCCTGGTACACAGCTTACAATGAGAACCTTCCACACAGGTGGTATCGCTTCTGCGGAAGATATCACACAGGGTCTTCCTAGAGTTGAGGAACTGTTTGAGAGCAGACGTCCAAAGGGTGCTGCTATCATCACAAGGATCGACGGCGTAGTTAGGATCGAGGAGGTCAAGAAGACCAAGCAGATCACTGTTACAAGCGAGGACACTGAAAATCCTGAGCAGGAGTCTTATGCTATCCCATACGGCTACAAGATAAGAGTTCGTGAGGGACAGGCTGTTACAGCCGGTGAGCCACTCACAGAGGGTTCTATCAACCCAGCTGATATCCTTGCAGTTAATGGTCCTAAGGCTGTTCAGAACTACATCATCACCGAAGTTCAGAAGGTTTACCGTCTGCAGGGTGTTGATATCAACGATAAGCACATCGAGGTTATCGTTCGTCAGATGATGAGAAAGGTCAAGATCGACGACTCCGGTTCAAGCTATCTGCTCCCTGGTTCACTTATCGACAGAGGAGAGGTCGCAAGACTCAACGAGGAGATACAGGCTCAGATCGACGCTGGCGACGAGAACGCAAGACTTATCACAACTGTTCCTGTTCTTCAGGGTATCACAAAGGCTTCAAGCTACTCGGATTCATTCCTGTCGGCTGCTTCATTCCAGGAGACAACTAAGGCTCTTACAGACGCAGCTATCAGAGGCAAGACCGATAAGCTCATGGGTCTTAAGGAAAATGTTATTATCGGTAAGCTCATTCCTGCCGGCACCGGTATGGACGTTTACAACAACGTTCAGGTGGTCAAGAATGAGAGTGCGGCTAACCATAACACCGCAGAAACACCGTTGTACTAATGACTTTTATATCAGCCTGCATGGTTCATTCATGCGGGCTGATTTTTTTATTTTGTATGAAACCTTTTTGCCTGCCACGGCGTTTTAGTATATGAAGGGAAGTGAAAGCATGAAGAATATGACCGAAAGCGAATACCGCCAACTTGTAGAGGAGTATTCGGATATGGTAACAAGGCTTTGCGTGGTGCACACGGGAAATTTTTCCGACGCTGAGGACTGCTATCAGAACGTGTTCTTCAAGCTTTTCAAGCAGATGAAAAAAGGCAGTCTGCCAAACCCGAAAGCGTGGCTCATCAGAGTGGCTCTCAACGAATGCCGGAGTGTTTTGCGGTATCGTTTGAGGAAAAACACAGTCGATCTGAACAGCATAACGTCTTTCTCAAAGGACGGCAGCGACATAGAGATACTTGACCTTATTTTCAGACTTCCCCCGAAATATCGGGATAGTATTTATCTTTATTACTTTGAGGAGCTGTCAGTGCAGGAGATAGCTGAGCTGACAAATATCAAGGAAAACACGATAAAAACACATCTCAAACGTGGAAGAGAACAACTGAAGGATATGATAATGTTGTGAACTATATAAATGTCAATAAAAAACTAGGGCATTGGGACGTCGCATTTCTGTGAAACAGAAATTGAGCCGCTCCCCTACAAAAGAGGTAAAAACTATTATGTAGGGGCTGGACTTTCATCATAACATTGACTAAAGGTATAGTTTGCAATGAGGATATCACAGAAAGGAGCAGCAAATGAAAAAGATAAATGCTTTTTACTGTATTAAAACTCCTTCGGATTGGAAGGAGAGTGTGCTTATGTATGACAAGCCTACAGAGAAAAATAAAACAAAACTTACAGGCTTTCAGCTTGCAGGTGCGGTGCTTGCGGCTTTGCTTCTGGTGGTGGGCGGTGCAATGACGCTTTTCAGAGACGAAGGCGATATAGAGATAACACCTTCGGCAAGCTCTGCGGCACAGGAAGAAAGTTCTGCACAGGATAGCTCACAAACAGCGGAGATAGACTACGGCAAGGCTGCCGAGGAGGGTCTGCTAAAGCTTATCTCAGATGATGAAATAGTTATCGAGGGTATTTTCGCAGGGGCAACAAGCAACGGTGACTGCTATATTTTTGTGGATAAGATATATAGCTCTGCAAAGCCATATGTAGAAGTGAATGACGACATCAAGGACGTTTATGACGTGGCGTCGCTTATGTCTGCAAACAGAGTTCTGCGTTTTAAGGTGGATTTCGGCGTAAAGGATAAGACCACGGGCAAGGCAGTCTATGCTCAGGATATTGATATAGGCTCGGCAGTAGTTATCGGCACAAAGTTCGAGGACGACATCTCTTTTGTGACAGCTTATGACATTGTGACCCACTATGACACAACTGAAGATTGGCAGGGCGACGGTATGGGTACGCAGCTTTATTCAGAGCTGTGCAGTGCGGTGGCAGCAGTGCATGATATCGACACCTCAACAGACGAGGGCGAGAAAAAAATGAAGCAGCAGGTGCTGCAATGTGCGGTCGATGCAGGAAGAGGCGGTATGCTCACAGACAGCGATGTTGAGATCGTAAGCAATTATAAGCAGCGTACTGACAGCTTGGGTATCAAATGGCAGGCTCTCAGCAACTGCTCAGCCTATGATTACGTCACAAGCAAGATAACTATAGATTTTCCTATATCGGTCACACCACTCAAGGATTATAAAAACACTACAACAGAAGTGGTAAAAACCACCAATGAAGGTGCAGTGGTGAAGATAGGAGAAAGATATTACTCCCTCACATCTAACTGGAACAACGCCGTGAAATTCAGTATGGCGGACGTCAACGGCGAGAAAGACTTTGACGGGATATATACACATAAGGCGAATTTCTTCGATGACAATAAGCAGTGGATATTGGATGTTAGATTTGTAAGCCACCTGTCAGCATTTTTTAACGATGACTTTAAAATATATCTCAATGAAGTGGACACGCCGGAGGAAATATCAGACAAAACAGATAACAGTGACGTTGTGATGACCTACCACAGCATCTATACACGCAGCGGCGAGGTGGTCTATCCGGGCGGCTCAGGAGACATCATCAAAGGAAAATAACAGAACGGACGGTATTTAAGATAGTATATAGACAGGATTACAGCAGGGCAGGGCGTGAAAAGCCGCTGCCCTGTGCTTTTTATAGCTTTTGACAGAAAATTTAACTGAAATTTTCAAAAAGTTAAAAAAGTCAAGAAAAAGTGCTTGACAAGCGACGGAGAATAGTGTATAATATCAAGGTATGCTGATGTATTGTATATCAGCGTATAGTATCAAATCTATGAAAGGAGAGAAAATATGCCAACCTTTAACCAGTTAGTAAGAAAAGGAAGAAATGTCCTTGCAGACAAGTCTACAGCTCCTGCTCTTCAGAAGGGTTTCAACTCAAAGAAGAAGGTAGTTATCGATCAGAGCTGCCCACAGAAGCGTGGCGTTTGCACAGTAGTAAGAACTGCTACACCTAAAAAGCCAAACTCAGCTATGAGAAAGGTTGCCAGAGTTAAGCTTACAAACGGAAACGAAGTTACAGCTTACATCCCTGGTATCGGACACAATCTTCAGGAGCACTCCGTTGTTCTTATCAGAGGCGGACGTGTTAAGGACCTCCCTGGTGTAAGATATCACATCATCAGAGGCACTCTCGACGCTCAGGGCGTTGCTAAGAGAATGCAGGCGAGATCCAAGTATGGCGCTAAGAAGCCAAAGGCAGGAGCAGCCAAGTAATCAAAAACTGAAAAGCTCATTTTAGTAACAAGGTAATAACTCATTGTCGCATATTGCGAAGACCACAGTTTATGTGGAGTGATTAATATATATTAGTTGACTCTACAAGGAACTGACGGGGCTGTAAAACGGCTGTGTGCCGTGGTTACAGAGCGAGTACCTGTGAATTCATTATTTGTGAAGGAGGGAATTAAAGTGCCAAGAAGAGGTAGAGTTACAAAGAGAGACGTGCTTCAGGATCCAGTATACAATTCTAAGCTTGTTACACGTCTTGTAAACAACATCATGCTTGACGGTAAGAAGGGTGTTGCCCAGAAGATCGTTTACGGAGCATTTGAAATTGTCGAAGAAAAGACAGGCAGACCTGCTCTTGAAGTATTCCAGGAGGCTATGGATAACATCATGCCTGAGCTGGAGGTCAAGGCTCGCCGTGTAGGCGGTGCGACTTACCAGGTACCAATGGAGGTTCGTCCTGACAGAAGACAGACACTTGGTCTGAGATGGATAACAAAGTATTCTCGTGAGAGAAACGAGGACACAATGAGAGAGAGACTCGCAGCAGAGATCCTCGACGCTCTTAACGGCGTTGGCGGTTCATGCAAGAAGCGTGACGAAACTCATAAGATGGCTGAAGCTAACAAGGCTTTCGCTCATTACAGATGGTAAGAGGTATAAAGGAGGATATATATGGCAAGAGAATGTAAATTGCAGGATTACCGTAATATCGGTATCATGGCACACATCGACGCCGGCAAGACTACTACTACAGAGCGTATCCTGTTTTATACCGGTGTAAACTATAAGATCGGTGAAACACACGACGGTGCATCTACAATGGACTGGATGGCACAGGAGAAGGAGAGAGGTATCACAATTACTTCTGCTGCTACTACTTGCTACTGGAAGGGTCACAGACTCAACATTATAGATACTCCAGGCCACGTTGACTTTACAGTTGAGGTTGAGCGTTCACTTCGTGTACTCGACGGTTCTGTAACAGTTCTTTGTGCTAAGGGTGGTGTTGAGCCTCAGACTGAAACAGTTTGGAGACAGGCTGATAACTATCAGGTACCAAGAATGGTATATGTCAACAAGATGGATATCATGGGCGCAGACTTCTACAATGTTCTGAACATGCTCCACGAAAGACTCCATTGCAACGCCGTTCCTATCCAGCTCCCTATCGGCGCTGAGGACGACTTCAAGGGAATCATCGACCTGCTCGAAATGAAGGCTTATGTATACTATGACGACCTTGGAAAGGATATCCGTCAGGAAGAAATTCCTGAGGATCTCAAGGAAAAGGCTGAGCAGTATCATGCTGACCTTATCGAGCATCTTGCAGAAGTTGATGACGATCTCGCTGAGAAGTATTTCGCAGACGAAGAGATCACTATCGACGAGATGAAGAAGGTAATCAGAAAGAGTACTATCGCTAACACAATGGTACCTGTTACCTGCGGAACTTCATACAGAAACAAGGGCGTTCAGAAGCTTCTTGACGCTATTGTAGATTATATGCCTTCACCTATCGACGTACCACACATCAAGGGTACTGACGTAAACACAGGTGAAGAAGTTGAGAGAATTTCAGGCGACGATCAGCCATTCGCTGCTCTCGCATTCAAGATCGCTACAGACCCATTCGTTGGTAAGCTCTGCTACTTCAGAGTTTATTCAGGTGTTCTGACAGCTGGTTCTACAGTTTATAACTCCACTAAGGACAAGGACGAGAGAATCGGAAGAATCGTTCAGATGCACTCTAACGCTAGAAAGGATATCGATACTATCTACGCTGGTGATATCGGTGCCGCTATCGGTCTGAAGAACACAACAACAGGTGACACTCTTTGTGATGAAGAGCACCCTGTACTTCTTGAGTCAATGGAATTCCCTGAGCCTGTTATCCAGCTCGCTATTGAGCCTAAGACTAAGGCAGGTCAGGAAAAGATGGGTATCGCTCTTGCAAAGCTTGCTGAAGAGGACCCAACATTCAGAACTTATACTTCTGAGGAAACAGGTCAGACAATTATCGCCGGAATGGGCGAGCTGCACCTTGAGATCATCGTAGACAGACTTCTCCGTGAGTTCAAGGTAGAGGCTAATGTCGGTGCTCCTCAGGTTTCATATAAGGAAACAATTACTGCTCCTGCAAGCGTTGATTACAAGTACGCTAAGCAGTCAGGTGGTAAGGGTCAGTACGGTCACGTTAAGATCAACGTTGAGCCAAACGAGTCCGGTAAGGGCTATGAGTTCATCAACAAGGTTGTCGGCGGTGCTATTCCTAAGGAATACATCCCAGCAGTTGATGCAGGTATCAGGGGCGCTATGGAGAATGGTGTTCTCGCAGGCTTCCAGGTAGTTGACGTTAAGGTCGAGCTGTACGATGGATCTTATCACGAAGTCGACTCTTCTGAAATGGCATTTAAGATCGCCGGTTCTATGGCGTTCAAGGAGGCTATGAGAAAGGCTTCACCAATCATTCTTGAGCCTATCATGAAGGTTTGCGTTATCGCTCCTGATGATTATCTCGGAACAGTTATAGGCGACCTCAACTCCCGTCGTGGACAGATCCTCGGTCAGGAGCAGAGAACTGGTGCTGTTCAGGTAGACGCTCTCGTTCCACTGTCTGAAATGTTTGGTTACTCAAATGACCTGCGTTCTAAGACACAGGGCCGTGGACAGTACACAATGGAGCCTGACAGCTACATTCAGGTACCAAAGTCTATCTCTGAGAAGATCATGGCTTCAAGAAACAAGGACTAATAAATTTGCGGAAAATTTTCTGCTTTTTCTATTGCAAATTTGCATTTTATTTGATATAATTATACTACGGTATGTTAAATCGGAAACTATTAAATTTTAAGGAGGAAAATTCCTATGGCAAAGGCACATTTCGAAAGAACCAAACCACACGTTAACATTGGTACAATCGGTCACGTTGACCACGGTAAGACAACTCTTACTGCTGCTATCACAAAGACTCTTGCTCTTGAAGGTCTTGCTGAGAAGAAGGATTACAACAACATCGACTCAGCTCCAGAGGAGAGAGAGAGAGGAATTACAATCAACACAGCTCACGTTGAGTATGAGACAAAGAACCGTCACTATGCTCACGTTGACTGCCCAGGCCACGCTGACTATGTAAAGAACATGATCACTGGTGCTGCTCAGATGGACGGCGCTATCCTCGTAGTTGCTGCTTCTGATGGTCCTATGGCTCAGACAAGAGAGCACCTTCTCCTTGCTAGACAGGTAGGCGTTCCAGCTATCGTTGTTTTCATGAACAAGGCTGACCAGGTTGACGATGAAGAGCTTCTCGACCTCGTTGAGATGGATATCAGAGAGCTCCTCGACAAGTACGATTTCCCTGGCGACGAGACTCCAATCATCAAGGGTTCAGCTCTTGCAGCTCTTGAAGCTCCAGACGATCTTTCAGATCCAGCTTACAAGCCAATCCTTGACCTTATGGACGCTGTTGACACATTTATCCCAACACCAGACAGAAAGTCTGATCTCCCATTCCTGATGCCTGTTGAGGACGTATTCACAATCACAGGCCGTGGTACAGTTGCTACTGGTAGAGTTGAAAGAGGTCAGCTCAAGACTGGTGACGAAGTTGAGATCCTCGGACTTTCAACTGAGAGACCAAAGACTGTTGTAACAGGTATCGAGATGTTCAGAAAGATCCTTGACTACGCTGAGGCAGGCGACAACATCGGTGCACTTCTCCGTGGTATCCAGAGATCTGACATTCAGAGAGGCCAGGTTCTTTGTAAGCCAGGTTCCATTCACCCATACACAAAGTTCTCAGGTCAGGTTTACGTTCTGAAGAAGGAAGAGGGCGGCCGTCATACTCCATTCTTCAACAACTACAGACCACAGTTCTATTTCAGAACAACAGACGTTACTGGCGTTATCACACTTCCTGCTGACAAGGAAATGTGCATGCCTGGCGATAACGTAGAGATGGATGTTGAGCTTATCACTCCAATCGCTATCGAAGAGGGACTTCGTTTCGCTATCCGTGAGGGTGGTAGAACAGTAGGTTCTGGCGTCGTTACAGCTGTTAGAGACTAATTTTTAGTTCGCTATATAAAGGCGCTGTAAAAAAAAGCGCAACAAAGCCCGTGGATTTCCTCGATATG
>ENA-OPBE01003360-OPBE01003360.1-human-gut-metagenome-genome-assembly--contig:-NODE-3360-length-10785-cov-2.596925_pt1 | contig 10785 bp, 9 predicted proteins | sample MGYA00241066_ERZ501448 | MGnify/ENA primary metagenome ERZ501448 (study PRJEB25962, sample SAMEA2042585) | human gut metagenome | biome: human gut; feature: human-associated habitat; material: faeces...
CCGCCGATGGCACCGGCCGCATCAAGGTCAGGACCAATACCCGCCGCCGTGCCGGGGCCGCCGATCATCGCGATGGAGCCGCAGGCGAGGCCGTAGAGCGGATCTTTGCCCATGAGCGCCATCACGCCGCTGCCGACGACATTCTGCAAAATGATCATCACAACGCTCAAAATAAGGAGCATGATGACGGATTTGCCGCTCTTGAGCAGCATCGGAATGCTGACGGTGAAGCCGACGGTCGTAAAGAAGAAGATCATAAAGACCGTTTGCAGCGTGTCGTCAAAGGTGATGACCGCCGTGCCCGTGGCATAGAGGATGGTGTTGAAGATCGCGAAGCACAGACCGCCGACCAGGGGAGCGGGGATGCAGAAGCGGCTGAGCACGGGGATCTTCTTCATCAGCACCAGACCGAGGGCGTACATGGCGGCGCCAAGGGCCAGGGCATGGTACATATTGAGCTGGATCTCTGTCATGTGTGGGAACCTCCGTAGAGAAAATTTTCCCTCCGGCACAGCCCGAAGAGAAGTCGCGGAAAATGCGAGGGATAGGACTTCCTGTTCCGGGAATACAATGAAAGGGAACAGGAGGGGATGCGCATGAACTGCCGCTTTGCCGACTTCCGCTGCAAGGAGGTCATCAACATCTGCGACGGCTGCCGCCTGGGCTATGTGGGCGACGTGGAATGCAGGCTGCCGGACGGGCAGCTCACCGCACTCATCATTCCCGGGCCGTACCGCTTTTTCGGGCTGTTCGGCCGGGGAGAGGAATACTGCATCCCATGGGAGTGTATCAAGCAGATCGGGGACGATATCATTCTCATTGACAAGCCCTTTCCGCGCCAGGAGATCCCGCGCAGAGAGCACCGCACGCGCCGCCGCCGGTACTGAAAAGGGCGGCGGACGAAAAGTCCCCCAATAGCAGACCTACTATATTATAAGGATTTTCGACATTTTTGCAAGCCTAAATTTTAGAAAGGCATTATTAAAAAAGGAAAATGACAACTTCTGGGTGCAAAAGCGCGGGAAAACGACGCGGGAAAGGCGGCAAAAGGAAAAGAAAGCGGGGAAAACACAGGATTTTTCAAAAAGTGCTTGCAATTTTGAAAATAGCGGGGTATAATACCCGGGTATTCCGCATGGAGACCGGACTTCTTGTCTGTGCCATCAGGTTGGCAGGAGGGATGAAGGCTCCAGAGGTAAAACTAAATTTGAAGGAGAAACTACAAGCAATGGCAAACGTCGTATCCATGAAAGCCCTGCTCGAAGCAGGCGTCCACTTCGGCCATCAGACCCGTCGCTGGAACCCCAAAATGGCTCCCTACATCTACACCGAGCGCAACGGCATCTACATCATCGACCTGCAGAAGACCGTCAAGAAGCTCGAGGAAGCCTACAACTTCGTCCGTTCCATCTCTGAGAGCGGCCAGAACATCCTGTTCGTTGGCACGAAGAAGCAGGCGCAGGAGGCTATCAAGGAAGAGGCTTCCCGCTGCGGCGGCTACTATGTCAACGCTCGCTGGCTCGGCGGTATGATGACCAACTTCAAGACCATGCGCACCCGCGTGGACCGTCTCAACCAGCTCAAGACCATGCAGGCTGACGGCACGTTCGATATGCTTCCCAAGAAGGAAGTCATGAAGCACCTCGCCGAGATCGAGAAGCTAGAGAAGTACCTCGGCGGCGTGAAGGAAATGAAGAAGCTCCCCGGCGCGCTGTTCATCGTCGACACCCGCAAGGAGCGCAACGCCATCGCCGAGGCGCACAAGCTCGGCATCCCCGTCGTCGCTATCGCCGATACCAACTGCGATCCCGACGAGATCGACTACCCCATCCCCGGCAACGATGACGCTATCCGCGCCATCAAGCTCATCTCCTCCGTGATGGCCAACGCCATGATCGAGGGCAAGCAGGGCGAAGAGACCGAGGAGAAGGCCGAGGGCGAGGCTCAGGCCTGATTTTCCCAATCAAGCGAGAAAAGAACCTTACGGGGCGAGGCAAAGCCTCGCCCCGTCTCATTTTTACCACACTATTTTTCAGGAGGATATCAGAATGGCTATCACTGCTGCTGTTGTTAACGAGCTCCGCCAGGCCACCGGCTGCGGCCTGATGGACTGCAAGAAGGCACTCATCGAGTGCGAGGGCGATATGGAAAAGGCTGTCATGTATCTGCGCGAAAAGGGCCTCGCCTCTCAGGCGAAGAAGGCCAGCCGCGTGGCTGCTGAGGGCATGGCTTACGCCACCGTCATCGACGGTGTCGGTGTTGTGGTCGAGGTCAACTGCGAGACCGACTTCGTCGCCAACGGCGAGCCGTTCAACAACTTTGTCAAGGGCGTGGCTGCTGTCGTCGCCAAGGAGAACCCCGCTGACGTCGACGCGCTCATGGGCTGCCCCTGGGTCACCGGCAACGGCACCGTCAAGGATGCGAAGGACGAGCTGTTCCTCGCCATCCGCGAGAACATGAGCATCCGTCGCTTCGCCCGCATCGCTGACGGCTTCTCCGTCCCCTATGTCCACATGAAAGGCAAGATCGGCGTTATCGTCAACCTGACCGTCGAGGGCTGCGACGCCACCGAGATCGGCAAGGACATCGCCATGCAGATCGCCGCGCTCAACCCCCGCTTCTGGGACAAGAGCCAGGTCACGCAGGACGTTCTGGACGAGGAGAAGGAAGTCATGCTCGGCCAGATGGCCAACGACCCGAAGATGGCGAACAAGCCCGATCAGGTCAAGGAAAAGATCGTCATGGGCAAGCTCAACAAGTTCTATGCCGAGAACTGCCTGCTTCAGCAGGCCTTCGTCAAGGACGGCGACGTCTCTGTCGAGCAGTATATGAACAACGCTGCCAAGGCGCTGGGCGGCAAGGTCAGCTTCAACACCGCCGTTCGCTTCGAGAAGGGCGAGGGCATCGAGAAGAAGCAGGAGAACTTTGCGGCTGAGATCGCTTCCATGGTCAACGGCAACAAGTAATTTCCAAATTACAAAATATGATGAAAAGAGGTTCGGCGAAGGCCGGACCTCTTTTTTGTTTCCGCGCGGCAGACAGAATTTTCTGCGAAATAAAAAATTTACAATTTCCTAAGGTGAATATTATTGTGTATATCTTGCATATTCATTTTGACTGGTGTATAATAGGCAATGCTAAGCAGCGGCGCAGTATCCTAGTCGGAGCTGCCGTTTCCTAAGAAGGGCCTAAAAATCCTTTAAAGGGCACAACTGTGAAGCCTTTGGTGCCTGCTTCTTACGCCCAGTTTGGGGTGGGTGCTGAAGGGAGGCGAAAGCGAAAGCTGCGCCTGCGGACTCCGGGCGACCCCTAATGGCATGGGGGAACCGACCCTGTTTCTGCGGAGACTCGTTGCTGTGCCGGAGCGGACTCCCGGTTTCGGGTATCGACTTCGGTACGGGACGGGATATGAACCTGCATTGCGGTGCTACCCGGCCTTTGTGCCGCGAACGCTGTGTGCAGCGTAGCCTGCCTTGCGTGGGGAATTCGGATAGGAGAACAACGTACAGACTCCGGCCAAGAGCGAGGTACGATCGCTCCTTGAAATTTTTCCTGCAAAAGAGGATAAGAAACGGCGTGACTCCGGGGTGGAAATCACCTAGGCTGTCGCAAGGGCAGCGAAAGGGTTACAGTGCGGACTAAGTGGCAATCGGGTACCTCGTCTGGTGACAACGGGGTGCAGCGCCTAAGGGGGAACCGCCTCCATCGGCAACGAGAGGTGCGCTGCGGGGAAAGCCAACCCGACCTATGCCGCAGGATTACCTTTTGCTGCTGCCGCTGATTAGCATGATTATGAATTAACTGTGGAGAAGAAAGCCTTGGAAAACGAAGAAGACCGAAAGCAGAAGAAAACGGAAAAGACGCCCAGCCACGCGCGCTGGGTCATCCGTGTGTCTTTGATCGCTGTGGCGCTTTCCGCCGCGATGAGCCTGTGCTCGGGCGCGGTGCTTGAGGATGCGGGCTATGTGACTGCAACGCTGATCCTGCTGCTGTTCATTGCGCTGGGCATCATGTTCGATATCATCGGCGTCGCCGTGACGGCGGCGAATCCCAAGCCGTTCAATTCGATGGCCGCGCACCGTGTCAAGGGCGCGAAGGAGGCGCTGTACCTCATCCGCAACGCGGAAAAGGTTGCCTCGTTCTGCAACGATGTGGTCGGTGACATCTGCGGCATCGTCAGCGGCTCGACCGCGACGGTCATCGTCGTGCTGCTGCAAAACAGCTTCGGCTGGCGCAGTATCGTCGTATCCACCGTGGTCACGGCGCTCATTTCCGGATTGACGATCGGCGGCAAAGCCATCGGCAAAAAGGTCGCCATGAAAAAGAGCAAGGATGTCATCTACCTGACGGCGAAGGTGCTGTCGGTGCTGCATCTTGTCAGATAAAGAAGGAAACCGTATTGATTCTTGAAACCATCCATGATCCCCGGGACATCAAGGCCCTGAACGACTCGCAAACGCAGCTTTTATGTACGGAGCTGCGTGAATTTTTGCTGAAAAATGTGTCGAAAACGGGCGGGCATCTGGCCTCGAACCTCGGCGCGGTCGAGCTGACGGTGGCCATCCACCGCGTGTTCGACACGTCGCGAGACCGGCTGGTGTTCGACGTGGGGCATCAGTGCTACACCCATAAAATTTTGACCGGCCGGCGCGAGCAGTTTTCGTCTCTGCGCCAGTACGGCGGCCTCTCGGGCTTTCCCAAGCCGCGCGAGAGCGGGCATGACGCCTTTATCGCGGGACATGCCTCCAACTCCGTCTCCGTCGCGCTCGGCATGGCGCGGGCGCGGACGCTGCAGCATCAGGATTATTCCGTACTGGCGCTGATCGGCGACGGCGCGCTCTCCGGCGGCCTCGCCTACGAGGGACTTAACAATGCGGGTTCGTCCGGCGAGCCGCTCATCGTGATTCTGAACGACAACGGCATGTCGATCGACGGCAATGTCGGCGCGGTGAGCGAGCATCTGGGACTTTTGCGCTCGAAGCCTGCGTACTATGAATTCAAAAAAGCCTATCGTGATCTGCTCGACCGCAACGCGGTCGGCCGCGCGGTGTATGATTTTAACCATCATCTGAAAACGAACGTCAAAAAGGCGCTGCTGCCGAATTCGACGATGTTCGAGGACATGGGCTTTACCTACCTCGGCCCCGTGAACGGACACGACGTGGGGCAGCTCACCAACACGCTCAAATGGGCGAAGGACTTGAACTGTCCGGTGCTGGTGCATGTGCATACGAAAAAAGGCAAGGGCTACCCGCCCGCCGAGCGCGAGCCGGAGCGCTATCACGGTGTCGGCAAATTTGACCCGCGGATGGGCGTGCCGCGCGAGCATAAGCGAGATTTTTCCGCGGTGTTCGGCGACGAACTCTGTAAGCTCGCAAAAAATGACGAAACGATCTGCGCTATCACCGCCGCAATGCGCGACGGTACTGGCCTGCACGATTTTTCCGAGCAGTATCCCGTGCGCTTTTTTGACGTCGGCATCGCCGAGGGACATGCCGTGGCGATGGCCGCGGGCATGGCCAAGCAGGGGCTCACGCCGGTCGTGGCGATCTATTCGAGCTTTTTGCAGCGCGCCTACGACCAGCTCATCCACGACACGGCGCTCTCCGACCTGCATGTTGTCTTCGCGGTCGACCGCGCGGGCATGGTCGGCGCGGACGGAGAGACGCATCACGGCATTTTCGATGCGACATTCCTCTCGGAAATTCCGAATATGACGGTGCTGTGTCCGTCGAACTTTGCAGAGCTGCGCACGATGCTTGACCGTGCGGTGAACGAGATCAAAGGCCCCGTCGCCATCCGCTATCCGCGCGGCGGCGAGGGAAATTATAAGGAAGACAGCGGGCGGCAGAACCTTGTCGTGTTGCGCGAGGGAGAGGACATCACCCTCTGCGCCTACGGCACGATGATCAACAATGTGCTCGACGCGGCGGAAATCCTGCACGAGCAGGGTATCGAGGCACGCGTTGTAAAGATCAACGCCATCTCGCCGCTCTATGACCGCGACATGCGCGAGGTCATCGGCAAAACAAAGGCGATGCTGGTCGCCGAGGAGTGCGCGGGCGTCGGCTGCATGGGCCAGCGCATGGCGGCCATTCTGGGCTGGAACAAAATTTCGCCCGAACGGCTGGAGCTGTGCAACCTCGGCAAGGCGTTTCCCGCGCAGGGAACAGTGGAGGAGCTGTACCGCGAGTTCGGGCTGGACGCGGAATCGCTGGCAAAAAAGGCTGCGGAGGTGCTGCGATGAGCAATAAAACAAGACTGGACGTGCTGCTCGTCGAACGCGGGCTGGAACAGACCCGCCAGCGCGCGCAGGCGATGATCATGAGCGGGCTCGTCTTTGTGGACGGGCAGCGCGTGGATAAGGCGGGCACTGCCGTGCCGAACGACGCGCAGATCGAGGTGCGCGGCAACACGCTCCGATATGTGAGCCGCGGCGGCCTCAAGCTCGAAAAGGCGATGACGACGTTCGGCCTCAAGCTGGACGGCTGTATCTGTGCCGATATCGGCGCTTCGACCGGCGGCTTTACCGACTGTATGCTGCAAAATGGCGCGGTAAAGGTCTACGCCGTCGACGTCGGATACGGACAGCTCGATTGGAAGCTCCGCTCCGACGAGCGCGTTGTGTGCATGGAACGCACGAACGCGCGCTATCTCGACCGCGACCAGATTCCTGACGAGCTGGATTTTGCCAGCATCGACGTGTCGTTTATTTCGCTGAAATTGATCCTGCCTGCGGTGCACCGCGTCTTAAAAGAGGGCGGACATGTCGCCTGCCTCATCAAGCCCCAGTTTGAGGCGGGACGTGAAAAGGTGGGGAAAAAGGGCGTCGTCCGCGACCCGGACGTACACCTTGAGGTGCTGGAAAACTTCCTGACACATGCAAAGGATTCTGGCTTTACAGTGCTTGACATCACATTCTCTCCTATTCGCGGACCCGAGGGAAACATCGAATACCTCGGGTATCTCGAAAGCGGCGATTGGGTGGAGAAGACGTTTGACCTCCAGGGCCTTGTGGAGCAGTCACACGCGGCGCTCGACCACGGGAAGGAGGACGCGGGATGCTGAGAAAAGTCATCTTATGCCCGAATCCCTACCGCGACGCGCAGCTTCGCGTCGCGAAGGAGGCCAAGCGCGTGCTCGACGAGGTTGGCTGCCCGAATGTCGTGTGCCTGCCGTTTCGCAATCAGGAGCCGCCGGAGGGCTACGGGCTCAACATTGAGCCGCTTCAGCAGGAGATCCGCGGTGCGGATATGATCATCGCGTTTGGCGGCGACGGTACGATCCTGCACCTTTCCAAAACCGCCGCGCACCGCGACATTCCGGTGCTGGGCGTCAACCTCGGCAGCCTCGGCTTCATGGCCGAGCTTGAGAGCAAAGACCTTTTGCGCTTGCGCGACCTGTGTGACGGAAAGTATGAGATCGAGAGCCACATGATGCTCGACGTGAGCGTCCAGCGCGACGGGCGGGTCATCTACTCGAACCTTGCGCTCAACGAAGCGCTCATCGCGCGCGGCAACATCTCGCGCGTGATCCGGCTGCAAATCTTCACCGAGCAGGGAAAGCTCGTGGACGTGGCGGGCGACGGCGTCATCGTCGCGAGCCCGACGGGCTCGACGGCCTACTCGCTCTCGGCGGGTGGCCCTGTGGTCGAGCCGACGGCGCGGAACTTCATTGTTTCGCCCATCTGCGCGCATAGCGTGCATGCCAACGCCTACGTGCTCTCGCCCGAGCGGGTCATCACTGTGCAGACGGAAAAAAACAGCTACAAGCCCGTCCTTTTGAGCGTGGACGGCGGGCGCGCATTCTCACTGCGCAGCGGCGACAGTATTGAAGTGCGCCGCTCGAAATTCGACACCAAGCTCGTTCGACTGAGCAAACGCAGTTTCTGCGAGATCTTACAAAAGAAAATGTTGATGGGAGGAACCAGCAATGAAGAATGAAAGACAGGAAAAGATCCTTGCGATCATTGCCGCTTCGGCGATCGAAACGCAGGAGCAGTTGATCGACAGCCTGCGCAAGGAGGGGATCTCCTGCACGCAGGCGACCATCTCCCGCGATATCAAGCAGCTCCACTTAATTAAGGAGCCGACCGGCAACGGCACCTACCGCTACGCCGTTTCGACGCAGAAGATGCGCCTGAATCTGGCTGACCGCCTGCAGACCATCCTGCGCGAGAGCATCGTTTCGGTCGACTGCGCGCAGAATCTGGTGCTCATCAAGACGATGGCGGGCCTCGGCCCCGCGGCCGGCGCGGCGTTTGACGGGATGGATATCTCCGCCAAGGTCGGCACCGTCGCGGGTGACGACACGGTGCTGATCGTGATGCGCGAAAACGAGTCCGCCGCCGAGTTCTGCTCGGAGATCGAGGACATGCAGAGACAGCGCCAGACCAAGTAAGAACAAAATCTTGCAGGAGAATGAGCGATGCTTGAGCTTTTGCACATTGAAAATATCGCCATCATTGAGCGGGCAGACATTCTGTTCGGCCGCGGGTTCAACGCGCTCACCGGCGAGACCGGCGCGGGCAAATCCATCGTGATCGACGCGCTCGGCGCGGTGCTCGGCCAGCGCACGTCGCGCGAGCTCATCCGCACGGGCGCGGAGAAGGCGTTTGTCAGCGCGACGTTCAGCGCGGTCCCGGCAGATTTGCCGGGGCTCGCCGAAAACGGCTTTACGCCGGAGGAGGATGGAACGCTTTTATTGCAGCGCGAGCTGTACGGTGACGGCAAAAACGTCTGCCGCGTGGGCGGACGGCCAGTGACGGTCGCGCAGCTCAAGCGTATCGGCGCGAGCTTGCTCAATATCCACGGCCAGCACGACGGACAGCAGTTACTCGACGAAGAGCAGCACCTTGTCTACCTCGACCGCTTTGGCCGCGTGGAAAATGAGCTGGCAGCGTACTGTACGCGCTATGACGTGATGAAAGAGACGCGCCGCGCGATCGACGCGCTCAAGATGGACGAGGCCGAAAAAGCGCGCCGCGTCGACATGCTGCACCATCAGATTGGCGAGCTCGAGTGCGCGGACTTGCAGGAGGGGGAGGAGGAGACGCTCCTTGCCCGCCGCAATATTCTGCGCAACGGCGAAAAGTTCATTTCCGCCATCTCAGAGGCGGACGCCTGCCTGAACGGTGGGGACGAGGGCCTTGGCGCGGTGTCCGCTATCAAGGAGGCGGAGGATGCGCTGCGTTCGCTCCGCAGCCTCGGCGATGAATTCATCACGCTCTCGGAGCGCTTGGAAGCGCTGCGCTGTGAAGCGTATGACCTTGCCGAAACGGTCCGCGATAAGAAGGATGAATACGACTTTTCTCCGCAGGAGCTCGACGCCGTGGAGTCGCGCTGCGACCAGCTTTACCGGCTGAAAAAGAAGTACGGCTCAAGCGTCGAGGAGATGCTTGCATATCTTGAAAAATCGCGTGAGGAATTGGACCGCATCGAGTATGCAGACGACCGTGTGCAGCAGCTCGAGCAGACGCTCAAAAAGCAGGAAAAGGCTGCGCGCGAAGCGGCGCAGGCCCTCTCCGCCGTCACGCGGCGGCAAAGGAGCTTGAGGAGCGTATTTCCCGGGAACTGCGCGAGCTCGATATGCCGAAGCTCCGCTTTGCCATCGACTTTCAGGAAAAGGACATGGGCGAGGACGGTGTGGACGCCGTGGCGTTTTTGATGTCCGCCAATGTGGGCGAGGCGCTGCGCCCCATCCAGAAGATCGCGTCCGGCGGCGAGCTGTCGCGCATCATGCTGGCGCTCAAAAACGTGCTGGCCGAGCAGGACAGCGTGATGACGATGGTGTTCGACGAGGTCGACACCGGCGTTTCGGGCAGGGCTGCCCAGCGCGTGGCGGAAAAGCTCGCCAAGCTCTCGCGCACACGGCAAGTGCTGTGCGTGACGCATCTGCCGCAGCTCGCGGCGATGGCCGACACGCACTTCGGCGTGGAAAAGGGCGAGGAAAACGGCCGCACGCTCACAAAGGTCGTCGCGCTCGACCGCGCGGCGCGCCGCAGCGAGATCGCCCGCCTAAGCGGGGGAGACCACCCGAGCGAGACGATGCTCTTAGGAGCAGAGGAACTGCTCTGCGCGGCGGAGAACTTTAAAGATCAACTACTGTAAAGCAAAATCACATGTCAGAGAAAAGCGCCGCGATGCGGCGCTTTTTCGAAGAAAGGAACATCAGATGAACGAATTTGCTGAGCGCATCGAGCGGGATTTTCCGGTGCGGCGCAAGGAGAAAGAAAAAGTAGACTTCCGCACCTGGCTTGTCTACACACTCAAGGAGCTCGGCTATTCGCCGAAGCTCGAGAGCGGGACGTCGGCGCTCTCGGCGGGCGGCAATGTGACGAATGTGGTCGTCGGCGACATCGAGAAGGCAAAGATCGTTCTCGCGGCGCACTACGACACCGGCGTGCGCGAGGTCCTGCCGCCGCTCATTTGCCCGACGCGACCGGCGACGTACATGCTCTACGAGGCGCTGATGCCTCTGCTGGCGCTGGCGGTGAGCTTCCTTATTTCGTTCGGCGTGACGTTCGCGCTCAACATGCCGAATATGACGCTGCCGCTCTTTTTACTGCTGCTGGTTGTTGGGCTCTTTTACCCCAAATATGGCAAGAGCGAAATGAACAACAAAAATGCCAACACCTCCGGCGTCGTCGCGCTGCTCGAGGTTGCGAAAGCGCTGACGCCGCGCTACCGCGGCGAGGTGTGCTTCCTGTTCCTTGACGGCGGCACACAGGGGAGCAAGGGCGCCAAGCGCCTGATCCACGCGCACCCCGAGCTCAAAAAGAAGAGC
>ENA-OPBE01003361-OPBE01003361.1-human-gut-metagenome-genome-assembly--contig:-NODE-3361-length-10783-cov-2.015940_pt1 | contig 10783 bp, 7 predicted proteins | sample MGYA00241066_ERZ501448 | MGnify/ENA primary metagenome ERZ501448 (study PRJEB25962, sample SAMEA2042585) | human gut metagenome | biome: human gut; feature: human-associated habitat; material: faeces...
GGATGTGTCAGCGAGGCGCAATTGGAGCATGGATGCGACTTTGCGCCGGTTGCCGGAACAGCCATTTTTTTAAAAGAATGCCTAGCCGCCCTTACTGGTGAGTGTCGTATCCACAACAGACGGACAACCGCCGCATTCCGTCAAAGCAACCGGAAAGACAGGTTCTGCCAGAAAAAACGCAGCCCTGAAATTACCACGCATTCTGATTTCACGCAGCATTCTTTCCTGTACATGCTTTACTTTAAAAAAGTGAAAAATAAATCTCTTTCTACTTCGAATTTCAATAAAAAAAGGTGTAGCAAAAGCAGTTTTCTACTTTCGTTACACCTCTAATCAGAATCATTTTATCAACTTATTTATTGATTAAATCTTTTAAAGCTTTTCCTGCTTTGAACTTAGGTGCTTTAGAAGCTGGAATAACCATCTCTTTACCGCTCTGTGGGTTTCTTCCTGTTCTTTCAGCTCTTTCAGATACTTCGAAAGTACCGAATCCAACTAACTGGATTTTCTCACCTTTTTTTAATTCTTCAGCTACGATATCAGTGAAAGCTTTTAAAGCTGCCTCTGCATCTTTTTTAGATAAAGCTGTTTTTTCAGCCATAGCTGATACTAATTCTGCTTTGTTCATGTTAAAATTCCTCCTCTGGATTTTATAATTCTTCTTGAGGTCTACACTCTCCAAGATTACCTACGAATATATTTATACTTGTTTTTCCTTTATTTGTCAAGGAAAATACGGTAAATTAAGGCATACAATTTGGTCTATAACATTTTATTGATTTTGTCCAAAACTGCTTTTCCAAGGACTTCATATTTCTGCTCTGCTTCTTCCATGGATGAACCCTTCACACCAATGTAGAATTTTACTTTCGGCTCGGTACCGGATGGTCTTACACAGAACCACGCAGCATCGTTTAATTCATAGTAAAGTACATTAGAGCTTGGAAGTCCTGTTGCTGTTACGGCTCCGGTTGCAAGGTCTGTAATGGTATCCTTCTTGTAATCACGTACTTTTTCAACTTTATAGCCACCGATTTCAGTTAAAGTTTCGCTGCGCAGTGTATCCATGATTTCCTGAATCTTAGCCAGACCCTCGATTCCCTTTAATGTAATAGACTCAACATGGTCTTTATAGTATCCATATTTTTCATACATGGCAAGCATTGCATCCCAAAGAGTCATATTCTTGGTCTTGTAATATGCAGCAGCCTCACATAACGCCATAGATGCTACTACTGCATCCTTATCTCTTGCATAGGTTCCGGTCAGGCAGCCGTAGCTTTCTTCCATACCAAAGAGGTAGGTTCCTTTTCCGGTCTTTTCGAACTCTAAGATTTTGCCACCGATAAACTTGAATCCGGTTAATACTTCGATTAACTGAATGCCATAGTATTCTGCAATGGCATCTGCCATATTGGTAGACACGATGGATTTGATAAATGCACCATCTGCCGGCAGGGAGCCGTTGATTGCTTTCTTCTGTCCGATGATATAATCACCAATCAGGCAGCCGGACATATTTCCGGTTAAGGAATGATATTCTCCCGTCTTAGAATCCTTTACATATACACCAAGACGGTCTGCATCCGGGTCAGTTGCAAGGATTAAGTCTGCATCTACTTTCCTGCCCAGTGCAAGTCCCAATGCAAATGCTTCCTCTGCCTCCGGGTTCGGATAACTTACGGTTGGGAAATCTCCATCCGGAAGCTCCTGTTCCGGAACAACATATACATTTTCAAAGCCAAGCTCTTTTAACACACGGCGGACCGGGATATTTCCTGTTCCATGTAATGGTGTGTATACAATCTTAAGGTCTTTGCCTACTGCATCAATGGCATCCTGATGTACCACAAGCTTCTTAAGCTCTGCAATATAAGCATCATCGATTGCCGCGCCGATAGTCTCATAAAGACCTGCTGCCCTGGCATCCTCTAAGGACATGGTCTTAACGGTGCTGTAATCAGTTACTTTCTTTACTTCATCCATAATTCCGGTATCATGAGGTGGTGTAATCTGTGCACCGTCCTCCCAGTATACCTTGTATCCATTGTATTCTGGCGGGTTGTGACTTGCTGTAATATTAATTCCGGCAGTGCATCCTAATTTACGGACTGCATAAGATAATTCCGGTGTTGGTCTTAATGACTCAAATACATATGCTTTGATTCCGTTTGCTGCAAGGCAAAGTGCAGATTCATCTGCAAATTCCGGTGACATATGTCTGGAATCGAAGGCAATTGCCACACCCTTATCCTGTGCATTTACTTTTAAAATATAATTTGCAAGACCCTGTGTTGCTTTGCGGACAGTATAGATGTTCATACGGTTGGTACCGGCACCGATCACCCCACGTAATCCTGCTGTACCAAACTCAAGATCTTTATAGAAACGATCCTCAATTTCCTTGTCATTGTCTTTGATTGCCTGAAGTTCAGCCTTGGTTGCCTCATCAAAATACGCTCCCTCAAGCCATGCTTCGTAAGTTTCCTTGTAACCCATTCCTGATTTCCTCCTGCTTTTCATTTATGTTGTTTACCAAAAGAACCTGCCAGTGGCAGCCTCCTTCGGATGTCTCGCCCTTTCATTTCTCCCACTAATTCGTAAGACTGTTAACTACCTGATTTAATGTACTTGTCGAAGAATTATTGTTACTGGTTAATGTATCAATAATTTCACTCAATGCCTTCCTATATGCATCAGAGTCACTGGATGAACTTCCACTGGAGCTGTTAGTTTCACTGGAATCCGATGTACTGTCGGAATGCTTATGCTCCACGGTTGTGTTCTCTTCATTTCCGGCAGTTTCCGTCGATTCTGTCTCTGTACTGCCCGTATCATCACCTGACAACGCAATCTCTATCTGCGCTTCCGGCGAATTTACATATAGCCGCTTCGACCAGGTGTCATATCCATCTGCAGTAATCTGTATGGAATGGATGCCATACTGCAACTGTAATGGCTGTGTATAATCAACCTGACTACCATCAATATACATCAAAGCGCCTGCAACATCAACCGCAAAGGTTAAAGTACAATATTTCGGATCCTCACCCTTTATGGAATCTACATCCACGGAAATCTGCTCATTTCTTGTTACAGCTACCTCTGTGGAACCGCCGTAGCCATTGCCGGCAACGGTTAATTCATAGGTTCCTTCCGGCACCTCTAACTGCATATTCTCCGTGATCTTATAATAATTCTTATGATTCAGGCTTAACCAGCCGCCCTCTAATGCCTGTGTATTTACAAGCTGGATGACTCCATGTCCTGTTGTAACGGACACTGACAGCACTTTCCGGTCAATTCCCTGTATTCTTAAGGTGTCCTGTCCGGTAACTGCGGACAATTCTATGGCTGCATCTCCGGAAAACACTTGTAATTCTTCATCATAAGAATACTTTGTGTCTCCGACGGTAAATATCTTATCTTCTTCATTATAGGAAAATTTTCCGATATCGTCCATCTCCCATGCATCTGCCGACTGTTCCACCTTTTCTAATATCAGGTCTTTATCCCGGAGTGTTAAAGTAACCACTTTTCCCGGTACCATGGATGCAGCCGAAATCAGACTGCCATGTCTGTCTTTAAAAATTGTCCCATCTGTATAAGAATACTGTTCATAACGTCCCGTGTCAATATTCAGAAATGTCATTGTTGAAAGTGTTGTATCAACACCACTTACCGTATACAGGCTGCTTTCCTCTGCCTGTGTCTCTTCCTCCGTTGCTGCCTCAACACCTGATGCATAGCCTTTCATGCTGACAGGCCCATCGTCTTTCTTTCCACAGCCGCTCAAGGCCACAAATACTGTGAAAATAACCAAAGCCAACAGCCAGTGCTTCCCTGATTGCTTCATTTCGCACCTCTTTTTCTCCTGTATGCTCTTTTCCTCCGGCAATTGCCTGTACATGATTATACATGATTATTCCACAAAATAAAATAACATTCTTAAAAACTGCTGGCGGATTTCTTCCTGTTCGATAACCCGGTTCAACTTCTCAATGTCTCTGCCGGACACCCACGCCTTATTGGCATTAAAGTAGTGATTTGCCACTTTCCAGAACTTCTGTGGGTATGCCATCCTTACATAAAGCTGCTCCCATTCCTCTGGTAATAATTTTCGTCTTTTTTCGTATGCTGCCAGCATATCCGTTGCCAGCCCGATATTAAAATTATGTTTTTCCATCAGTTTCCGTAAGAAATGCGCCAGATCCCCTACCAGCACATCATAATGTGCCTGTTCAAAATTTGTAATTATAATTTTACCATGGGTAAATAATACATTATGCTGGTTAAAGTCTCCATGGCAGATTCCATACATTGCTGCTTCCCGGCTCTGCTTTCCGCTCTGCCCCTGCGTTTCACCCGGATTTGGTTTCATCAGCCGATGTTCCACGTCCAGTGCCTGTTTTAAGAAAATCTCATAATTGCGCATAAATATCATTTCAAATTCATTCTTTTTATGCTTTCCATGAATATAATTGCGCACCTTTTTAAGCTCCCGGTTGTGCCGGAATACCTCCATGGCATAATCCTGTCCGCCAATTTTTAAATTTTCATCCTCCACCTTCTGCAGGACAAGATGCAGCTTTGCCAGTTCTTCTACCGCAGCAAGTACATCATCACGGCTCCTGGTCTCACACTCTCTGCCCTCCATATATTTTCTGGCATAGTACCATGTTTCATCCACCTCCTGGGCTAAAATTTCTCCTTCCCTGGTATGTATGATTTCATCTGCTTCTATTCCATTTTCTTTCAGACGGAGCAAAACATGTTCTAAAGCTTCCGCTCTGCCTTTTGACCCGCGAAAAGATCCTATTATTATTTTTCCGCCCTCTGATGTCGTGCAGATATAGGTTCCCCTTCCTTTCTGGATGGCGGTTACCTCAAACGGATACTGTTCTAACAACTGGCTCGATAAATTATACACAAAAACCCCTCCATACGACGAATTCGCACAAATCTTTATGCGTCTTTCTATCATATGAAGAGGTTCTTTAAAGTATAACCTGTCAGATATTCTTTTGTATTCTTTTCCGGTTCTTCAATTACCACATCTAAAAGCTTTGCCAAAATGTTTCCTATCTGTGGACCGGGCTTCACACCAAGTTCTATTAAGTCCCGTCCGTTAAGTGCAAGGTCTTTTAGTGTCAGACAGTCTGCATCTTCGATTATTTTATCATAAATCTTATGATATCCGTCCAATGCTTCAAGCTTTTCTTTCCTCTGATAATCACTCTGGGCTAAAATATCTGCTTTCTTCAGTTCAAATATAACCGGATAGCACTCTAATCCCGCCTTCTGTATTGCCTTTCGTACGGACTCCGGTGTCAGTGCCGGGTTAATATCGTGAATTGCCACCAGCCGGCAGACCGTATCAATGGTTGCATTGTCGAATTTTAATCTGCGTAAAATTGTCTTCGTCTTCTTTGCTCCCACCTGCGGATGCTCGTAGAAATGGTCAATTCCATCTTCATCTGTACTGCGGCAGTCGGGCTTTGCCACATCATGAAATAATGCTGCAAGCCGTAGCACCTTGTCTGCTTCCACACCTTTTAACACTTCAATGGTATGCTCTCCCACTGTATAACAGTGATTGGGATTATTCTGTGGTGTACGCATCATCACCGAAAATTCCGGCAGTACCACATCCGCAATTCCTGTGGCATATACGGTATGCATCTCCTCCGGATGGACTGAGGTAAGAAGCTTAACCAGTTCTACCTGAATACGCTCTGCACTGACCTTTTTTAACATCGGTGCAAGCTCCTGAATCGCTTCTGCTGTCTCTTCTTCTATATCAAAGCCCAGCTGTGCCGCAAAACGCACTGCCCGAAGCATCCTTAAAGCATCTTCCCCAAATCTCTCCTTTGGTTCTCCTACACAGCGGATGATGCCACGCTTTAAATCTCCTGCTCCGTCAAAAGCATCCACCAGTCCCCGCTGTTCATTATATGCCATGGCATTAATGGTAAAATCCCTGCGTTTTAAATCCTCTAAAAGATTATCTGTATAGGTTACTTCCTTCGGATGTCTGGCATCCTCATATTCGCCATCAATCCGGTAAGTTGTCACCTCATACCCTTTTTTATCCAGCATTACCGTTACCGTTCCATGCTCAATTCCGGTATCGATGGTGCGCCCAAAAATTTCTTTTACGTCTTCCGGATAAGCAGAAGTGGTAATATCCCAGTCCTGAGGCACACGTTGAAGGAGGGTGTCTCTGACACACCCTCCTACTGCATATCCTTCAAAGCCTGCTTCCTGCAGCTTCTCAATTATAAACTTAACATGCTCTGGAAGCTTCATTACCATACGTTTTCCCGTTTCCTTTGCTTTACTTCTGTTCCTGTTCTTCAAAGAACTTATACGTTCCTTTGGATTCTGCTTTTACTGCATACAGAAGATCATCTGCCACTTTAATCATTTCATCAATGTCTTCTGCCTTCTTTACCTGATTGGAAGAAATAATACCAATAGAACAGGAAAGTAATTTCTTATCATCAAGCTCAACCGGCTGTCCGATTTCTTTTGCAATCAGTTCCCTGAACCCATCCTGTTTCTTAATCTCTTTATAGATAGCCTTTGCGGTAGCCTCTAAGGTCTTTTTTTCTCCGGTGTAGAGGAAAATAATAAATTCATCACCACCGAAACGTGTCACAAAGCCCTTGTCCCTGCAGACCCTGCTGAAGATATTTGCCATGGACTTAAGCAGCAAATCTCCCACATCATGTCCAAAGGTATCATTATATCCTTTGAAATTATCCAGATCGATAAACATAATACCAAAATCATGCTTCATGTGGCCCTTTTTAATCTTCCGGATAATTTCCCCGATGTTCTGATAGAATCCCTTCCTGTTGAGAATTCCTGTCAGCTGATCGGTTACTGCAGATTTATACAATGCAGCATTCATTTCATAGAGCTTCTCATATGCATAGAGACGATTCAGTGCATACTGTACCTCCCGGAACAAAAGCTCATAAATCCGCATATCACTCTCATCTAACATATACCGGCCGACAGAGGAATGCCAGTTATCCTTCATCAGAATATATGCTATCATAATGCTTGTTACTTTTCCATTGTCAAAGAACGGAATAGCAACAAGAGAGCATACATTATCTTCATCAAACAGTTTGACCACATTCAGATGTTCCGAATAGTTACTGCTGATTTTCGATACAACAAACCCTCTCTGTGTCTTTTCGAACACTTCCTTTAAATACTTCTGCTCCTTCATAGAAAGGCTGGCTTCTGTATTATCATAAAGTACCTTTGGTTTTCTTCCATGATACTGTATATATAATGCCCGGTCCAAATTAAAGTGATACAGGAATGTCCGCATCACATTCTCTACCATTACTTCTGCCGAAACATCCGTCACATCAATGGTCTTCTGCCATGTCGACAGAAAATCCATCTGACGTCGTTCCTGCTTGTAAGCACGGTTAATGCTTTCCTGCTTCAGCTGCATTTCCATCTCCAGGGTAGATATCACATGAAGAGGTTCTTCTAATAAATACTGTTCCAATGGCTCTAATACCTTAATTTCTTCATCTGTAAGAGAATGGGTATTATCCTCAAGATATTGTTTTAAGATTGCCTCTTCATTGCTCTTAAGTTCCATTCTTCCTGTCTGCCCATAAAAGCGGATCCTGTCCTTACGGAACAGCTGATAACAGAAGAACTGGTTCCCCTCAGTCCGCACCAGATGTGTCTCTGCACAATTAAAATCTTCAAATGCAGACGAATCATTACCGGAATCCATTTCAAGTAATGCCCGTGTGAAATGATAAAGGAACATATCATCATCACAACGTGCATAATCGTGGATGATTCCCAGATCATTCTGAAGCTTTTCTTTTTCAATTATGTAATTTAAGAACTGTTTGCAGTTATTGAGGTACTGTTCACAGTTGAAACGGTTGCCAAGCTTCTGATTGCACAATGCTAAGAGTCCATACAATTTGCTTAAATTGCAGACCCTCAGACTATTCAAATGCAGACATTCAATGGTCTTCATACAGCGCATCAGATATTCGTTGGCTTCCTTGAATTCTTCTGCTGCAATACAGTTAATTGCCATATTGTAATATACTTCCGCAATATCCTCCGGCAATTCCAGATTATATAAAATTTCTACTGCTTTCTGAAAATAACGCTTTGCAAGATCATTCTGTCTTAATGCCGTTAAGGTATAACCGATTCCCGAGAAAATACGTCCACTTTCCACAGAACGTTTGTTGTCCAGTGCTTCGAAAATTCTTACCGAATACAGCAATGCAATCGGATACATACCGTTGCTAGAAGCCAGCATAATATTCTTCTGGTATGCATTGTAAATAAGCTGTGTATTACCAATTTCTGTTGCCAGTCTGATTCCCTTACTGAAATAAATAAGCTGGGATTCGGAATAATATGCCTTTGCTACAATCTCCGGCTTATTGTCATAGGCATACACATAAATGTACGCCAGATGATTCCGGTAGTCATATTTCATTAATTTTTCAATCATGGCATCGCTGACTTCCACGTTCTGTGCACAGAAGAAAATATTATTCCAGCCTGCCATCTTCGCCTGTATTTCTACCAGCTCTGCTTCAAACTGACCGCGCTCTATGCCACCTTCTATTGCAATACTTTTTGCAACACCTGCACATTCAGTGGCTTCCTGCAGTTTTGACTGATACATATAAATTACAGAGCGGATATAATATGCATAAAAGCGCATCCTACGGTTCTTTTTCTTCTCTGCAATCTGTAAGATACCCTCACTTATTTCCAGCGCTTTTGGCAAATCCCTCATATATACCGATACATATGCATAGAACTGCCAGAGTTCGTATTTCACTTCATCCGATACTGTAAAATTTTCAAATCTGATTCTGCGGTCTACTTTCTCCAGATAAAACAATGCCTGTTCAAAATCCATGAAAAAAACAAGATTCTGTAATGTTCTGATATCATCTTCAATACTTTCTGCTGTAATAACCTCATCTCTTTGTTCCCTGGATTCTCCGGCATTTCCAATGCGGAATATTGCAACATTATTGTCCAATTCCTCCGTTACGCTTTCCCAGCCCGGCAGCATATATTCCGGCAGCCGCTGCTGCTCATTCATGCCGAGAACGATTCCGATATTCTCTGTATGCTCTGCCTTTAACAGTTCATAGACTATTTCTATGGTTCCCATTCCGGCAAACTGCACACGGTTAATCCAAAGCATAAACGGCTGTATCTTAGAAACTTCAACAAGCATTGCCACAATAGCATCATGCATCCGCTCCCGCTCATAGTCAACTTCTGTATACAATAAACTCTCTTTCCGGATACATTTTCCGGTCTCCCGGTATGCTGCAATAATCGGACGCTGCAGGGAATAGACATTACACTTGTCCAGAAATTCATCAAATGTCATCTCCTTCTGCTGGTCGAAAAGTTCCAAAATCAAATCCAGAAACGGCTCATATGCTCCCGATAATTTCTCTGCCCGGAATTCGTGGGCTGCAAAATGAACCTTTTTATTATTTGTTATCTGCTCTGATATTTCCAGCTGCTTTAATGAAAAATCATTACTGTATTTTGCCAGAACAATGTTGTGTTCTTTCTTTCCAATCTGTGCAAAAACCTGTTCCAGAATACTGTTATAATATTTTTGAATCATCTGTTTCCCCCTCAGAAATATTCAAAAAGGCTCTGAAAATATATGATAATTTCCTGTTATCATATACCTCCCTTTCTCTTTCTGTAATAACCTGTCTGGTATTTATAATTTATATATTAGTATAGTCCTCAAACCCACGGATTGTCAATGTTTGTTGCGACTTTTTGAAGGGAGTTTGAATGAAGTCCTGAAGCAGGTTTTAATAGAAATCCAGTCCTTTTCCGGTATCATTTATTTTCATAAAAATACAGCTGCTTTATAATGCATGTATTGGTAATTGCAGAAATTTTAATGCAGCTCTTGCTGCAATCTCCGTCGGGTCAACTATATTTTCTCTGATTCCTGCCAAGGAAAAAGCAATTGGTAATTCAGTACATCCCAGAATCACACTTTGCGCACCCTGTTTAATCAAGGATTTTAAAATATCGTCAAGTCCGTACTTTTCTACATCCTTTTTTCCAGCTTTAATACACTGATAGATTACTGCCATAATTTTCTGTTGCTGCTCTGCATCCGGATAAATCGTTTTGATTCCCTGTGCCCGAAGCTCTTTCTCATAAACCCCACTCTTTATCACGCCATCCGTAGCCAATACGGCTGCACATGATATATTCTGCTCTTTTAAAGCTTTTACTGTCTCGCGGGGCATATGCAATATCGGGATATCAGTAAATATTTTTAACCGGTCATAAAAAAAATGTGCTGTGTTACAAGGTATCATCAATAAATCTGCTCCCATATTTTGCAGACTTACTGCACTTTTTACCATCTCTGGTATAGGATCCTCTCCATTTTCAAGAATAGCTTTCGTTCTATCCGGAATATTCGTGTTACAATCAACACAAACATGCACATAGTTCTGATCGCAGTCTGCATCTGACACTTCAAAAATCTTTTTCATTAAATCGCAGGTAGCCATCGGTCCCATGCCACCAATAATACCTATTGTTTTTTTCAATTCCGTTCCCTCTTCCTCAGGTCATGTGTCAAAGCTCAGAAAGCCCGGAAATCATTATCATTTCCAGGCTTTCCTTGTAATGTACTTCAAATTTTCCATCAAAATCTGACATGCTGTATGTTTACATCATTTTTTAAGTTTTTTAATACTCTACCTTC
>ENA-OPBE01003368-OPBE01003368.1-human-gut-metagenome-genome-assembly--contig:-NODE-3368-length-10771-cov-5.129526_pt1 | contig 10771 bp, 8 predicted proteins | sample MGYA00241066_ERZ501448 | MGnify/ENA primary metagenome ERZ501448 (study PRJEB25962, sample SAMEA2042585) | human gut metagenome | biome: human gut; feature: human-associated habitat; material: faeces...
AGAAGCCCTTTACGCTGATTATGGCAAGCTGAAAAAACAGGTCAAGGAATACGACGTTATCAAACAGAACATAGACAATATTTTGCGGCAAGGCAAAGAGCCGGAACGGAAGAAAGGAAAGGAACGGGAATAATTATGAAAATGGTTGGTATTACACCATGTTACAGAATAACATTAGAAAATGGCAGTTATGGCGTAGAAACTTATATTAACGCAGACAGTAAAATCCAAATTACTTTTGAGGACGGAAATACACTTATCGGATATATAGAATGTGTGGAATATGGAACTTATTCCGATGAAAATGATACTCTGGTTATAAGGGGAGAGAATGGAGAGCTGTATATCCTATTGGAAAACCGAATAAAGGATATAGAAGAACTGCACGAATAAAGTAAAAGAACAGGGCGCAGACAGCCAACAAAAGACTGTCCGCGCCCTGTTTTATGTAGGTGCGTTTTTGGTATCTGTTACGCAATAGAACGTCATTTTTAGGGGATAAGGTATAAAACCCTTGCCGCGTCATTTTCAAGCACTGAAAGCCCCGTAAATCAAGGCTTTTTTTGCCCCTACTACGTAACAAGGGCGCGCCGTTTTCTCATGCGCTCCGCTGCCTGTCTGCGGGTAATACGCTTCCGGCAGTCCGGGCAGTATTTGACGCTGTTAGAGGTGGACGCAAAAGAAGTTCCGCACTCGGTACAACGCTTTTTATCCTCGGTCTTGAAAAGCTCTGCATACAGCAGCTTATCAAGAGGAAGTACGGCGGTCTGAAACCATTTGCATAGAAGCGAATAGGAAATAAGCTGCGGGCAGACACATTCCTCCCCGTCGTCCAGTAAAATACAGTGTCCGTTATCGCAGTTGCAGCACTCCTTTTTTACAAGGCTGTTGACTTTTCGGCTTTGGGGCGGCGTAAGCCGCTTACCCCCGGTCATACCTCATCAGCGGCGAAAATGGCAAGCTCCGCATACTCATTTTCTGTCAGAGGTGCGATTTTCGCAAGGGTGCGCTTCGCCAGTTCCCGCATATCCTCGTCCATGAACGGCAGCGCAGCGTTGATGTTTTCTGTAAGCCCACGTTTGCCGTCCTCATTGTAAATGCTCAACAGGTTTGTTTCTTCAACTGTCAGTCTAATCATGCTCATACCTCCAATTCGTGATTTTTTGATTTTACAGCCGCCTTTTTCGGGGCGGCTTTTCTTTTGTCAGCGGCAAGCTGCGCCCGGATTGAGGGGCGCACCCTGCGAATATCTGTGCCCCGGTTTTCATTTTTATCAATCAAGGCGTATGTTCCATGTCTGCCCTCGATTTTGGAAAAGGAAAGTGTCTTATAGGGCAACATGGAAAACAGACGGTCGGTGTCCTTAGAGGACGCAAGCTGCATAAATGTCGGGGACAGCTCCACCATGAAATGTGTCCTATTAGGGCTATTGGGCGTGTCCCTGCGCTTCATTTCCTGCACAATGCGCCGCGCTTCGGCTTCAATCAGCCCAGCACGCAGGGCGGCGGTATGTTCCTTGAAGTCGCCCGGTGTCAGTTTATCCCGTTTTTGCTTTTCTTCCCGTAAAAGGAATTGTAGCGCGTCCGGGTCGTTGGGTACTGCTTCAAAGTGTTCAAACTTCCCTAAAGAAGTATCGGGATTTCCGTTAAAATGCTGTCCGGCGGGTATCTCCCTTGTCCCATGCTCATAAATCAACTTGACTGTGTCGGCGGCAAGCGCATTGTCCTTAACGCGCTCATACTGCCTTGCATAGTCAAGCTCATAAAGATTGCCTTTGATTTTCCCGCGCTCCCTGCCCGTCAGCTCGACGGCATAGGCAAGAACGCAGTCGCAGGTCTGCTCTTTGTAAAAACACCATGTATTGTGGGCGGCGGTATCCTTTAGGAACACGTCGCGCTCCTTAAAACAATGCGTCCCGGACGGGCGGCAAAACCATAGCAGCGTCTTATCCTCTCTGTTAGGGCTTGCCGCTGCTTTTGCGATAATCTCCTTGTCAATGTCAAAATCACTTTGGAAAAATCCTGTATTCTGCCGCATGATAGCGTCAAGAGAAGCGAAAATATCCACGTTTTCAAACTTATTCATGCGTCAGCTCCTTTCCAAATCCTGTGTTTTCTGTTTTGCCTGTTTCTTCGGTGTCTGTTCTTTCGCTGCTTTAAGCTGCGCCCGGATAGAGGGCTTCTTTTCCGTTTTTGCTGCCTTGCCACGTTCCTTGTCAGCCTTGACAGTTTCCGCAAGGTCAACAAGGGAAATGGTTTCTCCTGTCTTTACCTTTGCTTCCAATTCTGCGACGGTCGGGGTGTTGTTTATCTGCCCGTCAATCATGTTGTAGTTTTGCTCGGTGGTCTGCTCGGCAGTTTTCAGATAGTTTTCCGGCTGCAAAAATTCCGGCACTTTCTTATAACCGAAGCTGTCTACATAGTGGGCGGTGTCCTGCCCGTTCTGATGAAGCACCACCACGTCGGAAACGGAAAGGCTGTGTCCCTTAAAATCTTTCGGGTGGTCGATATTAAAGCGGGTGTAAATATCTTCAAGGGAAGTCCCCGGCGTAAGAGGTGCGGAATAGACAAGGGCATAGTTTTTCGGGTCTACCCGGTGTCCTGTGGCAGTCAGACGGTCGTAAGGTTCAAAGCGCAAGTCCCTTGTTTCGTCCCCGCCTTTTATCTGAAAAATGGAAAAGGTGTCTTTGTCCTGTGGGGCTTCCTGTTCCGGCTGCTCCTGTGCGGGTTGTTCCTGTGCAGCTACCTTTTGCTGCCGGATATGCGCCCGCTGTAACTCGGTAGGCTTTTCCCCGGTAAGAGGTGCAATCGCCTTGACATAATCAGCCGCATAATAGGCGTTACTGGTAAGCTGCCGCTGCCATGCCCCGGCTTTTGGCGACCAACGGAAGCCATTACTTTTTAAGGCTTCCCGCGTGGCTTCGTCCGGCTTATCCTCAAAGAAGATTTGCAGTCGGTTCGCTTCGGTGTTTGCTTCCACCTTGCCGCCGTCAAATTCCCAACCCACAAAACCGATTTCTTTTTGCTGTGAAAGGGATTTGATACGGTCTTTCACGCGCCGGATTTCTGCGCTGTTGTTGGATAACGCCCAAGTCGCAAAGGGCTTGTCCTCCAAATGCCAACTGCTCGCCATGTCTGCTTTCAGTTTTTCCAGTTCCTCCGGCGGTAAATGCGGGCAGCCGTCAAGGGTCTTATGCTTACGGTAATAGGCGTTTACGGCTTTCATGGTTTCCTGTGATTTTTCAAGGCTTTCCAGTTTCTTTTCTAACTTCTGTACTGCCTGTGGGTCGTCTGCGCTGATACCGCCCATGCCGGTACTGCGGATTTTATCAAGAAGCCCTTGTATGTCCTGCCATTCCCGGTAATTGCTGTCGCGGGCTGCGTTCTGCTTTTCTTTCTTCCTTGTGGGGAAGTTAGAGCCGCCCGCAATCAGGATAGAGGGAACACGCGCGTCAATCTCATAGCCTTTATTCATGTTCGCCGCCAGTTTCCGGGCGTAGGTGTCAAGCAGGCTGTCGATTTTCTCATGGTACATCGGGTCTACCCGCTGTTTCTGCCTTTCTGCAAGTTGTACGGCTTCATCTACATAGTGCCTGTATTCAGCCGTCGCGCTGCCTTGCTTATAATCGGAAAAACTGTTCATATCCTTTGCACGTTTGGCGGCAGCTTCATTGATAGGATAATAAGGGGCGGCAGGTGCAGCCTGTTCCGGCTGTGCTTCTTTTTCCTGTACCGGGGCTGTTTCTTCGGGAAGCTCCGGCGCGGCTGCTTCTGCTTCGGGCTGTTTGGCGGCTTCCTGTGCGGGCTGTGCCTGTTCGGTGGTCTGTTCCTTATCCTGTGCCTTTTGGATTTCTGCAAAATGTCCGTCTATGGTATCAATCAGATTTGCGGCGGTGCTGCGGATTGTTTCAAGAGAGCCTTTCAGTTCTGCAAGTTCTTTTCCGCTGCTCCACCCGGCGATATACCCAAAAGAATAGTCCGACGTATCAAGCCCGTAATGTTGGCAGACCGCATAGGCGACGCTTTCCGCCTGTACCTCGCGGGTGCGGCGGTCGGGGCGTTCCGGCATGGCAAGGGCGGTATCATGCAGCGTGGCGTGGGCGATTTCATGGATTGCGGTCTTGATATTCTGCAATTCGTCCATGCCCTCGTTGATGAAGATACGCTTTTCCTCATAATTGCAGCGTCCTTTTACGCCGCCGCTTAGTGCTTCAAATCCCATAGCAAACGGGGAAGTCTTTTCAAGGGCAGCGAAAAAATCCTTGTATTGTTCCACGTTGCCCGTAAGCTCATAGGTAAGGGCAGGAAGTTCTTTTCCCTCGGTCTGTGAAATATCAAAGACAGATACTACACGAAAGGCGGGTATCTTGATTTCCTTTTCCTCGGTAACAGGTTTCCCGTCCTTATCGAAAACAGGCTTTTGGGTGTCCGGGTCGATTTTTTCCACCTGTTTCTTAACGGTAAACGGGGACGGCGCAAGTATCTTGATAGCTTTTTCTCCGGGCTTTACATGGCGGTCAAATTCCTTTTCCCATTGTTTATAGCCTTTCACAAGATTGCCGCCCTGCATGGCGATAAGGATTGTATTGTTAAGGCTGTAATCATGGAATTTTGACATAGTACGCAGATAATCGGCGTAACGGTCGCTTTCATACAGTCCTAAAATTCCCTGTTCCAGTCGGTCGGTAATCTCTTTCATTTTATCGGCGGGCTTTTCAGAAGATAGGATAATCGGGAGAACCGGGGGCTGCTCTGTGGCGGCGGTTTGTATGGCTGCGGAAGCGTCAAGGTCTGCCTGTTCCTTTTCCTGTACTGGCGGCTGCGGCGTTACCCGGTATTCCTCCGGCACGTCGCGCCCGTCGTACCATTCTGTAAATGTGTTGCGGTTATTGTAGATATAGCCCTGCTCGGTAAATCTGCCCCCGTCATTGATAGCAGCGTCCCGCCCGTATTCCTCATACATGAAATATTTTTTTGCTTCTTCGGGCAGCTCCAACTCGTCCAGTTCTTCAATCAGATAATGCCCGTAATCTTCCTCACTCTGTACGGACGGGTAAAGCCAGTAACAATCAAGGTTTTGTGCAAGGTTGATAATATCCTGCAAGTCCCTTGTATGGTCGCCGTATTCCATAGCTGCAACAAATTTTTCCCGGTCGTCGTCAAACTGCATTTTCAAAAGTTCGCTCAAATAGTTCAGTTCGTCAAGGCTTTCAAGCTCGGTCAATTTTCCTGCCAGTCCTGCAATAGAGGACTGGTATTCTGTGATATGCAGCTCCCCGTAGTTTTTGCCGTCTATCCCGATACGGTCAAAGACTTCTTTCAAATGCTCGGCAGTCGTGGGGAATGATACCCATTCGCCCGCAGGTCTGCCCTCGGTGTACTTTCCAAGATTAGAAAGATACCCGCTTAAAATCGTTTCTGCCATGCGTTCGCTCCTTTCTTTCTCAATCATGCGGTGCATAAGTTCGTAGTCCTCCATGCTCATGCTCCCGTCAAAAATATAGGGGTCGGGTTCTTCGCCGTCCCGGTAGGCTTTTTCAGAGAAAGGAAGCCCCGCAGCGTGGGCGGCGGCTCTTGCTTCCTCGATAAGCTCCGGCGGCAGCCTGTCGTCGTGGGCTTCGATAAATTCCCCGATATTGCTATATCCGTTTTCGTAGTGGCGGCGCACCCCGGCGGTCAGCTCGTCAAGGTTCATATCCTCGCCAAGATAGCCGGAATAATAGCCGTTTACCACAACGGCGGCAGGGTCAGCCTGTTTGATTTCTTCCATGCGGCTTCTGTCCTCCGGGTAGAGAATATCGCCCATTTCAAGGTGGAAATATTCAGCGTTCCAAGAACGTCCCGTTTTCCAAAACGCCACCCAAGCGATACCGTCCCTTAATTCTTCTTGATAGTCCTTTACGGTGTCCCGTAAACTTGCCATGTGTAACCTCCTTTCTTCGGTTTCAGAGGGTAAAACCCTCCATAAAACAGAGGGTTTGGGAAACTTCCCAACAAGCAAAAATCCCCGCCGTTCTCGGTAGAGAAAGCAGGGATTTTACGGAAAAGGGTACTCTTTTCCTATGCTTGCTATTCAGTTATTTCTTCTTCGGAAGCTCCACCCGGTAGTTGACATATTTCCCGCCCGTATCAGCCAATACGATAGTTCCGTCGTAGGTTTTGCCCGTCTTTGGGGAATAGAGCTTTTTCACATTTACTTTGCCGGATTGTAAGAGTGCAGCGGCAATTTTGGGGGTAAAGGTTACTTTTCGTTCTTCAAAGAAACGGTCATTTTTCCACATGGTAAAGCTACATTCCTTATTGCTGCAATAGTAGTTTTTCTTTCCCTCATAGACAGGAGAACCGCAGCGGGGGCAGCTTCCCAACGCTTCCCGTTCCGGCTTGAACATCTGCGCTTTATCATCAGAAAGAAACGGATAGGTCTTTACCAGTTCCCGCGCCATATCCTCGATACCCTCCATAAATGCGGCGGGGTCTGCCTTGCCTTTTGCAATCTGCGTCAGATTGTTTTCCCATTCTGCGGTAAGCTGCGGGCTTGTCAAGGTGTCCGGCAGGACGCACACAAGGTTGATACCGTCCTTTGTGGGAAGTAGCTGCTTGCCTTTTCGCTCCACAAAGCCGCCCTTTACCAGTTTTTCAATGACGGCGGCGCGGGTGGCGGGAGTTCCAAGCCCTTTGCGTTCTGCGTCCGGGTCGGTGTCCTCACTTCCGGCGCGCTCCATAGCAGAGAGCAGCGACGCTTCGTTGTGAGGTTTTGGCGGTGTTGTGTCATGCTCCGTTACCTTTGCCGTCGGATTTTCAAAGGTCTGTCCCTCGGTAAATGGCGGCAGGGTCTTTTCTGTGTCGCTGTCTGCGTCGTCCGTTTCGGGCTTGTTCTTTAAGGCTGCCCTGTATTTTCGGTCAATCTCTTTCCAACCCTCACAAAGAATGGTCTTGCCCCTTGCGGTAAAGGACTGTCCGGCACATTCAAAAACTGCTGTAACCGCTTCAAAGGTATGCGGTGCAGCGGTCGCCATGAGCAGACGCGCCCCGGCAAGGGTAAGGATATTCCTTTCGCTTTCCGGCAGCGCGGCAAGGTCGGTCTTTGCAAGCTCCATAGTCGGGATAATGGCATGGTGGTCTGATACCTTTTTACTGTTCAGCACCTTTCCAAGCTCCGGCGTGAAGTCTTTTCCCGCCATAAAAGAAAATTTCCCACAAAGCAGCTTGATAATGCCCGCCGCTGTGTCGCCCATGTCGTCGGTCAGAAATGCGCTGTCTGTTCTCGGATAAGTAAGAAGTCTTTTTTCATACAGGGCTTGTGCAAGGTCAAGGGTCTGTTTTGCGGTATATCCGAACAGGCGGTTTGCTTCCCTCTGTAAAGAAGTAAGGTCAAAGAGCTTCGGCGGGGCTGCGGTCTTTTTCTCTTTCACAAGGGAAGTACAGACTGCTTTTGACGCTTCACAAGTCGTTTTTAATGCGTCGGCTTCTGCCTTATCTGAAATTCGTTCACTTGCAGCTTCCGCGTCGGATAAGGCAAGGCGTACATGGTAGTATTTTTCTTTCTTGAAAGTGGTAATCGCTGCGTCCCGGTCAACAAGCATTTTTAAGGTCGGGGTCTGTACGCGTCCCACGTTCAAGGTATGATTGTAAAGGACAGAGAAAAGGCGGGTGGCATTGATACCGATTAACCAGTCAGCCTTTGCCCTGCACAATGCGGAAGCAAAGAGCGCGTCGTATTCCTCGCCGTTCTTCAGACGGGAAAAGCCCTCTTTGATTGCGCTGTCCTCCATAGAAGAAATCCAAAGGCGGCGCATAGGTTTCTTGCAGCCCGCCATTTCATAGACAAAGCGGAAAATGAGTTCGCCCTCGCGCCCCGCGTCGCAGGCATTGACGACTTCGGAAACGTCTGCCCGGTGCATAAGCTCTTTTAGGGTTTTGAATTGCTTTTCCTTGTCAGAAGCAACGGTGTACTTCCATTCCTGCGGCAAAATCGGTAAGCTGTCATAGCTCCACTTTTTATACTGCTCCCCGTAGGCGGCAGCTTCCGCAAGCCCTACCAAATGTCCCACGCACCAAGAAACGATATAGCCGCTTCCTGTGAGAAATCCGTCTTTCTTTTCCTTTGCCCCCAGTACGGCAGCGATTGTCTGTGCCACACTGGGCTTTTCTGCGATAACTAAAATCAAATATAAGTTCCTCCTTTCAGCGTTCCGGCTCGGTTTTCTTTTTCTCCTGTACCTGTTTCAGACAGTACCCCACACAAGGGGACTGTCCCTTGTAAGGGCAGGAAGCGCAAGCCGGGGGATAAGGAACAGGCGGCGCATTATCACGCCGCCCGTTCGGTTTCTGTATCATCATCTTTTCAAAGGGATTGTTGGTAAACAGGGTCATAGGGTTTCTTCCTCCGTTTCTTCATCTTCGGGAGTTTCCCCGGTATCTGCTTCCGGCTCGTCCTCGTCGTAGTCCTCAAATTCAAAATCTTCAAGGTCGGTATCGCCCTTTACATTCTGCTTCGGCTTTAGAAACTTAAAGTAGTAGAACGCTGCGCCGCCACCAAGCAGGGCAAAGAGGACTAAGGCAAGCACCACACCGGGATTGCCGCCTTTTTCTTTCGGTTCTTCCGGCTGCTCCGTTGGTGTTGGGGTAGGTTCTTTGCCTGTGCAGCCTGTCATACTGGTAACACATACCGGGCAGGACGTGTTTACCTTTCCGACTTCGCATTTTTCCGTACAGTTACAGATTTCCGGCTTTTTGGCAGCTTCGCCGTTTTCGGTCAGTGCCATAAGGTCGGCTTCGTCCACTTGATTTAGGAAATGTACGGTCTGTTCGCCCTCGGCGGCGCGGTCAATGAGGATATAGAAATAGTTGCCGCCTTTGGTGGTAACAGTGATAAGCTGCTTATTGCCGCCGTAATCGTCAACCAGTGTAGCGTTTCCCTTTGGGGTAAGGGGCGGCGTTTCCTCTTTTTCCTCCACAACTACATTACTGTCGTTGGTCGCGTCCCCGGCGGGCGGCTCTGTGGCTGCGCCCTGTGCATAGGCAGGGACAGAAAAACCGCCCATAAGGATAAGGGCGGCACAAAGGGCAGTCATGGTCTTTTTCAGTTTATTCTTCATCTGCATTTTCCTCCTGTTCTTCGTAGTCTGCCGCTTCGGTAGCGTGTGCGGCGTTCATGCCGGGAATACCGCCGCCGGACAGCATAGCGTTAAGTTCCTGCGGGGTCAGACGCATAGCTCGTACAAGCTGCACGATTTCAAGGTTTTCCGCTTCGGTTTTCTGCGCTTCCAGTCCTTTTAACTTGTTCTGATACTCTGTGATTTTCTCGCGGGTCTTTGCGATTTCCTTATTGATACGGTCGATTTTATTGTTTGCCATAGGTCATTTCTCCTTTCTTTTTGGGGCTGCTTTACCAGTTCATCAGCCCGTAGCCTTTGATACATTGATAGTTAAGGTCATAGCTCTTTATCTTGCAGGCGTCGCCGGAATTGCCCTCAACGGTATAGACGCGGCTGCCGTCCCTGCCAAGCACAAGCCCCACATGGTCGGCAACGCCGTCTAAATCCCAATCGAAAAAGATAGCGTCGCCCGGTGCGATATTCTCATAGCCGCGTGCGCCCCATTGTCCCCTTGACTGAAACCAAGGGACACCCTGCCATTCGCAGCCCGCAAAGCGCGGTTCGCTTTTTCCGGCTTGATTGTAGCACCATGATACAAAACAGGCGCACCATTCCACGCGGCTGTTAAAGCCGTACCAAGACCAGTAAGGGTAGCCGCCCACATTTCCGACTTGCTGCTTTGCAAGCTCCATAAGCTCTTGATTTCCGGGGCGCGTACCGTTTACAAACTCCACGCCGCTTAAATCCTCGGACGGGCTTCCGTCGGGAGAACCGCCGCCAAAAATCAGCGGTTTGTTGCCGCTTGTTTCCAAGTACACATGGAACATTTCAAGCTGCTGTGGCGTAAGAAGTTCCTCCGCAAGCTCGGAAATCAGCTTATTTGTCAGTTTCACATTCAAGATGTAATACTCATAAGGGACTTCCTCGGTGGTGGTTTCCCCGGTTTCCGGGTCGGTACTTGTTTCGGTGCGGTAGCGTATTTCCACTTCCTCGGTCAGCGTCAAGGTGTACTGCATGGAAAAGATACGTTCAAGCTCTGCCTGTGCGCTCTGCGGGGTGTAGCTCTGCAAGAGGGCGGTCAAGTAAGACGCAAGTTCGTGGGGGTTATGCCCGATACTGTCAAGGTCATAGCGGTATTCATCATAGCCGGGGTGGGTGCTTTCGATATTGTCAATCTCACTTTGCAGCCCGTTTTCCAATGCGGCATAGTTGTTTTCAACTGCCACAAGGTCGCTGTCCTCGGATGTGTAGGAAGTGCCAAGCACCCCGTTTGTCAAGCCCGAAAACATAGCCCCGCAAGAGGACAGCCCTGCGGAAATCATAATAAAGAGAAGCAGCGCGGCAACTGCAATCAAAATGCCCGCCGGGTGTCTTGCCGCAAATGCGGCGGCTTTCCTCGTTTCCTCGGCGGTTTTCTTCGCCGTCTTTCTTGTGGCTTCCGCTGCGGCTTTTGCCCCTCCTTTCTTTGCCGCCTTTGCATACTGGCGTTTTATCTGCTGTTTCTGCATGAAACGGGAAAGCGGGTTAGAGGTAAGCTGCGGGTTGTCGTGCAGGGTCTTGTGATACTGGAAGTTGACGTTTGCCTTAAATGCTGCCTTTTCTGCCTTTGCTGCTTCCCGGTAGGGTTTCAGCTTATGGCTGCGGTAGCCCTGTTTGAGTTTTCTTGTCCCGTAC
>ENA-OPBE01003387-OPBE01003387.1-human-gut-metagenome-genome-assembly--contig:-NODE-3387-length-10731-cov-1.868584_pt1 | contig 10731 bp, 10 predicted proteins | sample MGYA00241066_ERZ501448 | MGnify/ENA primary metagenome ERZ501448 (study PRJEB25962, sample SAMEA2042585) | human gut metagenome | biome: human gut; feature: human-associated habitat; material: faeces...
CGGCAGCTATGACAACTATCTGGAACGGCTGAAAAAAGGATATGGATTGCAAGGCGTAAAACTCGGTCACAACAAGGCGGTCAAAGTCGCCACCTTTTTGGGTAACAAACGGATGGTGATAAAGGACGGTAAGGAGTATCGCTTCAACCCGGACTATCATTATTGAGATTGACTTTACTTTATTGCCGGGGCGTACATATAGGAATAAAGCAAAGTAATCAGGAGTGCAGCATGAGGTATTCATTCTCTCCCCTCTTTTAGAGGAATATACAATTGCTGTTTCCAATCCGTCTGCCGATTCTGTGTGTACACCCGACATGGCTTGTCTGGAAGCATCAACAGGTATCTGTTGCAAGATATGCCAAGGTATAACCTCACTGCGTTGCGGTTGTACATTGGCGCTCTTGCCTGCTCAGATACTTCGCCGGTGCGGTACTCGCAAGCTCGCACCTATTCACTATTATAAAAATGAGTCACATGAAAGAAGATATTGAAAATTCATCAACTTCCCCCAATGAGACAAGAAGCGTCTTCATCGGAGCGAAAGTCACTCCCAGTCAAAAGGAGTATATAAAATCACAGGCTGAGCAATGCGGTATGACGGTAAGCGATTACTTGCTTGCCCGTGCATACAATTATCACCCCAAAGCAAGGCTTACAAAAGAGGAAGCGATGCTGTTGCAGAATCTGGATGATTGCCGGTCTGACCTTGTAAAATACACTTCCGCACTTCACGGAATGTCCACAAAGCAACGCATGGCAATGTTCAACCAGATTCCGTTCATGGTCGGTTGGCTCAAAGAACTTGGCAATGTAGCCGAAAGCGTCTGCCAATTCTTGAATGTTGCAAAAGAACAGAATAAGATTCCGTCCAACGATAAATCCGAAGAAATATGATTGCAAAAGCTAAAGCAATATCGCACGGCATAAACGCCATCCGTTACATTACCGGCGAATCGCAGAACAAAAAGCACCCGGAGAAAATTCATCGGATATTGGACAATCTGCTGCCGTCACAACCGGACACTATGGGTATATGGAACTCCATGCAACTGACCTTATCACGCTTCCGGCCAATAAAAAACTCGGTTATCAGAATTGAGCTAAGTCCATCCGCTGAACATACCCGGTTCTTTGACACAGAAGACTGGCAACAACTCTGGCAGGATTTCGGTGCGGAGTTTGACAAACAAGTGATTATCGGCAAGGATGGAAAAGTCCGCTCTTGTCCGACCAATTTGGCTAACAGCAAATATACGGTTTGGCTGCATACAGAATCCGAAGGCGGTGTTCCACATATTCATGCTGCAGTTTGCCGTATGGATGAAGATGGTAACATCAACAACGACCATAACATTCATCTTCGTGCGCAACGTGCAGCCGAGCGAGTGGCAAAGAAACGAGGTTGGACAACGGCAGCACAAGTCAGAAATTCCAATATTCACCAAGTGAACCGTGACTGCATGGATGCACTGAAATCAATGCAATCATGGTCATGGGAAGAGTATAAAGATTCCCTTATACAGAAAGGTTATACGGTACATGAAAGAAAAGACGGAAACGGTATTCTCCGAGGCTATGCACTTGTGAATGGGAACACCAAATACAAGGCATCTGAATTAGGAATAGGCAGAAACCTGATGGTTACCAAACTTCCTAAGACATGGGAGAAACTGCATCATAAGCCGCAAGTTTGCGCTCCGAGCAATCAGTCTAAGGAAACTAAAACAGAGCAAACACCTAAACCATCGGTGTATGCTAATTATACCCAATATAATACTTACCGTCCAGGAACGGTTTCTTATACACTTAATCATGAAAATCAGAATCACCATTTCTATGTTCCGGAAAAAGTGCTTGACTGTTTCAACGACGAATTTGATTACAGAATTGTCGCCAACAGCCGGGAACTTACCGATATGGCAGTAGCTATTTTTGTCGGATTGCTTGAAGTGCCGAATGTAGCAACCGGTGGAGGTGGCGGAGGCTCGCAAAGTGATCTCCCGTGGAGAGATAAAGACGAAGACGATTTGCAATGGGCTCGCAGATGTGCCCGTGCTGCCGGTCGCCTATTGGGAAAGAAACCTAAAACCGGATTAAAACGATAAGCGCATGAAAAAGAAATTCGATTTTTCCGCAGAAATGAGCGAAGCGGAATCCATAAAAGCTACGCCCAAGAATGAATATCTGAAGGAAGAAAAACGGCTACTTGATGTAAATGTTAAGGAACTTGCCAGCCTGAATGACAATGTATATAAGCTGAGAACAGAAGTTGAAAATCTGTCCGGCTCTATACATGAGTGCAAACCTATCATTTCTAAAGAAATGCAGAAATTAGCAGTAGAATTCGGTGCGACCCTTCTATGCAATTTTCTCAGTCAAATTGAGAGCAAATGTAAGGAAGCCGAGCGGAGAATGAAGAAAGCTGACAATGCCATCCACATCCCGGCTACCGCATTCTACATCACAATTATAATATTGGTTGCCCTATCTTCTTTTTTCGCCAGCATCATAGTAGCGAATGTGGAGATTTTGCACTCGGCATTGATTTGGAAAGCTGCTATTGGTTGCATTCTTATGGCTGCTTTGGGAATTGGTATAGCGGTAGCGATACAGAAGTTTTTGGACAGGCGGAAATAAACGGGAAGTCTCAACTGGATAGGATTGCTATCGGTTGAGGCTTTATTTTCAGGCTTGAATTAATCTTCTAAATCCCTTGCTACTTCAGGGAAATTATCTTTGATAGTTCCTTTAATACCACCACTTATAGAATACTGCTTGATTTGAGTAGTTTTACCTTTCGAGGATTCATGTTCTTCTTTTGAATACAGAATCGGAATCGGCTCTGACTGATAGTAATTCTGCATATCTGTATTTATATACCTTATCTCGTATGCTTCTTCAAAAGGAGTTATGAGATATATCCTTATCGATGCATCAAATGTGTATATATGCTGACGGCATAATTCTCCGGGCAAAATAGTCTTTGTTTCTCCTTGCCGTATTTGAATATAATCGCTTTTCGGTTTTAACCTTACATCTAAATGATGACGAGCCTCATTTATCATAATGCGATACACTTCTACCGGATATGAATTATTTTTAATCTGGATCTTCAATCCCCATATCATATCATTTTTCAAACTTATCTGAATTCTAGGATAGATGTTACTTCCAGCTTGAATACGCTCTAATTGATAATGACGTGAATACATCTCAGTCATTTGCGACAAGCTATCAATCTGCTTCTGAGTTCCTTTCTGATTTCTTAAGATAAAAATAAAAGTTGCAGCAGTCGCCAAGGCTCCCAAAGCCATAATACAATCAATAATAATTTCAAACAACATAATTACCTCCTAAAATGATATTCAAATATACAACATATTTCTGAAGCAGAGAACAATTGAGAGCGAAGAAATTACAATATCAGATTCCTTCGCTCTATACATAACTTTATTTGCCCAATGATTTGAACACCTTGGCTATGCATCGCTTTTTCTGTTCCATATTAGGATGAACATATAAGTCCAGTGTAGTTGAAATATTGGAATGCCCCAGTAGCATACTAACGGTCTTATAGTCACAACCGACTTCTATACAGCGAGTCGCAAAGCTATGACGGAGCCCATGATACTTCAGCTTGGGAATATCAAGTTTCTCCATAAGCCTTTTATAGTAGTTACGGTATGTGCGTGGCTCTGTCGGACACTCGTCATTGGTAAGAATGTAATAATCTTCGTTAACTACTTTTTTTAAAGGCTTTAACATTCCAAGCAACTCTTTGTTTATCGGAATCTCACGGCAGGAGTTTTTTGTTTTTGGCGTGTTGATAACCAACTCAGTATGTTTTCTTTCTCCCTCTATGAGATAGATGCGCTCTATCGTCCGATTAACAGTTAGGACTCCATCGGAAACATTGATGTCGCTCCATTTCAATGCACAGATTTCACCAATACGAAGACCGGTACTAAGACTGATGTAAATACCAAGTCCCGGAAAAGAAAAGTGCTCCTGAATATAATTCAGAATCTTTTTGTGATTTGCCACAGACAAGACCTCTAACTTTTTACCAGCAACATCTGTGGGGTATTTAATATCCCATTCATAATAGCTCATCCACTCGTTTTTCACTCCGAATTTCATGACCATCTTCAGGACAATAAGAATGTCCTTAACAGATTTCACGCTTAATCCACCTTCCAACTTTTCAAGTACAAAACCCTGCACATCATTTTCATGAAGTTCGTTACTCTCACCAAACTTTGGCAAAATGTGATTTTCAAGAATCAGCATATAAGCTGCCATTGTCGATTGTTTTACATACGGTCGCTTGTCCTCTCGCCATGCGTCCGAAATTTCTCTAATTGTCTTCTGAATCATAATCTTAAAATCAATAGTCTAATAATTAGAGAAATATAATAGGTAATGTTCCCCATTTGAGATTCCCGGAGTTTAGAGGGGAGTGGGAAACAAAATCAATAAACGATTTAGCGGTTGTAATTGGCGGAGGAACGCCTGATACTACGGTAAAATCATATTGGGATGGAGAAATACAATGGTTTACCCCTTCTGAAATAGGTAAAAATAAATATGTTGATTCAAGTTTGCGTACCATAACAGAAGAGGGGTTAAACAATTCCAGCGCAAAACTTTTGCCTCCCAATACGATACTTTTAAGTTCCCGTGCCACAATTGGAGAATGCTCATTATCCCTCAGAGAATGTGCTACAAACCAAGGTTTTCAATCTCTTGTATCTAAAAAATGCAATGTTGATTTTCTCTATTATCTGATACAAACAAAGAAGAAAGATCTAATCAGGAGGTCTTGTGGGTCAACCTTTTTAGAAATTTCAGCAAATGAAGTTCGTAAAATTCAAGTATCAGTTCCATCTGATGTTGAGCAACAAAAGATAGCAGAGTTATTGTCGTTGATAGATGAACGTATTGCCACCCAAAACAAAATCATTGAGAAACTTCAATCCTTAATCAAAGGACTTGTTGACGAATTGATGACAGTTCTTTTGAAAGGAAAACTTTATCCGTTTTCTTCTTTCTATATCAAAGCTGGTGAAGGTGGCACTCCAACGACATCGGTAGTTGAATATTATACAGAAGGTACAATTCCATTTATTAAGATTGAAGACTTGTCTTGTAAATATCTGACAAATAATAAAGACTTTATAACAGAACTGGGTATGCAAAAATCATCAGCATGGCTTATTCCATCAAAGTCTGTTATATACTCCAATGGTGCTACCATAGGTGCAATATCTATAAATGAATATCCAGTTTGTACCAAGCAAGGTATATTGGGCATTGTTCCGAACACAAATATCAATGTAGAGTATTTGTATTTGCTGATGTCTTCTTCTTACTTCTCAAAAGAAATAAGCAGAATTATTACAGAGGGAACAATGAAAACTGCATATCTTAAGGACATCAATCATATCAAATGTCCCTTACCATCTATGGCACAACAAAAGAATATAACAAACTTAACATCCTCAATAGAGGAAAAACTGTCTATAGAACAGGAACTTTTAAGGTTCTTGAATTTACAGAAACAGTATCTATTGCGCATGATGTTTATATAAACAACATACGCAACAGGTAAGATTTTTGTGCGCTTAGTGATATAACAAGGTTTTGTTCCGCAACTAACTTTTGATCGATGTTATGTAGCAATGATGCAATCCTTATTCGCTTTTCAATGGATGGGTAGAATAATTTTGCCTTCCCATAATCTTTGAAGTAGATATGAGGGATAGCCATTCCTGTTATATATGGAGTGAAATTGAACGCCATAAGTGCATAATACAGGTAAAGAATTGAGTAATTTTCTTTGGCTGTTAGATAGTTGAGTGTTCCAATTACAGAAAAATGGTCATTAACATACGACAAAGAACCAACACCGGAACCATCTTTGACTATTAAAATTGATTCGCCATTATAAGCATAGCTGTTGGTATAGCCAATAAGTCCAGTTGCACCATATACAGGATATGAGCCAGTCACAGATATGCAATTTTCTTGCAATGTGGATGAATGGCATTCAAGGCAATCACACAAGCGTATATTGGGAGTTCCTGACTGTGTAAGTTGTGCTGCAAGTCCTTTGATTAAGGATTGAATAACGGAAATGTCTGCGATTAGTAAATATTTGTTCGCACGAAAAGATTTGTTAGAAACTACTATATGCTTGTCGAATATTGCGACATTGAAAAATGGTTACGCATTCCAGAGTGGCAAGTATAATGCACTGGGCAAATGGAAAATCCTCACAATAACAAATGTGTCTGGCGAGCGATATATAAACGATGAAGATTACAATTGCATAATCAACTTGCCGAACGATATACAAGACCACCAAGTATTAAAAGAAGGAGATATTTTAATATCTCTTACGGGTAATGTTGGGCGTGTTTCTCTTTGTAAGAATGGGAACTATTTACTCAACCAACGAGTTGGTTTGTTACAACTTGCGAAAAATGTAAATCAAGAGTTCCTATATCAAATTCTATCTTCTCAAAGATTTGAGAATAGTATGATAGCTTGTAGTCAAGGTGCTGCCCAAATGAATATTGGTAAAGGGGATGTAGAAAACTATGTGTTACCGTATTCCTCAAATGGCAATAACATTCTTTGGGTCGCAAAAATACTACACTCATACGATGAGTGCATCATTAATGAGCTGCGAAGACTAACCTTGTTAACCATGCAGAAGCAATACCTCCTTACCCAGATGTTCATATAAACATCTGGGACAAAAGATAGTTCTTTTGCCTATTGAATAGTTTAAGTACTGATAACTCATTGTCGATTTTCGCATCAATGCCTTGCAGTGTTGACGCAATTTTCATATTGCGACTATGTCCATAAGTTGGAATCATTATTCCGCGAACAATATCAGCGTTAATATTACTTTGTGTACCAGTTTCAAGATATTTGTGGATGTGGCGATACTTAAAATATGACAAGTAGTAGTACAGATAATCCAATAAATCTTTGTCTCTGAGCTGCATCGCAAACATTGCCTGACTTGTAGTAATAGGTACTTCATTTATAGTTACCAAGCCAACCGATGCGTACATTGATATTATTAAACTATACTCTGGAACCACCCATGCCGAAGAGTTCTCTAATCCGCTTCGACTCAAATGATTTTCCGTGTATCGGACATACTTACCTTGCTTTGTTATATCGTTAATACTCAAGAATGGTATTTCTCCATTATAGTATTCTTTATTTGTAGAAGTTGGAGTGCCACCAGCCTTACCTTTTGAGAACAAAGTGTCTAATCTATTCCATCCATTAGGCTTTTGAGCAAATACCTGTTTACTAATCGCAGACTTTAGTTTCTTCAAATCCTCAATGATTTTGTTTTGGGTGGCGATGCGCTCATCAAGCAATGACAATAATATAGCTATTTTTTGTTGTTCCGGTAAAGTTGGATTATATGTTTTAATCGTTTTTAAATGTTCTCCGTATAGATGAACAACAGATACGCCTTGTGCTACTCTTGCAATATCATATTTTCGCTTACCATTCAACTGATAACTCATAAATGCGCCATCGTATTTATGTAAGCTAATGACATTCAAATCACCTCCTAATAGAATACTATCAAATGGAACACATCGTGCAGTGGCAATATCAACAGCGGTTTCACCAGAACAAGGAATGATTACATCATTTGCTTTACTCCTTTTAAGTTTTGAACCGTCAATATCAGTCTTACTTTCAACTTGCTTGATGATTTCGGATTTGTACTTAGTATATAATTCGCCATATAGGATACATGGATCGCCATCTTCAGAAAGTTGTTCTTTGGGTATTCCTATTCCATTTGACAAAGTAGCAATCCTATCTAATAGCTCTTCTTTCCACTCTCCACTAAACTCCGTGAATCTCAAATGGGGAACATTAAGGTTCTTTGAACCTTTTATCTTCTCACGCTCGGCAGAACAAGCAAGCTCGTTTTGCCCTCGCTCAATCGAAGATTTGATGACTTTTTTATCTTTATTATCTATTACCATAGTTGTCATTGTTTTGTAGGATTCAAGTCAAATGGGAGCAATGGAGTTTCATCATTACCCTCATTAAAACGGTCAAAATCCGATATGTATGATTTGTCTTGAATCAGTTTGTATTTCTCGTATTCGCTATAAGCCTTGTCTCTTGCTTCTTCTTGTGTCACTTTTCCGGCTGTATCGCACAGCTCGTAATCCATCGTTGCAAGATATTGTTGAAGGAACTTTTTCCAATCACCCATAGTTGAAACGATATGACGTGCAGCACGTGATTCTGCCATATCAAGAAAGGCTGTTGTGATAAGATTTAGCTGGGACAATTCAGAATCTGACAGGTAATTTTTTGCGACGATGGTATCAGACTTTTGCACTCTTCCGTCAGGAGCTTTCTTCCATGTGGTAAGCCCCATGTAAGGTTGCTCGGAATCAGCTCGTTGACAGATAATTTCCGCAGCCGTATGATGAGTAACGGCAAGGTGCATCATGTTTTGCACCATCTTGAAGAACAATTTGGTACAATCCGACTTCGGGTCATAATCGGCACTGCATTCAGCATAGATGTCTGTTATCTTTTGGTAGTATCTGCGCTCTGAGGTACGTATCTCACGAATACGCTCCAGCAAATCATCAAAATAATCTTTGCCAAAGTGTTTTCCCTGCTTCAAGCGTTCGTCATCAAGCGCATACCCTTTAATGATAAACTCCTTCAATACAGCCGTAGCCCAGATACGGAACTGGGTGGCTTGATAGCTATTGACACGATAACCTACTGCAATAATGGCATCCAAATTATAGAACAGCGGTGTACGTTCCACATCTCTTTCTCCCTCTGATTGAACTATCCCAATTTTTCGGATAGTTGCCTCTTTAGTAAGCTCGCCTGTTTCATAAATCTGACTAAGATGATAGTTGACAGTTCGTACATCCACCCCAAATAAATCGGCCATGCGCTTTTGTGACATCCAGAAGGTTTCACTGTTTAATATCACTTCTATTCGCGCTTCTCCTTGCGCTGTTTTATACAGCAAAATGTTAGAACTCAACGAATTTTGCACCAATTCGTTTGTCGGTATTGTTTGAGTAAAGTAATCGCGAGCGTGTTGTACCAACACTTTTTTAGCATCGGCATTTTCGGCAACAATCATACACGCCATACGCGAAAGACGGAAGATATTGACCTTACGGAATGAGCCGCTTCCGATTCTAACCATATCAACCGCTTGGTTGAAATGGTCGTCCACTTTCATTCCTTTTTCACCTGCCACCTTGATAGCCTTGTCTATGACTCTTTGGAATTTCCAATAAGCAGAATAGCCCATTGCGCCACAAAGGTCACGGGAACTCCAGTACTCATTCCCTTTTTCATCCTTGCGGCATATATTCTCAAATGAAGGAGTCATCTGAGGTATGTTGTCATTTTCACCCATAGCTATTACTTTTCTGAACTATTCTACTAGTCCCAATTCTTTCAGATACACTTCAATCTCTTTGTCGAGTTCAGCACGTTTAGCTTCCAATTCCTTTATTTCTGCCATTACAGCTTTAATATCAATAGGTTCTTCCTCTTCAAAGGTATCAACGTAACGGGGAATATTCAGATTGTAATCATTCTCGGCTATTTCTTGAAAAGAGGCAAGGTGACTGTACTTTTCTATTTCCTTGCGTTCACGATAAGTTTCGACAATCTTTTGAATATGCTGCTCACGAAGCTTGTTCTGAGTCTTTACCTTTTCAAACTCCTTGCTTGCATCAATAAACAGAATATTGTCATCTTCTTTACGGCACTTCTTGAAAACAAGAATACAAGTCGGAATGCTTGTGCCATAGAAAATATTCGCAGGTAATCCTATAATGGCATCCACATAGTTTTTCTTTTCTATAAGGAAACGACGGATAACACCCTCCGCATTTCCACGGAATAGTACACCATGTGGAGCAACACAAGCCATTGTTCCACCCTCGTTCAAGTGATAAATCATGTGCAGAATAAAAGCATAATCGGCAGTCTTACGTGGTGCAAGCCGTCCTGCTTTGCTGAAACGATCATCAGTATTGAATTTGTCGGCAGCACTCCATTCAGCAGAGAACGGAGGATTTGCAACCACTGCATCAAACTGAGTATCACCAAACGCATCCCATTCAAGCGTATCACCATTTTCAATCTTGAAATTGCTGAATCTGATGCCATGAAGCAACATATTCATTCGGGCAAGGTTATAAGTTGTAGGATTCTTTTCCTGTCCGTAAATATCAACTGCATTTCCGATATTGGCAGCACGAAGAAGCAACGAACCACTACCGCAAGTAGGGTCATAGACATTGCGTAAACGCTGATGTCCGATGGAAACAATCTCTGCTAAGATACGGCTGACTTCCTGCGGAGTATAGAACTCTCCAGCCTTTTTCCCGGCTCCTGCGGCAAATTGCGAAATCATATATTCGTAAGCATCACCCAAAATATCAATCTCCTGCGATGCCTCTACTCCAAAGTCTATATCGTCCAATGCAAGAAGTACATTACTAACGAGTGTATTTTTGTCATCTGCAGTTTTACCCAATTTAGGCGATGCCAAGTCTATATCCGAAAACAATCCGCCAAAATCCTCTTCACTATCCTGTCCCAACGTACTATCTTCAATACGCTTCAATGAACGTTCGAGCATAGGCAAGATATTTTCTTTACGCTTGATAGCCTCAATTA
>ENA-OPBE01003395-OPBE01003395.1-human-gut-metagenome-genome-assembly--contig:-NODE-3395-length-10704-cov-1.650671_pt1 | contig 10704 bp, 8 predicted proteins | sample MGYA00241066_ERZ501448 | MGnify/ENA primary metagenome ERZ501448 (study PRJEB25962, sample SAMEA2042585) | human gut metagenome | biome: human gut; feature: human-associated habitat; material: faeces...
GTATCAGGCAAAGGAAAAACGTCTGAAAAATATTGAGGGCTATACTGATTCTCTTGAAAAGGTCAACAGCCGTTTAAAGAGCAACGAAGCGGTACAGCGGATTGTAACCGATGCCGTGATTTTACTTGCGGGAGCGTCTATGCTTGCAGTCAGTATGAACCTTTACTGGGACGGAACAGTGTCCTTTAACGCGGTACTGATTTGTACGGTTGCAATGCTTGGTTCATTCGGACCGGTATCGGCATTATCCGCACTTTCAAACAATCTGACACAGACACTTGCAAGCGGAAACCGTGTATTAAATCTTTTAGAGGAAGAACCGGTTGTGGAAGATGTGACCGACGGTGCGGCTGCGGCAGACGGTGTGATTGCGGCAGAGCATCTCGACTTTACTTACAGCGAAACGGACGGCAGTACACGCCATGTCTTTTCGGATTTTTCGGCAGAATTTAAGCCGGACCGTATTTACGGTATTTTAGGAAAGAGCGGCTGTGGAAAGTCCACCCTGTTAAAGCTGATGATGCGTTTTTACGAAACAGACGGCGGTGCAATTACGTATGGCGGTAAAAATGTCAATGAAATCAATACGGAAGCACTGCGCAGACACATTTCCTATGTCACACAGGAAACGTTTTTATTTCAGGATACGATTGAAAATAATATCAAAGTGGCAAAGGCAGATGCGACAAGAGAGGAAGTGTGTGCGGCGGCGAAAAAGGCGGCAATTCACGAATTTATCGAATCCCTGCCAAACGGATATGATACAAAGCTTTCAGAACTTGGCGATTCACTCTCCGGCGGGGAACGCCAGCGCATCTCCATCGCCCGGGCCCTTTTGAAGGATGCCATTGCACGCGCGTTCTTACATGACTGCCCGGTCATCTTCTTAGACGAGCCAACCAGCAATATTGACAGTCTGAACGAAAGCATTATTTTAAAGAGTCTGTATACGGAAAAGCAGGGAAAGCAGATTCTTTTGGTGTCCCACAGAAAGTCAACCATGGCGATTGCCGATACGGTTATCGAAATGAATTGACAAAAGCGGAAAACTGTTATAGAATTTATCCTATCGGATTACTAGGATAAAGGAGAATGAACAGATGCTCACGCAATTTTCAAGAACAGAGCTTTTGCTTGGAAAAGAAGCAATGGAGCGGCTGGCACAGTCACGGGTTGCCGTGTTTGGTGTCGGAGGCGTAGGCGGTTATGTGGTCGAAGCACTTGTACGAAGTGGTGTCGGTGCATTTGACCTGATTGATGATGATAAAGTATGCCTGACGAATTTAAACAGACAGATTATAGCAACCAGAAAAACAGTCGGAAAATATAAGGCAGAAGTGATGGCAGAAAGAATCGCAGAGATTAATCCGCAGGCGGACGTAAGAATTCACAAGTGTTTTTTCCTGCCTGAAAATGCAGAGGAATTTCCGTTTGATGAATATGATTACATTGTCGATGCCGTGGATACGGTGACGGCAAAAATCGCGCTTGTAATGAAGGCACAGGAAATGCAAATTCCGATTATCAGCAGCATGGGTGCGGGCAACAAGTTAGACGGCAGTCAGTTTAAAGTGGCAGATATTTATAAGACAAAGGTCTGTCCGCTGGCAAAAGTCATGCGCCGCGAGTTAAAAAAGCGTGGTGTAAAAAATCTTAAAGTTGTCTATTCAGAAGAAAAACCGACAAGGCCGATTGAAGATATGTCCATCAGCTGCCGTACAAACTGTATCTGCCCGCCGGGGGCAAAACATAAATGTACGGAGCGCAGGGACATTCCGGGAAGTGTGGCATTTGTTCCGTCTGTTGCGGGACTGATTATTGCAGGCGAAGTTGTCAAAGACCTGTGTGCAGGCAGTGACAGGACAACATTTTCCGGAAAATGGGAACGAACCGGTTTTACATAAGACATGCGGCAAAAAAAGTGCAGGAGAAATGCAGGAAAGAGAGGTGGCACGATGAAGCAGATTTTATGTTTTGGAGATTCAAATACGTATGGACTGGTTCCGGCGACAACAGACCGCTACGGCTGGGGTGTGCGCTGGACAAGCATTATAAATGAAAAACTGGGATTGCAGGAATACCGTGTGATAGAGGAAGGACTTTGCGGCAGGACAACGGTATTTGACGACCCGTTCCGCGAAGGCAGACGGGGAACGCAGTTGTTTCCGACACTGCTTGAAACCCATCGTCTGCTGGACTGCATTGTGATTATGCTCGGCACAAATGACTGCAAGACAGTTTACGGCGCATCTGCCGGTGTGATAGCAAAAGGTGTTGAAAAACTGATAGAGCAGGCACAGCGGTTTGCAAAAGATACGCCCATTTTACTGATTTCACCGATTCATCTGGGAGAGGGTGTCTGGGAAAAAGGCTTTGATACGGAGTTTAATGAAAATTCTGTTGCCGTTTCAAAGGGACTGGCAGAGGAGTATCGTAAAGTCAGTGAAAAATACGGGCTGGCATTTTTAAATGCCGCGGATTACGCACAGCCGGGAGCCGCCGACAGAGAGCATCTGGACGAGGAAGGACATCGGCGGCTTGCAGAGGCGGTACTGCACGAAATAAAGAACATAATTGATAAAAAAAATCAATAAAAGTTATTAACAACTAACGCAAATAAGAGTATACTAACCCATAGAGGATTGAAAAAAATTATCAATAAGAGGGCTGGTATTTATGGAGAGTAATCAGAACAGTCTGGAACGCTATCAGCGGACACAGATGAGGAAAGAAAATATTATTGAAAAGCTGCGGGAGCGCGGCTGCCGGATTACAAAGCAGCGGCAGATTCTGCTGGATGTTATTTTAAAAGAGGAATGTTCCTGTTGTAAGGAGATTTATTACAAAGCAGCCCGGCGCGACAGTAAAATCGGAATGGCAACCGTTTACCGTATGATGAATATGCTTGAGGAAATCGGTGCTGTCAGTCGGCGCGGAACGTACAAGGTGTCGGGACTTCCGGCGCAGGACGGGGTATGTCTGGTGGAATTAGAAGATAACAGCACTATTACCGTGTCGATGGCAACGTGGAATCAGATTGTCCAGTGCGGGCTGGAAGCATGCGGCTATACACAGGGACAGAAAGTAAAATGTGTAGTAGCCGGTCAGCCGGGTGACAGAGAGGAAGAAAAAAGATGGGAACAATTATAATTATTGCAGTACTGGTGGTACTTGTTTTATTTGCATTTCGTGGAAGCTTTGCACACTTTAAGGGCGAAGGCGGCTGCTGTGGCGGTGGCGGCAGTGAGCCAAAGCAAAAAAAGAAAAAGCTTGCTGGTGAAGTCATTGCTACCAAGATTATCAGTATTGAAGGCATGCACTGTGAAAACTGTAAAAATACCGTAGAAAAGTATATCAATCAGATTGATGGTGCATCGGCACAGGTGAATTTGAAAAAGAATATTGCGGTTGTGCAGTTGGACAGACCGGTTGGGGATACAGATTTAAGAACTGCCGTAGCAAGAGCCGGATTTACAGTTGCCGGCATTGAGCAGATGGAGGCTTGATGAATGAGATAATGATAAGATTTCTCAATAAGGCAAAAAGTAGTGGAAATTTTATCTTAACGGCATTAAAATAGCTGATAAACAAAAAACGGCAAAAACAGGAGGATTTTATTATGTTAAAGAACTTCAAGAAAATTGACACAAAGCACACAGGATTATTTGCAGCAGGCGTATTATTCGGTACTGCGGGAATTAAGATTTTAGCAAGTGAAGATGCAAGAAAACTGTATGCAAACTGCACAGCAGCCGTACTTCGTGCCAAGGAATGTGTCATGAAGACTGCTACAAACATTCAGGAACACGCAGAGGACATCTATGCAGAAGCACAGCAGATTAACGAAGACAGAGCCGCAAAGGAAGCTGTTATTGATGACGAATCAGATTTCGTAGAGGACACAGAAGAAGCAGCAGAAGCCGAGGATGCAGAATAATTTTTAGAAGGCAATAAAAATGCCTGCGGAATGGAGAAAAGTATGAAGTTTGTCATCAAACATGAAATCCGCGGCAGACTGCATGTTCATCTGATACAAAAACGCATGACGTTTGAGGAAGCAGATACGCTGCAATACTATCTGAGTACGAACAAGTATATTACATCTGTAAAAGTATATCAGCGGACGTGTGATGTTGCGGTAACATATGTAGGCGACCGCGCGGAAATTATTAAGGCATTCCAGCGGTTTGCGTACAGTAAAGTCGATGTGCCGGACGTTTTTATACAGAATTCCGGCAGGGAACTCAATCAGGAATACTGGGACAAGCTTGTCAACAAAGTGGTACTCCGCTGCGGAAGCAAGCTGTTTTTACCGTATCCGGTGCGTGCAGTGGCTGCCACGATAAAGTCTGTCCGTTATATATGGGAAGGCATCAAGTGTCTGGCACACGGTAAAATCGAAGTGCCGGTACTGGACGGAACGGCAATCGGCGTGTCTATATTCCGCGGCGATTTCGACACAGCGGGTTCTGTGATGTTCCTGCTTGGAATCGGTGAGATTCTGGAAGAATGGACACATAAAAAGTCAGTGGGCGACCTTGCAAGAAGTATGTCTTTAAATATCGGCAAAGTATGGCTTGTCAGTGACGGACAGGAAGTTTTAGTACCGGCTGAAAATATTCAGGCAGGGGATAAAGTGGTTGTCCATATGGGCAATGTCATTCCATTTGACGGTATTGTAAGCAGTGGTGAAGCCATGGTCAATCAGGCGTCCCTTACAGGGGAATCTCTGCCGGTACGCAAGGCAGAACAGGCATCTGTTTATGCGGGAACGGTTGTTGAGGAAGGCGGGCTGACGATTCAGGTAAAACAGGTCAACGGTTCAAGCAAGTTTGAAAAGATTGTAACGATGATTGAAGAATCCGAGAAGTTAAAATCTTCACTCGAAAGCAAGGCAGAACACCTTGCCGACAGACTTGTGCCTTATACACTCGGCGGAACGGCACTCACTTATCTGTTTACAAGAAATGTGACAAAGGCGTTGTCTGTCTTAATGGTAGACTTTTCATGTGCGTTAAAGCTTGCTATGCCGATATCCGTATTGTCTGCAATCCGTGAGGCAAGTGTCTACGATATTACCGTTAAAGGTGGAAAATATCTGGAAGCAATGGCAGAAGCGGATACGATTGTCTTTGATAAGACCGGTACGCTTACCAAAGCACAGCCGACTGTTGTGGATGTAGTTTCCTTTAACGGAAAAACACCGGACGAGCTGCTCCGGATTGCGGCATGCCTTGAGGAGCATTTTCCGCATTCTATGGCAAAAGCAGTGGTTGATGCGGCACGTAAAAAGAATCTGGTACATGAAGAAATGCACTCTAAGGTGCAGTATATTGTCGCACACGGCATTTCTACAACCATTAATGATAAAAAGGCAGTGATCGGCAGCTATCACTTTGTTTTTGAAGATGAAAAGTGTATTATTCCGGAAGGAATGGAACAGCGCTTTGAAGAACTGCCGTCAGAATATTCACACCTCTATCTTGCGATTGAAGGAGAAGTTGTTTGAACAGCTTCCGCTGGAGTATTCTCATCTGTATCTTGCAATTGAAGGTGAACTTGCTGCAGTAATCTGCATTGAAGATCCGCTACGCGAAGAAGCTGCAGCCGTTGTTAATTCTTTGAAATGTGCAGGTATTTCAAAGGTTGTTATGATGACCGGTGACAGCGAGCGTACTGCAAGTGCGATTGCAAAGCGTGTCGGTGTGGATGAATATTATTCAGAAGTTCTGCCGGAGGATAAGGCTTCCTTTATAGAAAAGGAAAAGAAGGCAGGACGGAAGGTTGTCATGATTGGTGACGGTATCAACGATTCACCGGCATTGTCATCAGCAGATGTAGGGATTGCAATCAGCGACGGTGCAGAGCTTGCAAGGGAGATTGCCGATGTAACGGTAGGTGCGGATAATCTGTACGAAATCGTGACATTAAAGGCAATCAGTAACGGACTGATGAAACGGATTCATAAGAACTACAGAACGATAGTAGGCTTTAATTCGGGTCTGATAGTGCTGGGTGTTGCAGGTGTGCTTGCGCCGACAACATCAGCAATGTTACATAATACATCAACGCTTTTAATCAGCTTAAAGAGCATGGAAAATGTGCTTTCATAAGAAAAAAGCGGTATTCCACCAGCATTTGGAATACCGCTTTTTTTGCGGTGCGCCTGTCTGACGCACCTTTATGGTAGCTGCACGTTATTATTGATAATCACACACATCAATCATCGATTCTAACAGTTCTTTTTCTTCAGGAATATGTTTTGTCATACGGGCGGCAGCTACGATTGGAAGCCATGAATGGACGTAGCGGCGGTCGGTATGGGTCTTTTTGCAGAAATCAACAAGATATTTTTCCGCAAAGCTTTCATCTACCAGCTTTAACATTAAATATGTGTTGGCAACATCGGCACTGGCATTGCCCTGTGTGGCATGAACCCAGTCAACGGCAGTGATAGCGGTAATCTTTCCGGCATCGTCCGTTTCAACAAGGATATTGTCCGGGCAGTAGTCGCCGTGGCAGAGCTTGTTGTGCTTTGGCAGCGATTCCAGTCGGGTAGACAGCTCATATTTAATGTTGGAATCCAGTTCCAGCGCATTAATCTGGCGCACCAGCTTATCCTTTAACTTTAACAGCAGTGGGTTGGAGCGCTTATTAAAAGCAATCTGATAATCTACCATGGCATGCACGTAGCTGTCAATATTTTCAGGGTGTTCCTTGATTAATTGTGTCAGCGTTACCCCTTTTGCATATTCACTGGTGATAACCCACTGACCGTCTTCTACGGAAATGCTTAAAATCTTTGGAATATCCAGCCCAGTGTCTTCAACACGGGCTGTATTTAACGCTTCATACAAAACATCGGTTTTGCTGTAGTCCGGGGCAAAAACCTTGCGGACTGTATTGCCGTCTTTGTAAACGGCTTTGGTATCTTTTTTAGAAATGCAGTTGTTCATATTCATATCCTTTCTGCCATACCGGCAAATATCATAATGTCACAAATCACAAATCAGCAGCAGATTTATTTACCGTAGTAAGCTTTTAAATACATTTCCTTGATTTCACGCATGAGCGGATAACGAGGATTTGCACCGGTACACTGGTCATCAAAGGCCTGTTCTACCATGTCATCTAATGTATCTAAGAAATATTTTTCATCTACGCCGTAATCTTTAATTGTCTTTTTAATACCGACCTTTGCTTTTAATTCTTCGATAGCGGTAAGGAAGTTTTCAAATTTTTCATCGTCATTCTTGCCCTGAATACCAAGGAAGTTTGCACATTCTAAGTAACGCTCCTTGCAGTGCGGATATGCATACTGTGAAAATGTACCCATTTTTGCCGGTACTTCTGCGGCATTAAAACGCATGACATCGGTAATTAAAATGGCATTGGCAATACCGTGCGGCAGGTGGTGGAAAGCACCCAGTTTATGTGCCATAGAGTGGCATACCCCTAAAAATGCATTGGCAAATGCCATACCAGCCATCGTAGATGCGGTTGCCATCTGTTCACGGGCTTTGGCATCATGCGGACCGTTTTCATAAGCCGCAGGCAGATAAGTGAAAATATTTTTCATTGCCTTTAAAGCAAGACCGTCTGTGTAGTCGGTTGCCATGATAGAAGCGTAAGCCTCCAGCGCATGTGTTAAGGCATCAATACCGGAAGCGGCAGTTAAGCCCTTCGGCTGATTCATCATCATGTCGGCATCAATAATTGCCATTTTAGGAAGCAGCTCGTAGTCTGCAAGTGGATATTTGATACCGGAATCCTGGTCTGTAATAACGGCAAACGGTGTTACCTCGGAACCTGTACCGGAAGAAGTCGGAACGGCGATAAAATAAGCCTTTTCGCCCATTTTCGGGAAGGTGTAAATACGTTTGCGGATATCCATAAAGCGCATTGCCATATCCATGAAATCAGCTTCCGGATGTTCATACATTACCCACATAATCTTACCGGCATCCATAGCGGAACCGCCGCCGATAGCGATAATGCAGTCCGGCTCAAACAGACGCATGGCTTTTGCACCCTCTTGTGCGCAGGCAAGTGTCGGATCCGGGGCTACATCGTAAAATGTGGTATGCACAATACCCATTTCATCGAGTTTATCTGTGACACATTTTGTATAGCCGTTTTTATATAAGAACTGGTCGGTTACGATAAAGACGCGTTTCTTTCCCATAACCGTTTTTAATTCATTTAAAGCAACAGGCAGACAGCCCTTCTTAAAATACACCTTTTCAGGGGCACGGAACCAAAGCATATTTTCTCTCCTTTCAGCAACGGTTTTTACGTTAATCAGATGCTTTACACCGACATTTTCAGAAACAGAGTTGCCGCCCCATGATCCGCAGCCCAATGTGAGGGAAGGTGTCATTTTAAAGTTGTAAAGATCACCGATTCCGCCGTGGGAAGAAGGGGTGTTGATTAATACACGGCAGGTCTTCATCGCTTCTGAGAATACGGCAACCTTTTCGCTTTCCGTTGCGGTATTAATATAAAGAGAAGAAGTATGACCATAGCCGCCGTCTGCGATTAAGTGGCTTGCCTTATCAATTGCATCGTTAAAATCCTTTGCCTTGTACATAGCCAGTACAGGAGAGAGCTTTTCATGGGCAAATTCTTCTGAAATATCCACAGAAGTGACTTCGCCGATTAAAATCTTTGTGTCTTCAGGAACGGTGACACCGGCGAGTTTGGCAATCGTATAAGCACTCTGACCGACAATCTTGGCATTCAATGAGCCGTTGATGATAATGGTCTTACGGACTTTGTCGATTTCATCTTTTGCAAGGAAATGACAGCCACGCTTTGTAAATTCCTCTTTGACCGGTTTGTAAACGGCGGTATCGACAATGACAGACTGCTCGGAAGCACAAATCATGCCGTTATCAAAAGTTTTTGAATGAATAATGGAGTTGACCGCAAGAATAATATCAGCCGAAGCATCAATGATTGCCGGGGTATTGCCTGCGCCAACACCGAGAGCCGGTTTGCCGGAAGAATAAGCGGCTTTTACCATGCCCGGACCGCCGGTTGCAAGGATAATGTCGGCTTCCTTCATCAGGGTATTGGTAAGCTCCAGAGAAGGAACATCCACCCAGCTGATAATGCCCTTTGGTGCGCCTGCGGCAACAGCAGCTTCCAGTACAACCTTAGCGGCAGTGCTTTCCTTTGCACGAGGGTGTGGGCTGATAATAATTCCGTTACGTGTTTTTAAACAAATCAAAGTCTTAAAGATCGCTGTTGAGGTAGGATTTGTTGTTGGAATAACAGCGGCAACGACACCGATCGGTTCAGCAATGCGCTTGATTCCGTAAGCACTGTCCTCCTCAATAACGCCACAGGTCTTTGTATCTTTGTATGCATTGTAAATGTATTCGGAAGCATAGTGGTTCTTGATGACTTTATCTTCCACAATGCCCATGCCGGTTTCGGCAACTGCCTGTTTTGCAAGAGGGATTCTTGCTTTGTTGGCAGCGAGTGCCGCAGCTGCAAAGATTTTATCGACCTGCTCCTGTGAATAGGTTGAAAAAATCCGCTGTGCTTCACGGACTTCTTCAATGCGCTTTTCCAGTGCTTCAACAGTATCAACAATCATAATATTCTTTTCTGACATTTGATGACCTCCAATTTTGTGTAGATTAAGATTGATAATTTATTAACAATGATAGTATACCGTACTTTATGAACTTTGTCAACAATTTAACAATATTGAAAGAAAAAAATTGCTGTGATAATATTTATATATAAGACAATAAGGGGGTTTTTATGATGGATAATTATGGTTTTTACACAGGAAAAAGCTTTGATGCATATGAGTTTTTCGGGTGTCATACAGATGAAAATGGTGCGGTGTTCAGGGTGTTTGCACCGGCGGCAGTCCGGATTAGTGTTATCGGGGAGTTTAACGGCTGGCAGGATACACCGATGAATAAAATCGGTGACGGCAATTTCTGGGCGGTCTATATTGAAGGGGTCAAGCCGGGGCAGATGTACAAATATAAAATTTATAAGCCGGACGGCAGCTGTATGGACCACTGTGACCCATACGGATATGGTATGGAGCTACGCCCTGCTTCGGCTTCGATTGTAAGAAATCTGTACGGCTATGAATTTCAGGACGATGCATGGATGAAAAGGCGCAGTAACGGGGTGGCTTCGGCATTAAATATTTATGAAATCCATGCGGGTTCGTGGAAAAAACCGCAGAATGGGTGGTACCGGTATGATGAGCTTGCCACGCAGTTAGTTCCTTATTTAAAGGAGTACGGATACAATTATATCGAGCTGCTTCCGATTGGAGAACATCCGTGTGACGAGTCGTGGGGATACCAGTGCAGTGGCTTTTACAGTCCGACTTCACGGTATGGCACGCTGGACGATTATAAAAAAATGATTGATATCCTGCACCACAATGACATCGGTGTGATCATGGATTTTGTGCCGGTACATTTTGCGCTGGATGCGTATGCACTGGCAAAGTTTGACGGAACGGCGCTGTATGAGTATCCGCATAAGGACGTTGGAAACAGTGAGTGGGGAAGCTGTAATTTTATGCACTCCCGTGGCGAGGTGCGCTCCTTTTTACAGTCCTGTGCGAATTACTGGCTGAAGGAATACCATGTAGATGGTCTGCGCATGGATGCCATCAGCAATATGATTTACTGGCAGGGCAATCCGGCGCGCGGTGTGAATAAG
>ENA-OPBE01003400-OPBE01003400.1-human-gut-metagenome-genome-assembly--contig:-NODE-3400-length-10682-cov-1.725040_pt1 | contig 10682 bp, 8 predicted proteins | sample MGYA00241066_ERZ501448 | MGnify/ENA primary metagenome ERZ501448 (study PRJEB25962, sample SAMEA2042585) | human gut metagenome | biome: human gut; feature: human-associated habitat; material: faeces...
AAAGTAAAAAAGGACTGTCCAAAAGGACAGTCCAGATAGAAAATGCTAATTAAGCTCTTTCAACGGATCCGGATCTTAAACAGGAAGTACATACGTACATTCTTTTTGGAGTTCCGTTTACTTTACATTTTACAGATTTGATGTTTGATTTCCACATTCTATTAGATCTTCTATGAGAATGGCTCACATTGTTACCGAAATGAGCGCCTTTTCCACAAACTGCACATTTTGCCATGATAGCACCTCCTTTAAATTCTTCACTAAGCCTGTTATGACACAAGCTCACAACAAAGCTATCTTAACAGAAATACAGACAGAATGCAAGAAAAAAATTGCATTTTTTGAAAATAAAGAAAAATACTGTTTCTTTTTTCAGAAAAAGAGGTTATAATATAGTTCATGTTATGTATATACTGGCGGAAATGCGAGAAGATTAATTTTAATTGGAGGTTATAGAATGACAGGTAAAATGGAAAACGAATTAGGTAAAGTCGTAATTGATAATGAAGTAATTGCAACCTATGCCGGTTCTGTTGCAGTTGAGTGCTTTGGCATTGTGGGAATGGCTGCAGTTAATATGAAAGATGGCCTGGTTAAATTATTAAAGAGAGATTATCTGACACATGGTATAAATGTGGATGTGGATGAAAATAATAAAATTACAATTGATTTCCATGTAATTGTTGCCTATGGCGTAAGTATTGAGACAGTAGCAGACAATCTGATTCATACGGTAAAATACAAAGTGGAAGAGTTTACCGGAATGCAGATTAAGAAAGTCAACATTTTAGTTGAAGGCGTCAGAGTGATTGATTAAGGAGGAACTGTTGAAGTGGAAGTAAGTACAATAAACGCTGCGGTATTTGCTAAAATGTTTTTGGCCGGAGCAAAGAATCTCGAAGCAAAAAAAGAGTGGATTAACGAACTGAATGTTTTCCCTGTACCGGATGGAGATACAGGAACTAATATGTCTATGACAATTATGTCAGCAGCAAAGGCAGTAAGCGAGCTTGAAAATCCGACCATGAAGGAACTTGCAAAGGCAATTTCCTCGGGTTCATTAAGAGGAGCAAGAGGAAACTCAGGAGTTATCCTTTCCCAGTTATTCCGTGGATTTACCAAGGTGATTGCAGAATATGATGAGCTTGATGTAGTGATTCTGACAGAAGCTATGCAGAAGGCTGTTGAGACTGCATATAAGGCAGTTATGAAACCAAAGGAAGGAACGATTCTTACTGTTGCTAAGGGGGCAGCCAACAAAGCGTTAGAACTTTGTGATGATACCGATGATATTGTATTCTTTGTAGATGAAGTTATTAAAGAAGCAGACCATGTGTTAAGCAAGACACCGGATATGCTTCCTGTATTAAAACAGGCTGGCGTAGTAGATTCCGGCGGACAGGGACTGGTTCAGGTATTAAAGGGCGGTTATGATTCCCTGATTGGCAAAGAAATTGATTACAGCATTGAAGGTTCTGCAGCATCTGCAGGTGTTATGAAGATTACTGCTGAGACAGAAGCTGATATTAAGTTTGGTTATTGTACTGAATTTATCATTGTATTAAATCAGCCATTAACAGAGAAGCAGGAGCATGAATATAAAAACTTCTTAGAGTCCATTGGTGATTCTATCGTTGTTGTGGCAGATGATGAGATTGTGAAAACCCATGTACATACCAATGACCCTGGTCTTGCCATCCAGGAAGCATTGAAACATGGTTCATTAAGCAAAATCAAGATTGATAATATGCGTGAAGAGCATCAGGAAAAACTAATCAAGGATGCTGAGAAACTCGCAAAAGAGCAGAAAGAGGAAGAAAACAAAGAAGAAAAGACAGAGGAACCAAGAAAAGAAATGGGCTTCATTTCCGTATCTATTGGTGCCGGTGTCAATGAAATCTTCAACGGACTTGGCGTGGATTATATCATCGAAGGTGGTCAGACCATGAACCCAAGTACCGAGGATATGTTAAATGCCATCGACCATGTGAATGCAGATAACATCTTTATTCTTCCGAATAATAAGAATATTGTACTGGCTGCAAATCAGGCAGCATCTTTAGTAGAAGATAAGAAGATTATTGTTATTCCAACCAAGACAATTCCACAGGGAATTACAGCATTGATTAACTTTATTCCGGATCAGTCGGCAGAGGAAAATGCAGAGCGTATGACCGAGGAATTAGAAAATGTAAAGACCGGTCAGGTAACTTATGCAGTCCGTGATACCGTAATCGATGACAAAGAGATTAAACAGGGCGATTATATGGGAATTGGCGACAAGAGCATCCTTGCTGTTGGTAAGGATATCAAGAGCACTACAGAAGATATGGTTGCTGAGATGATAGATGAAGAATCTGCGATTATCTGTATCTATTATGGTGAAGAAGTAACAGAAGAAGATGCCAATGCATTAGGTGCTGCTTTAGAAGAGAAGTATCCGGAGGTAGAAGTGGAGATTCACTTTGGCGGACAGCCAATTTACTATTATGTAATATCGGTAGAGTAACAGGAGCGTTTATGGACAGAAATGCACCCATTCAGGAATTGAATGGAGTTGGACCAAAAACTGAAAAAATATTGCAAAAACTTGGAGTATATACCGTTGGGGATATACTCCTTGCTTTTCCAAGGGATTATAAGCAGATGCCGGAGCCGGAGCATATCAGTGTGGCAGAGCCGGAGAAAGTCTATGCTTTTCATGTACGGCTGTGTTCTTCTCCGGTAACAAGAAGTACCAGAGCCATGCAGATATCTACTGCACAGTTTAGCGATGGAACAGGGAAAGTAGAGGCGGTCTGGTTTCGGATGCCCTATATCTGTAATCAGCTGAACCGGGAACCGGAAGTAATATTATATGGAAAGCTGACCTTAAAAAATAAGAAATATGTCATGGAACAGCCGGCAGTGTGGAAGCCGGATGAATACAGGAAAATGCAGATATCACTTCAGCCGGTATATCCGCTGACTAAGGGAATATCCAGCAAGCAGTTTGGTAAGCTTGTACGTACAGCCCTTGACAGTGTAAGAGAAGATGGTGAATATATCCCGGAAGAAATCTTAGCCCGCCATCAGTTTATGGGATTGAGAGAGGCATTGGAAAAAGTGCATTTTCCAACAGATTTGGAAGAACTGACCGGAGCAAGAAAACGCCTTGCTTTTGATGAATTTTTCTTATTTCTGCTGCAGATACAGCGGTTTAAGGAACATCATGAGCAGACGCCGAATGGATTTCCGGTAGTAAGGGATGAATTTATTGAGGTGGTGGCAGAACAGCTTCCGTTTCCACTGACAAATGCCCAGAAGAAAACACTGGCAGATCTGGAAAAAGATATATACAGTCCTTATGCCATGCAGCGGCTGATACAGGGGGATGTAGGCTCCGGTAAGACCATTCTTGCATTTCTTATTATGGCAAAATTTGCCCATGAAGGTTATCAGACTGCTATTATGGCACCAACCGAGGTTCTGGCAAGACAGCATTATGAGACCTTTCAGGAATGGATTGCCATGTTTGAACTGGACTTTCCGGTGATTCTTCTTACCGGCTCATTGACCGCAAAGGAAAAACGTGAAGCATATGCGAGAATGGAAACAGAACAGAATGCCATGATAATTGGAACCCATGCATTGATACAGGAAAAGGCACTTTATCAGAAGCTGGCGCTGGTAGTAACGGATGAACAGCATCGTTTCGGGGTAAGACAGAGGGAGACGCTGGCAGATAAGAGCAGCCGGCTGCCACATGTACTGGTTATGAGTGCGACTCCGATTCCGCGGACCCTTGCAATAATTCTTTACGGAGATCTGGACATCTCGGTAGTAGATGAGCTTCCGGCAGAACGTCTTCCGGTCAAAAATTGTGTCGTTGGACCGAAAATGCGGGAGAAATCCTGGAATTTTATTTTAGATGAAGTTCAAAAAGGACATCAGGCATATATTATCTGTCCTCTGGTAGAAGCCAATGAGGAATTGGAATTGCAGGATGTTACTTCATATGTAAAGAAATTAGAACAATATTATGGAGACAGAATCAGCGTAGGATTACTTCATGGAAAAATGCGCCCGGCAGAGAAGAATAAAGTAATGGAAGCCTTTGTCACTGGTGAAATCCAGGTTCTGGTTTCTACAACGGTAGTGGAAGTAGGTGTGAATGTGCCGAATGCCACTGTTATGATGATTGAAGATGCGCAGCGTTTCGGGCTGGCACAGCTCCATCAGCTGCGGGGACGTGTCGGAAGAGGAAATGCACAATCCTATTGTATTCTTATGAATTCTTCCAATGGAAAGAATGCCAAAGAGAGATTGAATATTCTGGCGGGCTCTAATGATGGATTCTATATTGCCAGTGAAGATTTGAAAATGCGTGGACCAGGAGATTTCTTTGGGGTACGTCAGAGTGGTTTGATGGAATTTAAAATTGCAGATGTCTTTTCGGATGCCGATATGCTTTCTATTGCATCCGAAGAAGCAAAAGAATATGTCGAAAAGTGTAACTTAAACGATTACGAAAAAGACATGAGACTTGAAACAACACTGAAAAATGTGTACAAAATGACAGAATACAACACAAATATTTAGAAAGTTTCGAAAAATTAAGGAACAATTTGTGAAAAGTTCACGAAAATTAGCACAAAATCCCTCGTTTTTATTGCTAAATTGCCTAAATGTTGATACAATAAGTACAAAATTACAATTTAGTGAAAGCGGGGGATATATTTTTATGGCTAAGAAGAAAAAAGGGAAGAAAATTAGCACGAAAATGTTAAGTGCAATGCTCCCGGTACTGATTCTTGGTATGGCTGTATTAGGGGCAGTCAGTGTATTTTCCAGTAAGCAGATTATTGACGATGAGATTGGGAAGGAAATGACGCTGAGTCTGGAAAACGAGAAGACAGAGGTAGAATCACAGATGCAGTCTGCGGCAAGCCTTGCAAAACATATGGCTGGAATTGTTGGGATTACTTATGAAAATGAGGAACTGCTGGCATATGTTAATTTCTTAAATACCATGATTTATGAGGAGGATTTTATTTATGGTGCCGGAATTTATTTTGCACCGAATAAGTATGACTCCAAACAGCGTTTTGTAGGACCTTATGTATATAAGGATGGAGATACGCCGATTCTGACTTATGACAGGAGCCAGTCCTCTTATGATTATGTAAGCAGGGATTTCTACAAGATTGTTTCGAATGGTGAAACAGAACCGAAGTTTACAAAGGCATATCATGATGAGGTTTTAGACTGTGATATGGTAAACTGTTCTGCACCGATGTATAATGCAGATGGAACTTATATGGGATGCGTAACTGTTGATATTACGCTGGATGAGATTCAGAATCTGGTCAGCCAGATGTCAGTAGGAAAAACAGGAAAAGCATTTCTGATTTCGTCGGATGGAACCTATCTTTATACACAGGATTCCGGTAAAATCATGAATGAAAAAATAACGGATTCTAAAAATAGTTCTCTTGCTAAAGTAGGAACAAAAATGTTAGATTCTGATAGTGGAAAAGCCTGCTTTACAGAAGGGATTACCGGATATACGGTATATTATGAGACAATTCCGGATCTGGACTGGAAGCTTGGAATTGCGATTGAAAATTCAGAACTGAATGCACCGGTTATCAGCCTTGGGATTAAGCTGGCAATCATTGCGGCAGTGATTCTTATTATTATGATACTTGTGATTTTATCACAGGTAAAATCAGTTTCCAGACAGATTAATAGAGTTAAGAACTTTGCTGTACAGCTGGCAGAGGGTAACTTTAAAGTACAGTCGCTTGAGAGCAGACGCAGTGATGAACTGGGAGCAATGGGACAGTCTTTAAATGAAATGTATGGAAATAATAAAGACATGATTTCAAAAATCAGTGGTCATGCAAAACTTCTGAGTGATTCCAGCATTGAACTGAAGCGTTCGGTAGAGGAATTAAAGAAGGATTATGAGATGATAGAGTCACTGATGAATCAGGTTAATTCTGATATGACTTCCTCCAGCGCAGCGACGGAAGAAGTAAATGCTGCGGTAGAGGAAGTGAATTCCTCTGTTAATATGCTGGCTTCTGAGACAGAAAAGAGTCTGGAGCTGGCAGGAGAAATTAAGAAGCGTGCAAATGGAATTGAAGATACCAGCCGCAATGCTTATGAACTTGCCAATAAGCTTGCAGCGCAGAACAGAGCTGGTCTGGAGGAGAGTATTAAGAATGCAGATGTTGTAAAATCCATTGGCGCATTGGCAGAAGTGATTTCCGAAATCGCAGATCAGATTAACTTACTGTCCTTAAATGCTTCCATTGAGGCCGCCCGGGCAGGAGAACAGGGAAAGGGATTTGCAGTTGTTGCCGGAGAAATTGGCAATCTGGCAGGTGAGACTACAGCTGCAGTTAATAAGATTAAAGAAACAATTGGCGAAGTAGAACATGCCTTTAGCGGAATTGTGGAACAGTCACAGTCTATGTTAAACTTCGTGACAGATACGGTCGCACCGGACTACGATACTTTCGTCAATGTAGCACAGCAGTATGGAGATGATGCCCAGGCAATTGAAAAATTTTCCAATGATATTGCCCAGATGGCAGTAAACATCGAGACAATCATTCATGAAGTCAGCCAGGCAGTGTCCAGTGTGGCGGAATCTTCCCAGAATACAGTGGATAATAGTGGACAGATTATGCAGTCTGTAAATTCAGTATCTGCAGTTGTTGGAGCGGTGTCTGAAATGTCTTCCCAGCAGGAAAAGATTGCCGGAGAATTAAAAGAGGTTGTCGGAAAATTCGTATTGTAATAAGTGTTACTGCATGTGTCATGATAGAAAAATGATATAGAAAGAAAAGGGGGAACCTGAGAAAGGGGCTGTTCACCGATTCCGGTGGACAGCCTCTTTTGACATCTAAGCGGGCAATGAAAAAGATGCGTTAACGTTCAGCCATCTGCTTTTCCTGCGCCTCAATCATTTTCTTTACCATATAACCGCCTACGGAACCATTCTGACGGGAAGTTAAATCCCCATTATATCCCTCAGACAGTGGTACACCTAACTCACTTGCAACTTCGAATTTGAAACGGTTTAATGCACTTTGTGCTTCTGGAACAGAAGATTTTTTCGAACGATTAGACATAGTAAATTTCCTCCTTAGCATTTGTATATAACCGAATGGTTACAATACTATTATCTACCGATAAAAAAGGATAATACTAATAAATATTCACTTTTTTGGAATAATCTTGAAAAAGCTCTTGACACATACAAGTATAATTGTATACAATTATTCAAGAATATTTGTGAATCAAAAGGAGTGTGTTCCATGAGAGAAGTCGTTATGAATGAAAAAACTAATCTATTACAGTTGGAAGAGCATTTTTATCAGCTTGTAGATGTTGAGGAACCAAATGTATTCCGCAATCTTTTTCCATATGAGGAAATTCCGAAAATTGCATTTAATGACAGAATCGTTCCGCATAATATGCCGGAGGATATCTGGATTACTGATACAACATTCCGTGATGGTCAGCAGTCAAGAGCACCATATACCACAGAACAGATTGTAACCATCTATGATTACTTACATAAATTAGGCGGACCAAAGGGTAAAATTCGTCAGAGTGAGTTCTTCTTATATAGCAAGAAGGATCGTGATGCCGTATATAAATGCTTAGAGCGTGGTTATAAATTCCCGGAAGTCACCAGCTGGATCCGTGCCAGCAAACAGGATTTCCAGCTGGTAAAAGATTTGGGACTGCGTGAAACCGGTATTTTGGTAAGCTGCTCCGATTATCATATTTTCTATAAAATGAAAATGACCAGAAGCGAAGTTATGAATCTTTACTTAAGTGTGATTCGTGAATGCTTAGAGACTGGAATCAGTCCAAGATGTCATTTGGAGGATATTACACGTTCTGATATTTACGGATTTGTAATTCCGTTCTGCTTAGAGCTGATGAAGTTAATGAAAGAATACAATATTCCGATTAAGATTCGTGCCTGCGATACCATGGGATATGGTGTAAACTTCCCGGGAGCAGTAATTCCGCGAAGTGTACCGGGTATTATTTACGGACTTACCACACATGCAGGAGTTCCTTCTGAATTGATTGAATGGCATGGACACAATGATTTCTATAAAGCAGTCAATAACTCGACCACAGCATGGCTTTACGGTGCATCCGGCGTAAACTGTTCCTTATTTGGTATTGGTGAGAGAACCGGTAACACACCTCTGGAAGCAATGGTATTTGAATATGCGCAGTTAAAGGGTACCCTGGATGGAATGGATACCAGAGTTATCACAGAACTGGCAGAATATTATGAGAAGGAATTGAATTATAAAGTTCCAAGCCGTACACCGTTTGTCGGAAGTAATTTTAACGTTACAAGAGCAGGTATCCATGCAGACGGACTTTTGAAAAATGAAGAAATTTATAACATTTTTGATACCGAAAAATTCTTAAATCGTCCGGCACTGGTATCTGTTTCCAATACATCGGGACTTGCTGGAATTGCACACTGGATTAATACCTATTACCGTCTCAGTGATGATCGTAAAGTAGATAAGAATTCGGAACTGGTAAAGACCATCAAACAGTGGGTAGACGAGCAGTATGATGAGGGACGTGTAACTGTAATTACAGATAACGAACTTGTAGTACAGATAACTGACTGTTGTAAAAAACTCGGAATTGTATTATAAATTAAGGAGGCTTTATCGTGGGTGAAGAAGGATATTCTTTAAGCGGAAGAGTATTTCATACGATTCGTGAAAATATTTTATCCGGAAAATACAAGTGCGATGAAGAATTGACCCTGGGTGATGAACTTGGTGTCAGCCGTACGCCGGTAAGAGAAGCCTTAAGGCAGCTTGAACTGGAAGGTCTTGTCAGAATCATTCCAAACCGCGGAGCATTCGTAGAGGGAATTACGAAAGAAGACGTAAAAGATATCTATGAAATCCGTGCACGGCTGGAGGGACTTTGCACAAAGTGGGCGGCAGACAGAATTACCAAGGAGCAGATAGCGGAACTGGAAGAAAACATTTTTCTGGTGGAATTTCATGCCAAGAAGGAAAATTATGCACAGATATTGGAGCTGGATAATAAGTTTCATGAGGTGCTTTATGAAGCTTCCGGAAGCAAAATGTTAAAGCATGAATTGTCTGCATTTCATCATTATGTGGAAAGAGTTCGAAAAATCACTTTGTCAATGCCGGATCGTGTGGTAAAATCAAATGATGAACATAAAAAGATTGTAGAAGCATTGAAACAGCACAATGCAAAAGAAGCAGAACTGCTTGCGACAAGTCATATGTTAAATACTATTGAAAATATGGATAATTATGGCTGGGACAATCTGCTGAAATAGTAAATGGAGGATAGAAAGATGGACAAAATTAAAATGACTACCCCTTTGGTTGAGATGGACGGAGACGAAATGACAAGAATCCTTTGGAAAATAATTAAGGATGAACTGTTATTACCATTTATTGATTTGAACACAGAATATTATGACCTGGGTCTCGAACATCGTAATGAAACGGATGACCAGGTAACTGTAGATTCTGCAAATGCAACAAAGAAATACGGTGTTGCCGTAAAATGTGCAACGATCACTCCAAATGCAGCACGTGTCAAAGAGTATAATTTAAAAGAAATGTGGAAGAGTCCGAACGGAACGATCCGTGCAATCTTAGATGGAACAGTTTTCCGTGCACCGATCGTTGTAAAAGGAATTGAACCATGTGTGAAAAACTGGAAAAAACCGATCACAATCGCACGTCATGCTTATGGTGATGTTTACAAAGCATCTGAGATGAAGATTCCGGGACCTGGTAAATGTGAGCTTGTATACACTGCTGAGGATGGAACAGAGACGAGAGAACTGATCCATAATTTCACAGGAGCGGGTGTGGTACAGGGACAGCACAATCTGTGCAATTCCATTGAAAGTTTTGCAAAAAGCTGCTTCAATTATGCTTTGGATACAAAACAGGATCTGTGGTTTGCAACCAAAGACACGATCTCCAAAAAATACGATCACACATTTAAAGATATTTTCCAGGAAATCTTTGATGCAGAATACAAAGAAAAATTCGAAAAAGCAGGCATTACTTATTTCTATACTTTAATTGATGACGCGGTTGCCCGTGTGATGAAATCTGAAGGCGGTTATATCTGGGCATGTAAAAACTATGACGGAGATGTCATGAGTGATATGGTTTCAAGTGCATTTGGTTCGCTTGCCATGATGACTTCCGTGCTGGTTTCTCCGGATGGCTATTATGAGTATGAGGCTGCACACGGAACGGTACAGCGTCATTATTACAAACACTTAAAAGGTGAGGAAACATCCACGAACTCTGTTGCAACCATTTTTGCATGGACGGGAGCACTTAAGAAACGCGGAGAGCTTGATTCGAATGCTGCATTGTCCGATTTTGCAGAAAAACTCGAAAAGGCTTGTATTAAGACCATTGAAGATGGTAAAATGACAAAAGACCTTGCGCTGATTACTACAAATCCGAATCCGGTCGTATTAAACAGCGAAGATTTTATCAAGGCAATCAGAACGACGTTAGAGGAAAGTTTAAAATGATTTTGTCATGTCAGAGTATCTCAAAGTCTTTTGGAACAGATGAGATATTAAAAGATGTAAGTTTTCATATTGAAGCAAATGAAAAAGCAGC
>ENA-OPBE01003415-OPBE01003415.1-human-gut-metagenome-genome-assembly--contig:-NODE-3415-length-10628-cov-1.781897_pt1 | contig 10628 bp, 9 predicted proteins | sample MGYA00241066_ERZ501448 | MGnify/ENA primary metagenome ERZ501448 (study PRJEB25962, sample SAMEA2042585) | human gut metagenome | biome: human gut; feature: human-associated habitat; material: faeces...
CAATGTACAGATAAATATACATAAAACACGTCCTTGTACAAAATCGGAATCTTCGAGAACTCAAGATATCATCCTTTTTATTCCAAGGGTAGGCGTTACTACATCCAGTAGCCAATTCCTATTATAAAGACTCAATGTGAAAATATTGTGAATTCCAATACATTTGTAACAATTGTTCCTATTTCATCTAAAATGCCTTATTTTCGTTAGATTAGATAAGGTTAGTCTTGACTTTTGACTGATACTAAAATAGAACCCTCAACAAAGAGGATTCTACTTACTCAATATATGTTTTAATACTTGTTCCATTTTTTGAAAGTCAATTGGCTTCGTTATATAATCATTCATTTTTACATCAAATGCTTTTTTCTTATCTTCTTCAAACGCATTGGCAGACATAGCTATAATTGGAATATTAGCCTTTTCAGGTTGAAAATGACGCCGAATACAGTGTGTTGCCTTATAGCCATCCATGTTTGGCATTTGAATATCCATTAAAATCAAATCGTATGTATTGGCAGGTTGATGTTGGATTTCATTCACACAAAGAATTCCGTCTTCTACAACTTTAACTTCAAAACCCATTTCACTAAGAATTGTGGTTGTGATTTCAGCATTTAATTCATTATCTTCGGCCAATAAAATTCTTTTACCCATAAAATCAATATCAAACTCATTTGAAGATTCGATATTTCTATAAGTATAATCTTTATTCACAATCTTATGTGGAATGGTAATCGTAAAAGTACTGCCCTTACCAAGTTCACTCTCTACTTCAATACTACCATTCATTAAGTCTACAAAATTTTTGACAATAGCCATACCAAGTCCAGTACCTGGAATTTTAGATAGAGTTGTATTTCTTTCACGTGTAAATAATTCAAATAAAGATGGCAAGAATTCTTCACTCATTCCAATACCTGTATCCGATACTTTTGTTTGAATCAATACATAGCCTTCTTTATCATAAGGAAGTTCTTTTGTATCGATTGTTACCTTACCACCAGCAGATGTATATTTGATCGCATTACTGACTAGGTTAGATAGAATTTCCTGCATCTTTGTAGAATCGACAATAATATGTTTGTGTTCGACATTCACAATTATGTTGAATTCAATATTCTTTCTTGAAGCCTCTGCTGCAAATGCACTACAAACAAGTTGAGTAATGTTCCCAACTACTTCATAATTTTCATCCAATTCCATCTTACCACTTTCAACACGAGCCATATCCAATACATTATTAATAATTGAAAGTAATAATTGACTCGATTGTTCAATCATTTCTTGATAATGAGCCAGCTTTGGATTTGTCAATTCTTTCTTCATTAATTGTGAATATCCCACAATCGCATTCATCGGTGTACGAATGTCATGTGACATATTAAATAAGAATATGGATTTGGCTTCATTGGCCTTTTCAGCCTTGATCTTTTCTTGGCGTAAAGCCTCCTCTTGTTCTAACTCACGCTTCTTTTCTTCCGTAAAATCACGATTTGCAAGCAATGCACTCACAACGCGACCGTTCTCATCATATTTTTGGGGTACAATCATCGAAAGAATCCAAGTTCCATCTGTCCTTTCACAAGAATGGAATAAGGAATTCTTTACTTCAAGACGTTTTGCGATGGTCTTACTATCATAAAATTCAACACTACTCTTTCTAAATGGTTTTGCAATCAAACGATTTACTTGCTCTAATAATATATTATGATCCATCTGCGTATAGCGTCCATTTAAGCCAGGAATATTATTTCCTTTAATTAATTCCACATCACCTGTCTCTAGATTAATCAAACAAATATAGGAATCCCCAGCCGATAATGCCTCAACTTCATGTCGAGCTTGTTGCACCTGCTTACCTAAAGTAATTGGAAACTCTTCATCTTCCAATTGTTCTTTATCAGGAATCGAATGATGAATATGAAGCACCTTCCATTTTCCATCCCTTACACCATAAATAATTGTAAAGCGAGAATCCAAATGTATAATTGGAACTTCTTTATCATAAAGACCATAAATTTGAACAGATCCATACACAAAGACACATTGATCATCCACTATATGTTCTTCTGCATCAAAATCTTTAAATTCAAAATGAATATCCTTACGTTTCTCCACATCAAATTTAAAAGTAGACAAAAAATGATCCATACTTTTGAAAAATTTCTTGTTTTCCCGTACCAATAATACTCACATTAGAATCTAAAAAATCTTGAATTACAACATCACTCAACGTATCCGATCCTAGATATGCTTCTAACAATTGTCTAGTAAGTAACTTAAAATCCTGCATAACCCAACCCCACAAAATAAAAGGCATCATCACAAATCAGACAATGCCACATTATATTATTAATTCTAACTGATTTGTAAAGATATATCATTATTTATATGATACCACAAATCTAGCCTAAGTTATTAATACTATCATCAATATCATCAAGTTTATTACAAACTTCTTCTATTTTATCATTATAAGTAGTATCACCTTGAATTTCTGTTACTACATTATAAATATCTGAAATCACATTATTATTTTGAGTATTATAACTAATTTCTTTTAGTTCCTCTAACACATCATTTCTTTCACAATCTCCACTATGATATTCTATAAGCTCATCGATTTTTTCATTCATATCTCTTAACTCAGATAAAATATCAGATAATAATTCAACTACTTCATCCATATTTCGTCACCTCTCATATATTTCTTCCATCTTCTTAATACATCTTTTAATGGCTCATCCAAATAAGATAAAGCCTTTTCTTTCATCTCTTTAGGAATACCATACGCTACTTCTGCAATACTTCCTGTAATTGCCGCAATGGTATCACTATCTCCACCAATCGAAATCGCATTTCGAATCGCATCCTCAAAATCCGTGCTTTCTAAAAATGCAATAATGGCCTGTGGAACACTACCTTGACATGTTTAATCAAACTCATAATCCTTACGAATAGAATCTAAAGACACTGATAAATCATAACCATACTCATTTTCAATATGCTCTTTCATCCTTCTTTTACACTAATCCGAATAAAATCTTGCCATAAAGATCGCATCACATGCCGCCAATGCACCCTTAATACCTTCTGGATGATTGTGTGTTACACTAGCGGATAACCTAGCTACATCACGACTTGGCCACATACCTGTTCTTGCACAAAAAACACAATCCATCACCCAACCACATGGAGATACTCGCATGGCTGAACCATTGCCAAAACTATTATAAGGCTCAGTATCCATACTTCTTAACCATACACGAAAACGACTACCATATCCTACATGTGGATACATACGACCACATTTCTTCATGGAACAAATAAAATCCGATTCGTTTCCACCACCATTCATAATGGCGTCTGCCACTGCACATGTCATAACTGTGTCATCCGTAAATCGACAATCTGGTTTAAACAATTCAAAATCTTTTGTCTTGATATTCGAAAATTCATAAACTGAACCTACAATATCACCAATAATTGCTCCTAACATCGTATCATCTCTTATCTATTTATAGATTTTTTTAAATATGTAGTTTCATACATACAGAAACTAACTTGTGAAGGATAAAGCTGGGCTGGCTGTGCCAGTAAAATGTTAATCGTGATGCCAATGCTTGTGTGGTTAGTTTTTTTCTTTTTATACTAACTTCATTTCTTCAATCGCATGTAACAAATCATCTTTTTTAAATGTAATCAAATCCTTATCGGATATTTCATTTAAACTAGCCAAACGATTCGAATGCGCCTTTTTACTCTTATCAAACAAGTTACGCATTTCTCGACCATTCGCAAAATTATCTGGCTTGTGATTACATAACTCATTTAAATATGACTTTAATGTATCTTGTGCTTCTAAATCCATCCTAAAATCATTTTGTTCACACAACAATCCAAAAATCATAAATAATTCTTCTTCAGAATAATCATCAAAATGAATATATTCATTAAATCTAGATTTTAATCCAGGATTTGATTGTAAGAAAGATTCCATTGGCTCATCATATCCAGCAACAATCACAATAAATTCATCACGATGATCTTCCATGGCCTTTAATAAAGTATCAATGGCTTCTTGACCAAAATCATTTTCACCCTTAGCCAAAGTATACGCTTCATCAATAAAGAGAATGCCACCCATAGCTTCATCAATCTTTTCCTTCGTTTTTAACGCTGTTTGTCCAACATATCCAGCAACAATCTCACTACGATCCACTTCAACCAATTGACCCTTTTCTAAGATTCCTAGTTCCCTATAGATTTTAGATAATAATCGCGCAATCGTTGTCTTTCCAGTACCAGGGTTTCCCTTAAAAACTAAGTGTTTAGAAGTATTAGAAACTTTCAAGCCTTTGCTCTTACGAAGTGCATCTATTTTCAACTCATTAATGATTGAATGTACCTGTTGTTTTACTCCATCCAATCCAATCATACAATCCAATTGTTTTTGAAGATCTTCTAAAGATTCTTCAGACTCCACCTCAATTTCATCCTTGACCACTTCTTCTTTAACTTTATCAACAACTAAAGGTTTTTCTTCTTGTTTAATATCCAATAATTTAATGTATTGGATAAAATTATCCTTTATAATATCCTTCTTATCATTCTTATTAAACAAATAATAACGACCCAGTTCATATACAAATTGTGCATACAAAGCTTTTACAATAGGCATTAAATTTAATGTTTGAAAATCAGAAAACCAAGAATGAACAGAAACGCTATCATTCAATTTTTCTTTAGAACCAAGAAACACTTTATTAAAGTAACCCATACGAAGATCTGCATGATCCAAAGATATGATTTCTATAAACCCAGCAATATTATTTAAAATAACCTGCTTTACATTTAAATGACCACCATCTTTATCAATCAATTCCTGCTCTTTTGAACATGCCAATAATAATTTGGCTAATGATTGTTTTACATCTATATCCATAATTACAACCTTCTTTATGCATATTGAATTTGATTATGCAACGAATCATATAATTTTGATGCATCCTCACCCTCAATACCATTAAACATCTTAGAAATTTCTTTTTCCAATTTATTGTGAATTTCTTCATTCGTCTTTTCATGAAATACATTCAATAAGGATGTATCTTGAAGTGTTAAAATAATTTCTTGATTATCAATCACTTCTTGTTTTTGATCTTGAACTTGTTCTAAGAACTCATTATAATACGTATCCATTTCATCCGTATTTAAACTTAAATCAAAAATACCATGATCTTGCAACAATTCAACAAACCAAGATTGAGTTAGAGTATCATATAAACTCATCCACTTATTGTGAGATGTATGCCATACTTCATCACCACTCAAAATATCTTTATAGTTAAAATAATATTGTTCATCAAAGAAACGCAATGAAGCTGTATACATTGAAAGCATCATAAATACAGTAAGAATCATATTGTCCTTATTATCAATTAAATCGGATTTTAAAGAATCAATCATCATATCCAAGACGACATATAATGAATCCACTAACTTACGCATTTGTTCTTCACTATAAGGCTTTTGTTTCTTACGACAATCCAACATATCCTGATAGTCACTAATTACCTTATTGTATTCAGCTTTAATATGAAGTTCAGTCCCTTTATTTAAAGTCTGTTGAACCTTTTCAATCGCACCAACAATCTCTTCTTCCATGGAATTTAACTTCTCATATAGAATCGCAAAAGTAGCCCAAGTCGAAACCAAATTCACACCATCCAAAATTAGTGCAATATTTTGGATCTTAGATAAATTCTTTACCATTTTCAAATTCTGATTTAATAACTTAGAATTCTTTTGAACCGCCTTTAAAACTTCTTTTGCAGCTACCTGTTGTTCAGCTTCTTTAAAAATATTATCTAAAGCCACCTTATAGAATTTCTTAAAACGCTTATTCTTTTGACGAACTACAATTTCCATAAAATTCTTATCATTCAAGAATTTACGCAATTCCTCTATTGTTCGTATTACTTCAATTTCATCCATACCTATTCTCCATCCTTCAATTTGTATAAAAGCAATGTCAAAATCAATAAAATACAAGAATCCATACTATATGAATTATGGAAATCAAAACGAGTCTTACGCTTATTAATTCCAATTGCTGGAACGGTTTCTCTGCGAATAAAAGTAAGAATCGTATCCATATCCAAACATTCTTTAGATAAATCAAAATCAGAAATCAACTTTGAATGATTCTTAGTAACCGCCATATATAAACACATCATAATACGCGTATAATCTATCAAATCCTGAAAGTTCGCTTCTTTAGATTTACTAATAGAAACCGCCTTTTCATAATACTTCTGTGCACGCGTCTTCTGTTTCGATGTTTCAATCTGTGATTCTAAAATCTCATTCAAACATTTAAAATAACTTTTAATCAACTTATTAAAATCACACTTATTCATTAGTTCAACCATTATAAAATGATCATATAGCTTCTCAGCCATAGCTTCCTTAGTTATATGATTCAAGAACTGAAATTTTATATAAGCATTTAAATCCATCAAAACACAATTGCTAGTCACATCACTATAATTTAGCCATGTTGATTCTACAAACTCTTTTGGTTTCATATCCTATTTCTCCTTTTGATTTTTTTCTATTGAAATAATTCAATATCGCTTTGTGTCCCGAACGAATTTTTACATGTTCAACTTTCCGTTCTTCACCACAAACAATAGCTTTAAAACTTAAATAATTCTTTTTTAAATCTTCTTTATCTATTTCTAAAGCTGTTGAATACCGAAGATTTTCATAACAAGTTGGACAACAAATGAACTCAAAAATATCTTCACCATCTTTATATTTATAAAGTCTCATTCCTGTTAATTCAGTGTGTACTTTTGCACCACAAAGAGGACACCTTCTGGCATATCCGCCAATTACTTTATCCTTAACGTGTTGTGGTTTACACATAAAATCTTTCACACTATTAAAATTATTATAATCTAATTGTGACGCTTTTTTAGTCACATCATTCTCTTCATCCAGATTATAATCAATTGTCGAAATATATTCAAAATACTGTCTGGTATATTTTTCTGCTGTCCTTGTAATACTCAATGATAATGAGAAATTATCTAAGAAAAATTACTTTAAGCAATCTACAACATCATACTCAGAAGTTATGTTTTCGTTAATTAAAAGAACAATTTGGTCTTCTAAACTAAAAGGAATTAATTGCACTTTTATTGCTACTCCTCCTATAAAGCCATGTAATTAACACTAATTATAATTCGCATTATTATTAATATTGTCTATAACACTCTTAATCTCCATCCAAGTTTGAATATCATTTCCAAACAAATCTGCAACAGAACCTTTATCTGTAAATGGAGATTGTTGTAAAACACTCATATCTTTCATTAAACCATTTCTTACAATATATTCTACAATTTGATTTACAAAATAGATCTGTTCAGAATTAAGATTTCTTTCATCTAAATATTTAGAGAAAGCATCTTTGGCAGCATTCATATCCAAGCCAACAATTTCTCGAACGAATTCGCAGATAGGCTTTTCTCCTACTTCTGAATAATAGTCTTTCTTAGAACCTAATTCTTTCCATAAGATATTTTCTAAAGAAACTAAATCTGTACTACTTAATGGTTTGTTTTCTTTGATTTTCAAAATCACAGGGTCATCTTTTTGATGTTGGCGAATATAATACTCAATTTTAGATTTATAATTCTTTAAATCATCATTCTCTAATTCTGAATCATTAAATTGAACATTTAAAATATCATCTTCAAAATTAGTTTCATAAGATAATCCTTGTCTTGGAATATATTTAATTAAATCTCTTAATCTTAAACGAATATTTTCAAATTCATCTATACCACTATATTCTAAATAATTCGTATTTAAGATAGCATGAATAATTTCACTTTCCTTTTCAATTGCAGGAATATTCGATACTTTAGATAAACCTGTTACCTTTTTTAATAAATCTTTAATTCTACGCTTACTCTGTTTCTCAGCCAAATGAGCTAATTCAATACCATACATTAAAGCATCAAATCGCACAGCACTTACCTCATCTTCATCCGGCAAAATTAGATGTGCTAATTCTTGACGCACCATCAAACAATCTTCATAAGTAAGCATTTGATAATGATCTGGATTCGAATAGAGATCCACATATTTTAAATGTTGTCTAACATCAAAACGATTACGATCCAGCTCTTTTACTTTACTAACCATATAATCGACAAGTTCTTTACGCCATTTTTTTAATTCATCCGTTTGATAATTCAAAGCTTGTAATTTATAAGCAATCTCAAACTTCAATGCAAAAACAGCTCCCTGTACTGCAAGCATGTTTGGTGTTGCACTACCAGTCTTCATTCTGAAAAATTCAAAATTACCACAGAAATCAAAAATCAAGAACTTATCTTTATCTTTTCCATCTAAAAGTCCAGGACATAGTCTTGTTCCACGACCAATCATTTGCCAAAATTTAGCCTTACTCATTACTTTCTTAAAGAAAATCAAATTCACACATTCAGGCACGTCAATACCAGTGTCTAACATATCAACTGAAATTGCAATTTGAGGTAATTTTTTTGGATCAGAAAACTGGTCAATTAGCGTCTGAGAATAGTTAATTTTATTATCAATGACTTCTGCATAACCTTTTAATTTAGGATAATCCTTATTAAAAATTTCTAAAATAAATTCTGCATGCTTATGATTCTTCGCAAAGATAATTGTTTTACCGATTTTTTGTCCATAATCAATACGAATACCATATTTAAATAAAGTTGCTAATACCTTACGCACTGTATCTTTATTAAAAACATATTGATTTATGGCTGAAGCACTAATAACTTTTGGAACATTCCCCTCTTCATCGACAAATGTTTCTTCATACTCTTCTTTTTCATCATTATCCAATTCATCCCAATGAATTCCATTCTTCATAAATTCTGTAGAACATTCTATAGATTTATAATCAACTAAAAATTCATCTTTTACAGCCTGAGCTAATTCATAACCATATGTCGGAATTCCATTTTCTAATTCAAAAACTTCATATGTATTCTTATCAATTTCATCTTTAGGCGTTGCAGTTAAACCAACTAAAGGTGCATCAAAATATGAAAATATATCTCTATACTTGTTATAAATAGATCTATGCGCTTCATCACAAATAATCAAATCAAAATGCCCGCAAGTAAATAATTTCTTGCCTTCATCCTTAATCGTATCTATACAACCAATCATTGTTTGGTAAGTCGAAAATACTGCATGAGCATTATAATTTTCTTTATCTTCCACTAAATTTGTAGCCGAAAGATCAGGTAATAAATTCACAAAACTACGCTTAGCCTGTGTAACTAATGAGTTACGATCTGCCAAGAATAAAATATTCTTAATCCAACCATTATTTAATAGCACATCAACTAAACTAATAACCGTTCTAGTTTTACCTGATCCAGTAGCCATGACTAATAAAGCTTTTCTTCTATTCCCTTTATCAAAGGCTTCACATACAGCACGAACTGCAGCTTCCTGGTAATAACGACCAGCAATATCCTTATTAATCGCAATATAATTCAAATGAGATTTTGTTCTTCTTAAATTAAAATACTTTTCTAAATCACGTTTTGAATAAATACTTGACACTCTTCTTTCAGGATAATCATTATCTATTATGCGTGTTTCAAAGCCATTCGTAATGAAAATCACAGGTCTTCTTTTATATTTTTTCTCCAATAAATCCGCATACAATTTTGCCTGTTGTCTTCCTACCGCAGGTTCTTTACAACTTCTCTTAGCCTCAATTACCGCTAATGGAATGTTCATATCATCATATAAAACATAATCTGCATACCCAACTTCAGACTTGTTAGGCATACCATCAAGTTCAACTTCATTAATCCAGTCTTTACCTTCAACCCATCCAGCATCCATCAACATGGCATCAATATATAATTTACGTGTTTTAAATTCAGATAAATCTAATGGCTTTGAAACATAAGTCTCTTGTTGTTGAACACGACGAGAACTCAATTCCTCTTTTAAAGATTTGTTTTCAGCAATCAAAGCCTCTAAATCAACATCAGGAACCACTTTAACAGGAGCCACTTCCTCTTGTTCTAGTAATGATTCGTCAAATTCTCTTTCTTCGTAATTATTACCATAACAATACGCAATAAAATCAGTAAAATAGAACAAATTACGTAAACATATTTTGGCAATACTAGCCGTTTTTGTTGTTGAAGTATGAACTGCTTCATTCCCATATCGACGGATAAACTCTATTCGTTTCCAAATATCATCATCCATGATTGATTTAAAAGCTCGTGTATTCATTAATGTATGCAAATTATCCTGATATGGAACATCTAAATCTGCATCTACTGAATACATCCATTTAATACCTGCCTCTAATGCACGTCTACAGTTGATAATACACGTACTAACATCAATCTTATACGTCTTTTCTGCAACAATAGCTATATCTACAAAGCTATCAAAATCTTTTTCTTTCTTTAAATAATCGAAGTTAGTCATATACTACCTCTCTTTCTAGTTCTATTATACTCTTCTTAATATCAAACCTTGATTTATCGACTTGTTTAAAAAAGCATTCAAAATCTTGT
>ENA-OPBE01003440-OPBE01003440.1-human-gut-metagenome-genome-assembly--contig:-NODE-3440-length-10570-cov-1.480647_pt1 | contig 10570 bp, 9 predicted proteins | sample MGYA00241066_ERZ501448 | MGnify/ENA primary metagenome ERZ501448 (study PRJEB25962, sample SAMEA2042585) | human gut metagenome | biome: human gut; feature: human-associated habitat; material: faeces...
TAGTCTGACAGGTTGAAGGGCTTGGCATCTCGCTTGGGTTCTGCCACTCTGCTTTCACGCACATCAATGGGATTATTCAACAGTCTGTTGCATACCACATTCACTAACCTGTCCAATGACATCCCTGGCTTATAGTCGTCAAACAGCGTCGGATGCTCCTTGATGAAACCTATCACGTTGTAGTTCTTCTGCTCTGGTGGTTGAAAACAGCACTTGCCATTGCCAGTGACAATGAACTTGTCGCCTCTCACTCGCTGCCCATGACTGTCCACCTTTACATACGACGGATAGCGCAAGCCATCTCGTTTGTTCAACTGATAGCCGGCGTCCACCAACAACTCCTGTATGTTCAGACGCTGCAAGAAATCATTATATGTCAGTTCGTTGTTTGCCATAAGCGTATTCCGTTATAGTCCTTTCCCCATGTGGGGATGCAATACCTCTTGGTTCATGGCAGCTTCAAAGTTTCTCGCCGCCACATCCATTGGCGTATCTACTCCTGGTTTGAAGTAGGGACGAGGTGGTGCAAGTGCTGCACCATGATGGTGGTCAACTATCACTACAGGTGCGCCATGTGGACGATGTAGCTCACTGCCAACTTCGGCAGCAACGCCCAATCCGGCTAACAGTGCCGCTCCTATCTTGGTTCCCAAACTGGTGCGGTCTTTCATATCAACCTCACCGAATATCTTGGAGAAGAGTTTCATGCGATGGTAGTCATCCACTGCCATGAACTTGTCATACTGCTTCTGCGTTATCTCATGGCTTACTCGTTCTCCGTTGATGATGGCTGTCATGCGGTACTTGCCTTCCTGCTCCGCTGGCTCCACTCGTATCTCGCCAACAGTTACTTCTCTGCCATGCTTGCCCTCACGGAACCATCCCTTGCTCTCGTCCAAATCCTGCCCATCCACAATACCTACTTTATTGTTCATAGGTTCTTGCTGCACTTGCAGTGGCTCAACGGTAGATTGCAACCGCATCCTGCTATCCAACTCCTGCTGCACCTCTGGGCGCAAACCGATTTGGATGCGCTCCTTACTGTTGAGCATGTCCATTGTTATCTTGTCTGCGAAATCATCCTTGATGACATTATTCAATATATCCAGTCGTTTGGCTACAGATACTTGCTTGACAGAATTGTTGGTCAATGCTTTCAATTCTTCGTCGGTCAAGTCATACACCATATCACTTTTAGTGCTTTCTGATTGGATGGTGAGTGTCTTTGCCTTCTCATCGATGATGATACCGTGTGAAGACAGGCATTCCTGCCATTGATCGTTGGAGAAATATACAGGTGAGCTAATCAGTTCCTTGTAGGGTTTGGCTGGCTCTTGACTTCTTGGACGTGTCTCTACAGGTGTCATCACGGCTTGCAGGTTTTGTAATACGTCTGCTTGTGGTACTACTTGTTGCTGTCCTTTATAGTAAAAGCCATAACCTCCAGAGGTTAACTCACCAGGTTTCAGTCTTCTGTCAGGTCTTTCCGCTACCATCGGTGCTCCTGCATAGAACATCTGTCCGCCGACACGTCTCAGATGATAACCGTCCTGCATCCTCGGTGTCCAACCCAAAAACTCTGGACTCCATCCCAATCTGCCGTACTCTCCTGCACCAATCCTATATCCATGCAGCCCCATCGCCACTCTTCCGTTGGCATTCCTTGCATGGACAAGGTTTCTCGGCATATAGAAGTCTTTGCCTATGATGCTGGTAAAGGTGTTATATGCCTTCTTGTTGGCAGAGTTGGTTCCCCAATCAGTCAATGCCAACATCTGTTTCTCGGTGAGGTTATAGGTCAGCAGTGGAGAATCGTGTCCCTGCACCGCTAACTGATAACCATCACCGTTGGCTATGATATGGGCTTGCATACCATTGCGCATTAGGATGTCACGCATCTCTGGCTGCAAGTCCATCTGTCTTGGATTCAAGTTCTTTCTTATCGCCATAGCATGATTGTATTAAGCGTTCTCTGTTTCCATTCCTTGCTCCAACAGCTCGTCCTTGTACTTCACAAACTGTTCCGCACTCTCGTTGCCGATGCACAGGGCATGTTCCTTGCAGTATTCCTCGTACTCGTTCTGCCATTCCTCGCTGAAATGGTTCACATAGTCGAGCCAACCGTATTCACCGCTCTGCATCTTATCCACAAGGATGTCTTCTGTATAATAAGGTCCTTTTCTCATTTCTTCCCTAAATTTGATGTTTCACTTTACTTTCTTGCAACAGCAGAAGCATGTCTTCCGGCAGCTTTCTTCTGCTCATTCCATAACTCTTCGGTATATTCCTCCTCTGGAATATAGTCGAGATTACCGTCATCGTCCATCACCCAACAGCCATAGATGCCGAAAGTGTATTTGTCCCACTCTCGCTTGCCCTCCTTGCGCCACTGCTCACCATCACCGTTGGCGAAGCGGATGCCTGTGTCGCTCTTCAGGTCGATGCCTACAGTCACAGGCTCGTCTTCTACAGCAAATGTCAGTACCTCGCCATTTTGGATGCTCTTTAGCTCCATTCCTCCAAGACTGAGTTCATCAGATAGCACCTGCAAGTTTCTACCAATCACAGGTGTCGGCACAGCCATCACTTGGTTGGTCTCTCCGTCAATCTGCACGAATGCCTTGATAGGATTGCCATCGGGAATATTCATATTTGCCACAACTGCCTTGCCCTGCTTCAACAGTTCCTGCTGCTCCTTGGTGAATTTGTCCAATGGGGCGTACTTCAAAACAGAATAGAACATCACATCCACGTTTCCATCTGCCATTCTTACCAAGGCGAATCGGGTTCTGCTCTTGATACTGTAACCCTCGTTTACTTCCATGTTCACAGGCAATACTGGCGATGGACGACCATTGCTGATGTCCTCCAAGGCATGCATCGGAAGGTCTTCTATCATCTCGTGGGTGAGTCCAAACTTAGCGAATGTCTGATATGGCACTTCGCTTTCTTCAAATGAGTTTCTTTTCATATTCTGATTATATTTTGAATGATACTTTGCATAAGACCATGCAAAGTTAAGTCTTCACACATGAATACAAGAAAGACCACGCTCCATCGTCCAATCTTTTCCGTTTTATTATGATTATATAACCACTTCATACTCTCAATCATACTTTAATCTTATTTTATGTTATACTTTTGCAGTATCGTCAATCACTCTTGATTTCTTTCCCTAACTTTGCACCATGAAAAGGAAAATAGTGGCATTATGGGTAATAAGTTATCTGGCGGTATCGAGTGCAAAGGCGCAGTTCAATACCGTCAGCGATAACGTATGCCGTTACAAAGTCAAGAAAGTGGAGGAGAAGTTTATGCCTCCTGTCAATCAACCAGTAGATTCTATACAAGCCAATCTACTTCAACAGGAAACAGACTCAATGGATAGCAAACAAAAACAGTGGACAAGCAGCTACCCAAGCATCACTTATCCACTGAAATCAATCAAGGTCACCAGTCCTTACGGCTATCGTCGTGACCCTTTTACAGGTAAACAATCATGGCACAACGGTTTGGATCTTCGTGCGAAGAACGAACCTGCCTATGCTATGATGGATGGCATTGTCGAAAAGGTAGGGTATGACAATCGTTCTGGCAACTATGTTACGTTGAAACATGGCAACTATCATGTTAGTTATTGCCATTTGTCTTCCGTTATAGTTGGCAAAGGTGAGCGTGTTTTCTCTGGTACCATTGTTGGCGTTACTGGTAATACTGGTCGCAGTACTGGCTGTCATCTTCATCTTACATGCAAAAAGGATGGCAAGAGTGTCAATCCTATAAGTCTAATCAAATTAATGAGATAATGCTATAACATTTATTCGTTCAGCCAAGTATTGCCTATATTTAATCAAAATTTCAGTATTTAAATTTCTTTAAGATTTACTCACGCAGTCTTTTCTGTTTTTCTCGTATCTTATAAAATGGTGCATAATAAGCATCCCCCAACATGAAAATAGAAAAGTTATTGGAAAAAGTAAAAGCGGGTGATACTGACGCTTTGAAAATAATCTACGAAAGATACTCTCCTATGATGAGAAGTATTTGTTTCAGTGTCACTAAGGAGGACGAGGACACGATAAATGACCTCGTCCAGGACGCTTTTGTTCTTACATATTACTCATTGAGTAAACTAAAGGATAATTCCAAGTTCAAAGAATGGTGTGCTGCCATCACAAAAAATACAGCACTTAAGCATTTGGAGAAAAAATCAAAACTACAAACTATCCCTTTTTCTTCTATTATGGATGAAGAATTGGAGGTTGAAGGAGCATTGCAAACAGATTCCTTATTGCATGAGAATGATATTTTAGAACTTATCAACAGCTTACCTACAGGATATGGTAAAGTGTTCAGAATGTCTGTTATAGAAGGGTTCTCGCATAAAGAGATAGCCGATAAACTTGGTATCGAACCTCATAGCTCCTCTTCACAATTGGCAAGAGCAAAGGCGATGTTACGTAACATGATAGACAAACGTGCATTGGCAGCCATGTCAATCATCCTTATCAGCATTCCTCTATGTAAATATTTATTCTGGAAGAAAACTGTAGAAGAGAAGAAGCTGCCTACAGCCAATGTGGAAAGAAAGAATAATAACAAAATAGACAAACCAGAGTTAGAGTCAATATCCTCTCAAACTAATCGGTATGTAGCAAACACTTTTATTACCAAAAAGAAACAGATACGTGAAATATCTTTGGATTCTATAGTGAAAAGCAATGAATCGAAAAATGAAGATACGATTCGCAATATAGCAATAATCATTGAGGAGAGAGACACAACTTTGTCTGATACGACAAGTATGTTTATCCCTCAAATCGAGAATTATATAGTGGCAGACACGACAAGGCATAAGGAGAACAAGTGGCAATTCCTTGCTACAGGTTCTTTAGGTTCAGCTCTGGCTCAAAATGTTTATAAGTTGATAGCGTCAAACAATAATGGCTTACCAGACCCAGACGGACCTACACCTATAATACCAAATGAGATTTCAACATGGGAGGATTATTACAAGCATCTTCAACAGAAAGAACATGAAGGTATGTCTGCTGACACGTTGGCACTTATGACAATCGCAAAGCATAATAGTGGAAAGATTGTGGAGCACGAACAACATGACAAACCTATAACTTTTGGTATATCACTGACAAAAAATATAGGAAAGAACTGGAGTTTGGGAACAGGCATACAATATTCACTTTTGAAGTCTAATTTCACATTGGGTGAAGGTGAGTACTTTATAAATAGAGTCCAAAAAGTTCATTACTTGGGAATACCTTTGAGTACATCTTACAAATGGTTTAATTCCAAGAATTGGTCTGCTTATTCTTCTGTTGGAATTATATTTAATATACCAATGTATGGAAAAAATAACGAGCAATACGTTACAGGTACAACTGTTCCATACAAAGATTCATGGCATTTCACTCCATCTGTGCAGTGGTCTGTTGGCGTAGGTACTGGTTTACAATACAATTTCGCACCAAACTGGAGCATGTATTTGGAGCCGTCATTCAACTGGTATATTCCTAATGGAAGTACTGTTCACACCATTTGGACAGAACATCCATTCTCTATTTCAGTTCCATTCGGAATAAGATTTACATGGTAATTTTTCGCACCTTATGCAGTCTTTAGGACTTTTGTAGCATCTTTACTAATAGAAGCACAAAAGTTTCTAAAGACAACATGTACAAAACAAGAGACTACATACATAATGGGGTGCTATACCTCAACAACATCATCCGTCCTCGACATAAGAAGTTGAGTACGCTGATGATATATTCTACCACAAAATGCCAATCTCGTTGCAAGCATTGTTCCATTTGGCAAAAACCAGTGGAACATCTTTCTCTTGAAGACATCAAGAATGTGATGAAAAGCAAGTGTGTAACAAGAAACACAACGGTAGGATTGGAAGGAGGAGAGTTTATCCTCCATCCAGAGGCAGATGCCATCATGGAGTGGTTTATGAATAATCACCCCAACTACACGCTGTTGTCTAACTGTTTGAAACCACAACGAGTCATAGAGGCGGTTCGGAAATATCATCCAGTCCATTTGTATGTATCACTTGATGGAAACAAAGAGGTTTACAAAGAGATGAGAGGATGCGATGGGCATGACAAAGTGGTGGAAGTCGTGAAAGCCTTGAATAACGTGGTACCACTCTCATTGATGTTCTGTCTTTCACCATGGAATAGTTTTTCCGATATGGAGTATGTCATCAATATGGCAAGAGAATATAACATAGATGTACGCATCGGCATATACGGCACAATGGACTTCTTTGATACTAAAGCAGACCTCCTTGCAGCGGATTTGTCAAATTTCATCCAAAATATTCCACAAAATATACATGATACAGAGGAAAACTTTGATTTTGTTGCATTGTATAAAGAATGGAGAAATGGACATCTGAGACTTCGTTGTCAAAGCATATTCAGTGAGTTAGTGATACATTCCAATGGTGATGTACCACTTTGCCAAAATCTAAATGTCAAGCTTGGTAACATTCATGAAAACTCGTTGGATGAGATTTTCAATTCACGGAATACTCAACAAATCCAATGTAGATACTCCAAAGAGTGTAATGCGTGTTGGATAAACTTTCATCGTAAGTTTGACTTGATACTATTGCGAAATTTAGAAAGGGTCTTTCCGAAAAGAATCATAGAAATCTTTTATGGTAAATACCAATGGACAAACAATAGCAAGATGACATATAGAAAACAGATCAAACGGATCAGAAAAATATGAAATATATAAAGAATATCATAGAACGTTACAAGCATATACGGAGCATCAAGCAATTGCAACAAGTGCCGAAAGGCATGTATGCTTTTGTTGGTTTTGGTAATCATAGCACAAGTAACCTTTATCCTATACTCGGTTATCTCCATGTTCCATTGAAATACATTTGTTGTAAATCAAAAGACAAAGCTCAACTAATAAATACGGCTTATCCTCATGTTCGTGCTACAATATCATTACAAGAAATCTTAGATGACGAGGAGGTTAAAGGCATATTTGTGGCGGTTACACCTCAGGAACATTTCCATATAGCATCGGAGGTATTGAAAAGCGGTAAAGCTATATTCATAGAGAAGCCACCATGCCAAAGTCTGGATGAATTGATGCAACTAATCAATATTTCCATAGAAACAAAAACTCCTTCTGTTGTAGGGTTGCAGAAACGACACGCACCAGTAATCCAAATCCTTAAAAAGGAATTGGCTAAGAATAAGAAGCCTGTAACCTACAATCTCAAATATCTCACTGGAGCATATCCTGAGGGAGAAGCCATGATGGATTTGTACATACACCCATTGGACTATGTGACATATTTGTTTGGAAAAGCAGAAGTCAAATGCGTTGAGAATATAGAGGACCACACGTTGATGTTATTGCTCAAACACAACAATGCAACAGGTGTCCTTGAACTCTCTACTGCTTATTCTTGGACAGAAGCAAAAGAACATCTTACCATTAATACCCAACATGGTATTTATCAAATGGAACAGATGGATAGTCTAACATTCCAAAGTAAGCAACGAGTATTCATGGGGGTGCCAATGGAGAAGATAAATACACAAAAAATGGTTACGATAGATTTGTTAGGCAGAAACAACTTCGTACCTACGATAAAGAATAACCAAATTTACACACAAGGATATTTTGACACCATCAAAAACTTTGTGGATATGGTTGAAGACAACAAGATGTCACAAGTACAATCATTTGAAAGTCTCGTTGATACTTATTCTTTGTTAGAATCAATACGTTCATTAGTAAAACAATTATAACATAAAACTAAAACATCAGCAAAAATGAAACATTGGTTTGTATTCTTCCTCGCTTTAGCCTCGGTTGGTACTGTCAAAGGACAGCAAACAATCACGCTAAGCAATGGGAACATGGTAGCAGGTGCTTATAAGCAACCTCCTACAAGAACAGTCCAAAGTGTTGATGATGGCTACATCGTCACATACACTTTTGATAAAGCAACAATTATTGATGATCCTTTGTACAAAGGGAGCATCATGTGGAAAGTGTCAGGTTTTGGTGAGGAAGATACGCCTCGGAAACCAGCTCTGCCATACAGGTTAGATTCTTTTACAGCTCCAGATGGTTATTCGGTCAATGTGAAAGTTGTGGATAGTCTCTATGTTGAACTTCCATATACTTTATCGCCAGCTCGTCCACCATTGACGGATAGTGGAAATGGGTCCTACACAAAGGACAATGTTCCCACTATATCTGCATACAAGGAATTCTTGCCAAGTAGTATCGCAAGCAAGGATAATATGGGTGTATATCGTGGAAAAGGCATTGTGGATGTTATGGTTTCACCAATCCAATACAGTTACGAACAAAATGCCATACGTGCTTACAAGAGTATTAGCTACAAGGTCACTTTTGTCAAGATTAATGCCAAGAGTAATGCTGACGTGAGTGCGCAAAACTTAGATGCAGTAGATGATTTTCTCAACAATACGACTATCAATGGTTTTCAACAACCAGTTACACTCGCTGATACAAAAGCGACAAATGCCAAGAAGGGGTATTTGATTATCTCAACATCCAAGTTCAAAACTTCAGTAGAAAAGTTTGCGTCTTGGAAGAGGCTTCTTGGCTTTGATGTACGTATTGTACTAAATGACTCATGGACATCAAGTTCTATAAAGGAAGAGGTAAAGAAGCAATACAATTCCAATAGCAACTTGTATTATCTTCTGATAGTTGGAGACAATGCTGATGTGCCTGGACAAAGTTCAAGTCTGAAGAATACACATGTGACAGATTTCTACTATTCATGTATGGATGGTGATAATGATCTGACACCAGATTTACTGTTTGGTCGTTTGCCTGTTGCAACTGCGTCAGAGGCGAATATTGTTGTGGATAAAATCATCAACTATGAGAAAAATCCTGTAAGCGATGCCTCGTTCTACAAGACAGGTGTCAATTGTGCTTATTTCCAAGATACCAACTATGACGGCTATGCAGATAGACGATTTGCCCAAACTTCAGAAGAAGTGCGCAATGCACTTTTGACAGAGGGTATAAATGTCAAGCGAATATACACTACTAAAAACGGTGTTACGCCCTTATACTGGAATAGTGGCACATACTCTTTCGGCGAATCTATTCCTGATGAATTGAAGAAGCCCGGATTCCCTTGGACAGGAAATGCCTCTGACATAAATTCCGCAATCAATAATGGTGCATTCTATGTGCTTCACAGAGACCATGGTAATGTTGATTTATGGGGTGACCCTCGTTACACTATCAGTAATATCAGTTCTTTATCTAATGGAAATAAATTGCCAGTTGTATTCAGTATGAATTGTCTCACTGGAAAATTCAATGATGATTGTTTCTGTGAGGCCTTCCTCAAAAAAGCCAATGGCGGTTGCGTCGCCATATATGGTGCTACACAATTGAGTTATTCTGGATATAATGATGCTTTGACAGAAGGAATGTTTGATGCTATTTGGCCTTCAAGTAAATTGCATCCAAAATTCCCTGGTACAAGTGGAACTGCTAGTGCAACGCCTACACCAACTTATGAATTAGGGCAAATTCTGAACCAAGGACAAGCAAGGTTGGCTGAAACTTATGGTAAACGTAATTCTGGTTATACAACATACACAAAAGAATTGTTCCATTGTTTCGGTGATCCAAGCATGAAAATCTACACAGCGGCACCAACAGCATTCACCAATGTGTCTGTCAATAGGGGTAGTAATGCTGTAAATGTAAATCTGAACGGAACCACTGCAACGATTGCGTTCTATGACCTTGTTTCTGGAGAAGTGACATACACAACTGGAACTACAGCTACATATTCAACGAATCATGCTGCAAATGTATCTGTAAGTGTATCTGCACACAACAGGATTCCATACATAAATGAGGGTACTCCTGTAACTTCTGTATATATCCAAAATGAGACGGTAGTCGGACCAAAAACTTATACAGGTTCAAGTATCAAAGTCGGTTCTTCTGTCACAACTTCCAAAGCAAGTGGTCCAGTAACGTTCAAAAGTGGTACAATCAACTTAAATGCTGATTCTATAACTATCGACTCCGATACGACTATCAACAGTGAAACTGAATTCAAAATGTCAAATCAATAACTATACAAACAAAATGAAAAAGTTCTTCCTTAAGAGCGCAGCATTGGCAATATTCACATTGCTGCCTATGGGTATGAATGCGCAGATTACGTATTCAAGTGGTAACCTCAACATCAACAATGCTCCTAAGCACAACTACTTGGGATTGACTGTAAACAAATGGTTGGGTATGTATTGGACTTGTAAGACTAACAACTTCTTCCAATTGGACATTTCTCCTGCAAACCCACGACTTGCAGGAACAGGCAATCAAGTAGTGTTCTACAATTCTGCAACAAGTACATTCAATAGTATTCAGGTTGCAAATGTGTACAACTATTCCGATGCTCGTGCAAAGGACAACATCAAGCCTTTGACTACAGGTTTGGATGCCGTTCTCCAGTTGCGTCCTGTTTCTTACACTTGGAAACCTGAGACTGCGGTAA
>ENA-OPBE01003451-OPBE01003451.1-human-gut-metagenome-genome-assembly--contig:-NODE-3451-length-10545-cov-1.678742_pt1 | contig 10545 bp, 8 predicted proteins | sample MGYA00241066_ERZ501448 | MGnify/ENA primary metagenome ERZ501448 (study PRJEB25962, sample SAMEA2042585) | human gut metagenome | biome: human gut; feature: human-associated habitat; material: faeces...
ACATATCTTCCATTGCTTTATGGGTTGTTGCAGCGGTTTTTTCACTGTGTCTGCTAATCCCCTGCAAAGCCAGCGCCGAAAGAGCAACGCCGACAATGGAAATAACCGCCGCAACAGGGCTGAAGAAGATCAGGCATAAAACGATGGCAATAAACTTTGCGTATCCATTGATGATGACATCCACCATTTTCATGCCCTGTAATTCCAAAGTAGATAATTCCGTGGTAACACCTGCCAGAATGTCACCGACACTGTTCTGTGAAAAGTACCCAAGGGGAACCCGTTTCAGTACATCGCCCAAATGAATGCGCTGGCCAGCGGCCACTTCATAGCCGATACTTTCCTGTAAAATTGCCCGTAGATAAGAAAACAGGAAATTCAATGCAATAGAGCCAACAATAATCCACAGCATTTTCCAGATCAAAGAAGCGTCAATTGTGGTATGCGCCCAATATGCCTGAATAGATTTATCCAGCGCATAAGCAGCAGCCATTGTCGGGATGGCTGTAGATAAACTACTGAAAAAAGAGAATACAGAGCCAAGATAAAGACGACCTCTGTACTTGCCAGCCCATCGAATAATGCGTTTCATTGACTTAAACATTGACAGCCACCTCCTTTTTCTCGCCCACAGACCAGTTCTTTGCGCCAATATGCGCCTGCCACATATCTGCATAAAGCGGGCAGCGTTCCAAAAGTTCCCCCTGCTTTCCGCAGTCAACAATCTGCCCTTTTTTCAGAACAACAATCTGATCTGCGTTTTGAATGGTAGACAGACGATGTGCAATCACCAGCAGGGTCTTTCCTTTGGAAAGGGCCATGATGGATTTCTGGATTTTCAGTGAAGGCAGTTGCCTCATCCAAAATCACAATAGGCGCATTTTTCAAAATTGCTCTCGCAATAGCAATTCGTTGCTTTTCTCCGCCAGATAGCCGCTTGCCGGCATCACCGGCAGGGGTATCATATCCTTTTTCCAGCCGAGCAATGAAATCATCGCAGCAAGCCGCTTTTGCGGCGGCATATACTTCCTCATCCGTAGCATTTGGATTACCCAGGCGGATGTTCTCTTTGAGCGAGCAGTTGAACAGGAAATTGTCCTGTGTCACGAAGCTGACCAATTCAGAAAGCTGGTGAATTGAAAGCTCTTTTATATTTTTGCCGCCAATGGAGATGCTGCCACCAGTTACATCCCAAAACCGTGCAATCAAATTACAAAGCGTACTCTTTCCGGCACCAGACGGACCGACAATGGCTGTCGTCTTCTTTTCAGGTATAGTCAAACTGACATGATCCAAGATTTTGTGTTCTCCGTAGGAGAAGGAAACATCATCAAAAACAATGTTGAAATTTTCTGGTTTAGTCGGCTTTCCATGCTCATCCATGACAGGCGTTTTATCAATTTCTTCCACCTTATCAATCGACACATCCAGCAGACGCAGAAGTGCAGAAGTATTTCCCGCTGATTGAAGCTGACCAAATAGCATAAACGAGGCAACAGTCATCAATAGGCAAATGGAAAGTTCCATTGTTCCTTCCAGATAAAAACACAATCCTTCCACTATAACTAAAATACTTGTTCCATAGAGAAGAATCTGCTGTAACATGTTGTAAGGCACAAATGTACGCTCCAATTTCAAGTTCTTGTCCTTACTATCCATAATGGCCTGCTTCATTTTACTGTTAGAATTCTGCCCCAGATTAAATGATTTTACAATCAACATACCCTGGACATATTCCAACACATTAGAAACAAGTGTTTCCTGAGCCTGCTGCCTCTGTGGAGAAATTATTTCTGCCTTTTTCTGCAATCGGCTGATGCACCATGTAAAAAGCAGAATTCCACATAAAATCGTCACCCCAATACGCCAGTCAATGCAAAGCATAATAACAGTGATGATTGCCGCATGGATATATCCACCCAATATGTTAGTCAGCACCATAGAAGCATTATTCTCAATGTCGCTCATTGTGGTTGTGACAACAGAAGTCAGATTTCCTAAATTGTGATCGCTGAAATACCCCATCGGCATATACTTGATACGATCTCCTATATGAATCCGCTTCTCTGCACACATAAAATATCCAATTTGTACCTTGCCAAAATCAGAAATATAGCTACACCAGATTTTAAGCAACATACTTATCAGGGTAATTCCAAATACCATCCAAATCATGGAGGTTGTAAAACCATCAATTAAACCCGAAAACACTAATGCTAAGGCTCCAAAAGACATCATATCGAAAAGTGAATGGAGAACGGAAAACAGAATTACCTTTTTCATCGTTCCCTGCATTTTTCCCGAAAACCGATAAATTTTATTTAATGTACTTATCATTTTTACACCTCCATTCTATGCCTCGTCTTTTGTATCCGTATGTGCTTTCCACATTTCCTGATAAAGCATACAGGAATCCAATAGTTCTTCATGTATTCCTTCATCTACAATCTGCCCGTCTTTTACTACAACAATTTTATCTGCGTCAGTAATCGTTGAAAGTCGGTGGGCAATCATCAGAACTGTTTTTCCGGCAATCACTTTTGCCATTGCCTCCTGGATTAAAGCTTCGTTTTCAGCATCAATATAGGCAGTAGCTTCGTCGAGAATTACAATAGGTGCATTTTTCAGTACAGCACGGGCAATCGCAATCCGTTGACGTTCACCTCCTGACAAATGCCCCCCGGCACCACCGACAACCGTTTGAAATCCATTTTCCAAATTCAGAATAAAATCATAACATCCACAATCTCTGGCTGCCTGATACACTTCCTCATCTGTTGCAGAAGGCTTTCCCATACGGATATTTTCCAAAACCGTTTCATCAAAAAGGTAATTGTCCTGTGAAATATAGGCAATTTGATCCATAAGCTGCGACAATGGAATTTTACGAATATCTGTTCCATCTAACTTAACCGCACCGTCCGTCACATCCCAAAAGCCTGCGATCAGCTTTGTAATAGTAGACTTACCACCACCACTTGGACCCACAAAAGCCGTGATCGTATTTTCTGGAATCGAAAGGCTGACATTTTTCAGTAATGGCTTCCCGGCTTCATATGAAAAGCTGACATTTTCTAACGAAATATTGGAAGACTGAATAGGGACAGGTTTTTCTGGGCGTTCCAGTTCCTTTTCGTCCAGTACAGCGCATAATTCTCCAACCACTGATTTCATTTGAGAAATACTATCTGTAAAATTCATGGCATTCAAAATCGGTGTAATAATCCCCAACGACAAAACAATACAGGTAATAAAAGCCGGAACACTCAGAGTTCCGTTCTGATACAAAATACAGCCGATGGGGAGAACACACACTAATACACTGGGCCAAATTGTAACCAGCATAGATTTATAAAGCTGCACACTTTTCATCCAGTTTACAGCATAAGAAGCATTATCCTCCACTGCGTCTGAATACTTTTGGTAAGAATTAGCTGACTGATTAAACGCCTTGATGACTTCAATACCGCCAATATATTCAACAACTGTATTTGTCATTTTACGCACACGCATAATAAGCCCTTGGAATTTTTCCTCATATCCATTTGCCATTCCCTTGTAGCACAACATACCGATTGGCAGGGTAACCAATGATGCCAGAGCCATCCTCCAATCCAAAAACAGCAGATAAATCAAGATACAGACGGGAATACAGAGATTTGCTGTCAATTCCGGTATTAAATGAGCGAGGGTAGTTTCCATTCCCTCAACACGATCCACCAGAACATTTTTCAATTCGCCTGATGGAGTGTTAATCATATACCCCATCGGAACCCTGGTAAGTTTATCCACAAGTCTCAGACGGATTTCTGCCAGCGTTGCAAAAGTGGCCGTATGGGACACTAAAGTAGACAGATTAGAAAAACATACTTTTGCAAGAAAACCAAGTCCGGCAAACAGACACCACTCCATATAGACAGAAACAGTGGTTTCTCCATTCATCAGGAGAACGACAATTTTCGAGACTGCAAAAAACGGCAGCAACCCAGCAGCAACACCTAAAACTGCCATTATCACTGAAAGAACATATTTACTCTTATATGGAGCAGCAAGTTCCATCAGCCTGGACATTGGATTATTATTTTTGTCCATTACACATTCGCTCCTTTTCAATAAAAATAGAGGTTGGTTAAACCCTTCTAACCAACCTCTATTATACTTGTTTAACTATTTCCTGCTACTCTGATAGGGTTTTTTACCCTCCATTTAGACATCAAATTATGCTTACTTCACTGGTTGTACATTGTCGATTTCAAAGAACTGCGGCACACTGGAGAAAGTATATCCGGCAATCTTTGAAGAATTATATACAACCAAATCCTTAGAATAGGAAATTGGGAGGTCAATCACGTTGTCGTTAGAAATATTCAATGCAGTAGCAATAGCGTTCTGAACCACTTCCGGATCAGCAGAGGTAGAAAACGCATTTACCGCATCCGAATAGTTCTGGAAATCTTCAAGTGCCTGAAGAGAAATGGCATGAGGATCAGAACCAAGAGATTCCTGAAGGAATTTATGTGGTTCCGTGTAAGACCCTTCTGTGTTCCATGTTGTAATGTCATAGTTTCCAGCAACGCCCTCTGTCCACCAGGTCATCTGATCCTGTCCAGTGGTTGTCACATCAATACCAACCTTTGCAAGCTGGGTTTTAATTGCAAGAGCCATTTCCTGGGCAAGAGAAAGATCCGTCCAATAAGTATAATTTAAAGAGAGCTTCTGTCCGTCCTTCTCACGGATACCGGTGCTGTCATTCATTACCCATCCCGCTTCGTCTAACAGGGCGTTAGCTTTATCCAGATCATAGTTCCATGTGCTGTTATAGGAAATATCTGTGTAAGGTGCTCCTGGTGCAAACAGGGAAGTTGCCGGAGTTTCATAACCATAAGTCAGACCCTCGGTAATTTCTTCCTTATTGACAGCGTATGCAATCGCCTGACGAACCTTAACGTCACTCAAAAGCGTGCTGGATGCATTCAGCACCAGATTTCGGGTCAGGGTATTTCCGTCATTAATTGCACCCTCAATGCCGTCTAAAGAAATTGCCTGATTATAATCATCATAGCTGAGAAGATCAGCACCATAAATCAGATCAACTTCACTGGTCTGCAATGCCTGGAGACGTGAAGAAGCCTCTGGAATATATTTCACAACGACTTCATCATAGTAAGGAGCCTCACCCCAGTAATTCTCGTTTCTGACAAAACGTGTACAATCGCCGGAAATCATTTCTTCACGAATGTACGGACCTGTACCGACAACATCTTTGAATGTCTGGAAGTTCTCAGCTTCAAACACATTCGGAGACATCATTCCAGCAACATTCTGGAAACAGAAGTCATTGATATAAGAGAAGCAAGGCGCGGCATAATGAACAGCCACTGTGTACTCGTCAACAGCTTCCACACTTTCAATGTTATAAATTCCCTTTATACCGCTAAAGTTGGGGTTGGAACTGTCAAACTCCAGGATTGCTTTTACGCTTTCTGCATTGAAAGCAGTTCCATCGGTAAAAGTGACACCCTGGCGGAGCTTGAATGTGAGGATAGTGTTTGTGTCATCCCATCCCCATTCCTCAGCCAGTACAGGAACAATTTCTCCATCCTCATAGCCGACCAGAGTTTCATAAACCAGTCCGCAGGCAATATTATTTTCCTTGTTCATGGTCAGTGTGGTAAGATTGTCCAGCTCTTTCGCTGTGGCAATCGTCAGCACCTTTGTTTCGCTTTCATCAGCCGTTTGCGTCGGCTCGCTGCTTTCCTGTGTCTGATCGGTGGCACTGCTCTGACCGCAGCCAACCATAGACAGAAGCATACTTACGCCCAATGCGGCGGCGATAAGTTTCTTGTAAATCTTTTTCATGTTATCCTTTTCCTTTCTGTTTTGGTAATTTATTTATTAGATAACCCTGTTCCGTAATCTGCCCCTCCCGCATAATAATTACCCTGTTTGCAATACGCATGGCATCCTTTCTGCTATGCGTAATGAAAATACAGGAGCTGCCAGATAACTTTACAAAGTTCTCTACTAACGTAAGTACGGCGTCCGTGGAGATCAGATCAAGCCCGCTTGTTACTTCATCCATAATTAAGTAATCCGGCTCTACGGCAATCGCCCGAAGTAAAGAGAGACGTCTCTGCTCGCCGCCTGAAAGCTGGCGGACAGGAGTTTCCAAAAGTCTATAATCCATGTGGACGGCATCCATCAAATCTAAAATATGCTTTTTCCGTTCCGGCTTTTTCTTGTCAGTCAGATTTACCAGTGCTTCTTCTACGTTGGCATATGCAGATCTCGCAGGATTCAAAGTGCCGGAAGAATCTTGAAAGACCGCCTGTATTTTTTTTCGATGCTGTTTCCATGTCCGATAATTCCAACAGGTTATATCTTCACCGTCCAACAAAATCTTACCCGAAGTGGGTTTTTCAAGCCCAATCAGCAGCCTTGCAAGTGTACTCTTTCCTGAGCCGCTTTCACCCTCAACAGCAAGATTTTCCCCTTTTCTGAGCCGGAGATTGATGTCTGAAAGTGCATTAAAATCTCCAAGATTTTCATTATGATACACTTGATTTATATTCTGGATTACAATTTCTCCCATTTCCATTCACCCCGACTTTCCTTGTGACTTAGCATGGAAAACTGTTTCATCCAGTCCGTTTGCGGATTTTCCAAAAGCATCTTCATTGTTCCATGTTCAATCATCTTTCCATTGCCTAACACATAAACATTTTGACAGAGCGTTTTTAGTGCAGCCACATCATGGGATACAAATAAAATTCCCTTGCCCTCCATCTGTTTTTGCATAATTTGGAGCAGCAAATCCCTGTTTTCTTCATCCAACGCGGCAGTTGGCTCGTCAGCCAGAATATAATCCGGTGACATTCCAAGCAAAATTGCGGCTGCTACTCTTTGCAGCATTCCTCCTGACAATTCAGAAGGATAAGCACCTAAAACCCTCTCCGTATCTTTCAGGTTTACAGCAGCCAGTTTTTCTCTTGCCAGTGCCATTGCTTCATTGCTGCTCATCTGTAAACGATTGGTAAATGTTTCCCGTATCTGAAAACCAATTTTTAAGCGGCTGTCAAAAGCAGTCATAGGATTCTGCGGGATAAATCCCAGCTTTTTCCCACAAAGCTCACGGTGTGATTTACGGGAAAGATGTGATAAATCCACATCATCCAGCAAAATCTTTCCAGCATCGATATGACAGCTTGTGTGAAGCATTCCAAAAATGCTTCGCAGTAATGTCGTTTTTCCAGAACCACTATGACCTGTAAGACCAATGATCTGACCTGCCGGGATTTCCATAGATATATCTTTCAAAAGGTAACGACCTGACCGCTCCTTTACATCTAACTGTTCAATTTTTAACATTATTCCGCCTCCTTCGTTGTCAACTGTCTGCCGATGACATTAAAGCAGAGTGTCGATATAATAACTGCTCCAATCGGATACAGAATTAAAGTTGGGTGTAGAACCAGTGCGCCCCTAGCATCTAAGATCATGCTTCCCCAATCCACTACATTGTCACCAAGCCCCAATCCAATGAAGGAAAATCCGGTAATAGCCAAAATCATATCCGCACACGAAAGGCACAAAAAACGAACCATCTCAGCAAACAAATTGGGGAAAATATGGATAAGCATGATTCTGACCTTTGAAGCTCCTGCAGCTATCGCACACATGACATATGCTTTTCCCATTTCCATATCAGTACGGGTGCGAACCAGTTTTATGTATCTCAAAATATAGGATACAGTCAGGGCAACAAGCGTAGTCTTTGCTCCGCTGCCCCAAGCCCCGATGAATACAATCAAATACGCAATCGGGGGGATTGCCGTAACAGCATTGATAAGACCATCTACAAGTGCGTTTTCTTTCATAACAGCACGGCTTGTCACCATTCCAATGACAGTCCCAATTAAAAAAACTATGAGCGAACCACCTAAAACAATCCCCAGCGTCGTCCAGCCGCCGTATAGAATTCTGGATAAAATGCAGCGTCCTAATGCGTCTGTACCAAATGGATATTCTGCGCTAGGGGTAGCATACCTTGCCAACAAATTTGATTCCATCGGATCATTAGGTGCAAATAGAAACCCAATAAAAAAGAATACTATCACAAGCATAGGGATGAAAAGTATACACCATTTCCGAAAACGTATTGCCTTCATTTAAGCCACCCCCTTTTTCCGTCCAATTGCCCATTGCACCAAATCAGCGGCAATATTGCAAAGAGCAATCGCCAAGGCCAAGAAAAATACTTCAGCGTGAATCATAGGGGTATCACGGTCAAGCACATGGTTTACAATCAGATAACCAAAGCCTGGAATCGAGAAAATGGATTCAATTACTGTTGCGTTGGCAAGTGCCAGCCCAATGCTCTGTAAAAAGTTTGGAACCAGTCCAATCGCTGCCCTCGGCAAAAAATGACACAACAAAAGTCTTTTTTCTGAAAGCCCACGACAGCGAGCATAAAACGCATAATCCTCATCACTTTCGTATTCCAAAGCGTCCATCAAAAGCGGCGTATAAAAAGAAGCTCCAAATACACCAATACAGATTGCTGGAGATATGTAGCTGAGAAGCGTTGTGTTTCCTGCAACAGAAATCAGCGACTTTTGAACCGCAAAATAATCCAAATAGACAGTTGCCAAATAAAAGGACGGTATCGATACACCCAATATACACAAAAGCCGTACAGCCTTTTTAGGAAATTTCCAAGGAAGCAAGAAAGCAATACAGCTAATGATTACAATGAAAATAACCTGAAAGGCTGACGCCAAACATACAATCCCTAATGTCTTTGGAAATGCTGTCGCAATATCTGTCCATACATCATGCCCATTTGCTAAAGAAACACCTAAGTCAAAGTGAAGTAAATCCCATACCCAGCGGCCATACTGTACAAGCAGAGGTTTATCAAAACCTAACTGAACACGAATTTTTTCAATTTGCTCTGCTGTTGGATTACCAATCATTCTTTTTGCGTAGGCGGTTGCCGGATCAACGGACGATAACCTCATCAACAAAAAAGACAGTAGTGTTACAAATAGCAAAGTAAATACCAATTCAACCAGTTTCCGCAGGATATATTTTCTCATATCCCGTTTCATACTATCGACTCCTTAAAAATTGGTTAGATTCCGCTAACCATTGTTCAAAAAGAAAGAGCGCCGTATGCGACGCTCCTTAGTCATCTGTTCACACAGATGGCAGTATATAGTATCTGGCATTTTGCCGCCACTCTGAAAAGACCAAACCTCCTCTATTTGGACATTTTTTTGCGGAACTCAGATGGAAGCTCCCCAAACTCCTTTTTGAACCCTTCGGAAAACTTACTTGGATTATCATATCCCATTTTAGCCGCAATTTCCGTTATGCTGTCCTTAGTATCACGGAGTAAAATTGTGGCCGCCTGCATACGATAAGATTTCATATAAGAGTAGATAGAACTCCCATAAACACCCTTGAAGCAGACTTTCATTGATGTAAGAGAAATTTCAAATTTTTCTGATAGCTCCTGCAAGGTATAGTGATTGCGAAGATTGGCTGTCATGTATGCCTGAATTTTTTTTACTGTCTGCACCTGATTTTTTGCAAAGTATCGCTGTTCCTCCTGACATTCTTGAAGTGAAACTTGATTCAAAAACATCAGCAATTCCAGAACCTTTACTTTCAGATAATAGGCAATCATCCGTGGTTCCACATGATAAAGCTCAGAAAAAATATGTTCAATTTCACTTTGACTTCTCAGCACAAGGCAGGTATCATTTTCGCAAAATTTGTCTGCAATTGCAAAGATATCTATATTCAACCCTCCAATTACACCTTCTATTCGTTTTAGAGTCTGATCTGCATGGGGTAGATCAATGGTAATAGAGATACCATGATAGTGTGACAATGGAAAATAGGTTGACGTGGTTTTATTTGTCAAACGATTGATGGCGAGATCGCCAGCACCGACATACTGATAATCTCCATTTGCAAACTCGCATTCAAAGCGTCCTTCCCGACAATGATTGATTTCCAGTACATCTGAATGAGGGAGCTTATTTTGATTTTGCCCGTCACTCATGTGAAAGTCATTATAAAATAGTTCGATTCCCGGAAGAATCTCGTAACGAGTAATAACACCCTCGCCCGTCACATTCTTCATTTTATAAATAGAGCAGCCATCTTCGCTGACAATCTTTTGAACTTCCGGGTCAAAGAAGTCTGTAAACTGCTGTTCGCTCATTTGTATTTCCTCCTGGGTTAGTATTGACAAACCGACTTTAGTATAACATTTTTTGATGCCCCAAGTCCACAATTCATTTTCATATTTTGCTTGTAGTATTTAAGCAAAATATGAAAATAAATATCTATCTAACGGAAGATAAAAATAACTCGCTGCTCCCATATAGATATAACGCGTTTTTCCTTACATTTCTTCTCCCCATTAGCGAATCAGCACAATCAGTCCTCTGTATGCGCATAATAAGGTTATTCCTTTGTGCAAACCGGAACGATACAATATTATTGAGGTGAACGATTATGCCGATTGATGGT
>ENA-OPBE01003452-OPBE01003452.1-human-gut-metagenome-genome-assembly--contig:-NODE-3452-length-10543-cov-4.347445_pt1 | contig 10543 bp, 8 predicted proteins | sample MGYA00241066_ERZ501448 | MGnify/ENA primary metagenome ERZ501448 (study PRJEB25962, sample SAMEA2042585) | human gut metagenome | biome: human gut; feature: human-associated habitat; material: faeces...
GTATTTGCCAATGCAGTAGTGGAAGAAACAAGAATCCCCCTGCTTTAGCTGTGGGGAGTGTCAAAAAAAATAAAGAAGGGCATCCTGCAATGTTTAAAGCGACTGCAGATTCAGAGTTTTTGTGTGCCTGCTTTGATTTCACAAATCCGGAATTTCTGGCATGGTATGAGGAACGTGTGAAAAAAATCGTCAGAATGGGTGTATCAGTGATAAAAACAGATTTCTCTGAAGCAGTACCTGAAGATGTTGTATTTTACAATGGCATGAGCGGGCGAGAAGGACATAATCTTCTGACGTATCTGTATGCAAAAAATATTTACACATGGATGAAAGAAATTTGCGACGAACATGGGGAATTGCCAATGCTTTGGGGACGCAGTGGGTATGTGGGTTCTCATACGATCCCGGCAGCATGGGCAGGAGATTCTTCCAGTGATAAAGCAAGTCACAGTGCAATTCTTCAGGCCGGACTTGGGATGGCTATGTCTGGTATATCTTTCTGGGGTTATGATCTTGGCGGATTTTATAACACAGGTTATATCGGAAATGAGGAACGTCCGAATATAGAAGATTACCTTTCCTCTGTGCAGATGGGATTGTGGATGCCATTATCCAGAGCGCACGGTAAAACACCGCGGGAACCATGGCAGTATGGAGATATGGCATTAAAAGAAGTAAAAAAATGGATTAACTTCAGACATCGACTTGTGCCATATCTTTATCACACAGCCTGCCAGACTCATCAGTCTGGTATTCCAATGATTCGTCCGCTTGTGATGGAATATCCGAAAGATCCAATCGCAAAGACACAGAATCTGTCTTATATGCTTGGTGATGCATTGCTTATTTCACCCGGATTTGACAGAGATGAATATGAACTGTATCTTCCGGAAGGCCGGTGGCAGGATATTGAAAGTAAAGAAGTATATGAGGGAATGACATTTGTTCATATAGAAAACAAAGCTTTTGCTGATGGTGGTACATCTCTTCGGGTTTTCCAGAAAGAAGGAACAAGTATACCATTGTTTGCTCAAAAAGAAGTATTGCATGTGCCTGCACAACTATGGAAACAGGAAGATCTTGAATTTATGACATTTCAGAAAAAAGATGTTGATTAGCTATTGTGCACAAAATAGATGCATAAAAATATGAAAAATGGGTAAAAATAAAAAGCTGAAATAATAAGAACTGACTTGACAAAAGAAATTTATCTGTGCTATATTCAACTACAGTTGTAGTGTGTAACTCGATTTTTGGAGGCATTAACTATACATAACAGGAATTGTTTATGTGGGTTAGTGTCTCTTTTTGGTACTCTGTTTCAGAAAAAAGGGTACAGACCGGCTAAAAAGATGCAAAACCGCAGAAACTCTTCTTGTAAAAAGTATAAACTACACAAGGAGTAAAAAAATGAAGGACAAAATTTTTAGTGTTCTGCAGCGAGTGGGAAGAAGCTTTATGCTCCCGATCGCAATCCTTCCGGTAGCCGGACTTTTGCTGGGAATCGGAAGTTCATTTACCAATGCAACCACGATTGAAACGTACGGGCTGACAAGCTTGCTCGGCAACGGCACAATTCTTCATGCACTGCTGGTGATCATGAACAAAGTAGGAAGTGCAGTGTTTGATAACCTGCCTCTGATTTTTGCGGTAGGTGTTGCAATTGGTATGGCAAAGAAGGAAAAAGAGGTTTCTGCCCTGTCAGCCGTTATTGCATATTTCGTTATGAATACAGCAATCAACGCAATGCTGACCATTACAGGTCAGATTCTGGAAAACGGAGAAATTGCAGAATCCGTTCTGGAAGGAACCATCACTTCTGTCTGCGGTATTCAGTCACTGCAGATGGGTGTGTTTGGCGGTATTATTGTCGGTCTTGGAGTCGCTGCACTTCATAATCGTTTTTACCGGATCCAGCTTCCGAATGCACTTTCTTTCTTTGGAGGTACTCGTTTTGTACCGATTATTTCTACGATCGTCTATATGTTTGTGGGAATTTTAATGTATTTTGTATGGCCGGTTGTACAGAACGGCATTTATGCGCTGGGTGGCCTGGTAACCGGCTCCGGTTATGTCGGAACGCTGATTTTCGGTCTGATTAAGCGAGCACTGATTCCATTTGGTTTGCATCACGTATTCTATATGCCTTTCTGGCAGACAGCAGTCGGAGGTACCATGGAAGTGGCAGGACAGATGGTGCAGGGCGGACAGAATATTTTCTTCGCACAGCTTGCGGATTCTGCGAATGTCGCACATTTCAGTGCAGACGCAACGAGATATTTCTCCGGAGAATTTATTTTTATGATTTTCGGACTTCCGGGAGCAGCACTTGCCATGTACCATTGTGCGAAACCGGAGAAGAAAAAAGCAGCAGGCGGTTTGCTTCTTTCCGCAGCACTTGCGTGTATGGCAACCGGTATCACAGAACCGTTGGAATTCTCTTTCCTGTTTGTTGCACCGGCGTTGTTTGTCGTGCAGGTTATTCTTGCGGGAACAGCTTATATGATCGCACACATCCTGAATATCGCAGTAGGTCTTACCTTTTCCGGCGGACTTCTGGACTTCTTCCTGTTCGGTATTTTGCAGGGAAATGAAAAGACAAGCTGGATGAGGGTGATTCCGGTCGGCATTCTTTATTTCTTCCTGTACTATTTTATCTTCAAATTCATGATTAAAAAGTTTGATTTTAAGACACCGGGTCGTGAGGATGATGATGTAGAAACCAAGCTTTATACGAAAGCAGATGTAAATGCCAGAAAAGAAGCGCAGAACGATGGGGTAGCATCGGAGGATGCCATGAGTGAAGCAATCACAAGAGGTCTTGGCGGAAAGAAAAATATTTCGGATGTGGACTGCTGTGCAACAAGACTGCGCTGTACGGTTCACGATGCGGCGAAAGTCAGCGATAGTATTTTAAAGGCGACAGGAGCATCTGGTGTTGTGCATAAAGGAAATGGCGTACAGGTTATTTACGGACCAAATGTAACTGTGATAAAATCAAATTTAGAGGATTATCTGGAAAAAGCTCCGAATACGTATGCGGAAGCAGAAAATGCAGAAGCAGAAAATGCACCAGCCCAAAAAGAGGCGGAGCCAGCGCAGGAAACAAAAGAACAGAAGGTTGTGGATACGATTACTGTCTGCAGTCCGATGAGCGGACTGGCTGCCGATCTTTCTACTGCGCCGGACGAAGCATTTGCGGAAAAGATGATGGGAGACGGCGCTGTTGTAACACCGGAAGATCCTTATGTGCGTGCTCCGGAGGACGGAGAAGTTGCGTTTGTTTTTGACACAAAACATGCAATTGGATTTGTAACCGATTCCGGGGTCAGCCTTCTGATTCATGTCGGAATTGATACAGTAAAACTGAACGGAGAGGGATTTGAGGCACTGGTAGAAAGCGGTCAGACCGTGAAAAAAGGTGATCCGATGCTGAAGCTGGATCTGGAATATCTGAAAACACATGCGCCGTCGGTTACGTCACCGGTTCTTTGCACAGAGCTGGAGGAGAACCAGAGAATCCGTCTTTTGACAGACGGACCGGTAAAAGCAGGAGATCCTTTATTTGCGATTGAGATTCTCGCGTAAGCTGTGCCTTAAAAACGGGTGAGAAGAATGTACAGGATAGCAAAAACACTGAACCACAATTCATTTATTGGTGTGGAAGAAGGAAATAACCGGGAATATCTGGTCATGGGGAAAGGAATTGCATTTGGGAAAAAAACGGGACAGCGTGTACAGCCGGGAGACGATACCCGCATTTATTCCCTGACGGAGATGACGGAGAGAGGAAATGCCAGAACCATTGTACAGGGCGTTTCTCCGCTCAGCCTGGAGCTGGCGAGTGCCGTGCTTGACGAGGCAGAAAAGGAATTTGGAAAAATTGACCGTTCCATCGTCTTTCCAATGGCAGATCATCTGGATTTTGCTGTCCGGCGGATTCAGAACGGTGAGCAGATCAGCAATCCGCTCACCGACGATATCCGTGTGATGTTTTACAAAGAGTATAAAGTTGCTTCCTGTATCAGGGAGCTTTTAAAAGAACGGCTTCAGATCGAAATTGATGAACATGAAATCGGCTATCTTGCACTTCATGTTCATTCGGCAATTGTGGAGGAAAATGTTTCACAGGCCATGGAAGTGGCAAGAGCAGTCCGGGAGAGCATTTCTTTGGTGGAGCATATCACCGGGCATACCATCGATGTGATGTCGTTGTCGTATAACCGTATGATGAACCATATCCGCTATATGGTTGCAAGAGCGGTCAGTGGGGAAAAACTGAAAGTAAATATGAATGACTACATGTCCGTAAAGTTTCCGAAAGCCTTTCAGGCGGCGAAACGAATCTGTGAGGAGATGGAAAAGAGGCTGAAACTTCCGATGGAGGAGATCGAAATTGGATATCTCGCTATGCACATAGAACGGATTATGGACAGAGAAGAAGGAGAATAAAAGCATGAAATCATTTGAATATACCATTAAAGATGAACTGGGAATCCACGCAAGACCGGCAGGAATGCTGGTAAAGGAGGCAAAAAATTTTGCATCGGAATGCACCATCACAAAAGATGGGAAAACGAAAAAACTGACTCAGCTGATGATGCTAATGTCACTTGGCGTAAAGCAGGGAGATACCGTAACCGTTGCAGCAAACGGAGAGGACGAAGATGCAGCGATTGAGACGCTGAAAGCGTTTTTTGAAGCAAATCTGTAAAAAATACGCTCGGAGGATAAAAAATGCAGTGTTTTCAGGGGAAATCCGTATATAAAGGAATTGTTATGGGACCGGTTGCGGTTCTGAAGAAAAATGATTACCAGGTTAAAAGAGCCCGGATTGAAGATCCGGAAGCAGAAGTGAAGCGTGTGGAAGAAGCCGTGGAGGTTTCGAAAAAACAGCTTGGCAGACTGTATGACAAGGCAGTCCGGGAAGTTGGAGAGGCAAGTGCGGCGATCTTTGAAGTCCATCAGATGATGCTGGAGGATGAGGACTATCTGGAATCAATGGAGAACATGATCCGGACAGAGCTGGTAAATGCAGAATATGCAGCAGCAGCAACCGGCGATAATTTTGCAGAGATGTTTGCAGCTATGGATGATGAATATATGAAGGCACGTTCCGCAGATGTAAAAGATATTTCCGAACGTCTGGTCCGCAATTTAAGCGGTGAGGGAGATAACGACCTGAGTTCTATGGAACCATCTGTTATAGTGGCAGACGATTTAAGTCCGAGTGAAACTGTACAGATGGACAAAGAAAAAATACTTGCGTTTGTGACTGTGCATGGATCTACCAATTCTCATACTGCGATTCTTGCGCGAATGATGAATATTCCGGCATTAATCGGCGTCCCGATGGATTTAAACGGTCTGAAAACAGGCATGACGGCCGTTGTAGACGGTTTTTCAGGTCAGGTTATCTTTGAGCCGGAGGAGGATGTGCGGAAGGAAACCGAAAAAAGAATGCAGGAAGAAGCAGAAAAACAGAAGCTTCTTGAGGAGCTGAAAGGAAAAGAAAATATTACGCCGGATGGCCGTAAGATCAACATCTATGCAAATATCGGCAGTGTTGGTGACCTTGGCTATGTGATGGAAAATGATGCCGGCGGAATCGGACTTTTCCGAAGTGAATTTCTCTATCTTGGAAGAAATGATTTCCCAACGGAGGAAGAACAGTTTCAGGCATATAAACAGGCCGTGCAGACCATGGCAGGCAAAAAAGTGATTATCCGTACGCTGGATATCGGGGCAGATAAGCAGGTAGAATACTTTAATCTTGGAAAAGAAGAAAATCCGGCGCTTGGGTACCGTGCAATCCGGATTTGTCTGAAACAGCCGGAAATTTTTAAAGCGCAGCTTCGCGCATTGTTCCGCGCAGCCGTTTACGGAAACCTTTCTGTCATGTATCCGATGATCACATCAACAGAAGAGGTAGAAAAAATCTACGCAATTGTTGCAGAAGTAGAGGAAGAGCTGAAAAAACAGGAAGTGCAGTATAAAATTCCGGAGCAGGGCATTATGATCGAGACACCGGCTGCCGTGATGATCAGCGACCGTCTGGCGGAAATGGTGGATTTCTTCAGCATCGGAACGAATGACCTGACTCAGTATACCCTGGCGATTGACCGTCAGAATGAGCAGCTGGATGATTTTTACAACCCACACCATGAAGCAGTTCTTCGGATGATTCGCATGGTGGTGGAAAATGCACACAAATGCGGAAAATGGGCAGGAATCTGCGGGGAGCTCGGTGCAGACCTGACATTGACGGAGCAGTTTGTACGAATGGGAGTGGATGAGCTTTCTGTTGCTCCGTCCATGATTCTGAAGCTGCGGAAGGTTGTCCGCGAGATGAAAGCAGAAGAGTAGAAAAAACGATACAGCAGATAAGAAAACTCTCTGTTTTGGAGAGTTTTCTTATCTGTTCACAAATAACAGAAGATACAGCCGAAAAATCAGAAAAAAAGAAAGGATGTTTGGGACAACAGTAAGAAAATGTCTCAAATCCTTTTATTTCCTCTTGACGAATGGCGTATTTTGCGATAGTGTATCAGAGTAGCAAAAAACAAAATCAAAAATTCAGTTGCTTTTCTCTTATTCAGAGTGGTGGAGATACATAGGATCTGTGAAACCACGGCAACCCCCAGACAGAATGGTCTGTACGGGAAGGTGCCAGCCTGAGCGAAATTTTCGAACAATAAGGGGATTTGAACATTACTATTCAGGTCCGCTAAAAATTGCGGATCTTTTTTTACGAAAAAATGTTCAGGGAAAGCCAAAGCCCACGAACGAAAAGCAAAAGAGAAGAGAAGAAAAAAAGGAGAAAAAGAATGGAAAAAAGACTGTTTACTTCTGAGTCTGTAACCGAAGGACATCCGGACAAAATCTGTGATGCCATTTCTGATGCGATTCTGGATGCGCTGCTTGAGCAGGATCCGATGAGCCGCGTAGCTTGCGAAACCTGTACTACAACAGGATACGTTATGGTAATGGGTGAGATTACATCCAACGAACACATTGATTTCCAGCAGGTTGTACGTGATACCGTTCGCGAAATCGGCTACGACCGTGCAAAATACGGATTTGACGCAGATACCTGCGCTGTTGTAACTGCAATTGACAAACAGTCCACCGATATCGCTATGGGTGTAGACAAAGCGCTCGAAGCAAAAGAGAACAATATGAGCGATGAGGAGATCGATGCCATTGGAGCAGGAGATCAGGGAATGATGTTCGGATTCGCAACCAACGAGACCGAAGAGTACATGCCATACCCGATCTACATGGCACACAAACTGGCTCGCCAGCTGACCAAAGTCCGCAAAGACGGTACTTTAACATACCTGCGTCCGGATGGAAAAACACAGGTAACCGTAGAGTACGATGAGAACGGCAAACCGTTCCGTCTTGATGCGGTTGTTCTTTCCACTCAGCATGATCCGGAAGTATCCCAGGAGCAGATTCATGAGGATATCAAAAAATACGTATTCGACGAAATCATTCCGGCAGACATGGTAGATGAGCACACCAAGTTCTTCATCAACCCGACCGGCCGTTTCGTAATCGGCGGACCTCACGGAGATTCCGGTCTGACCGGCCGTAAGATCATCGTAGACACCTACGGCGGATACGCTCGTCACGGCGGCGGAGCTTTCTCTGGAAAAGACTGCACAAAAGTAGACCGTTCTGCAGCTTATGCAGCACGTTACGTAGCAAAGAACATCGTAGCAGCAGGTCTTGCTGATAAATGCGAGGTTCAGCTTTCCTACGCAATCGGTGTCGCTCATCCGACCTCTATCATGATCGACAGCTACGGCACAGGAAAACTGTCCGACAACAAACTGACCGATATCGTTCGCGAGAACTTTGATCTTCGCCCGGCTGGAATCATCAAAATGCTGGATCTGCGCCGTCCGATCTACAAACAGACTTCCGCTTACGGCCACTTCGGAAGAAACGATCTGGATCTGCCGTGGGAGAAACTGGATAAAGTAGAAGACCTGAAGAAATACCTCTAATTTCAGGCTTTTCTGTTTATAGAAAGTTTAGAAAGATTCATCTAAGTTAATGAAAAATCCTCAGGCGTTGTGCTATAATAAATTTAGACTGCGTACTGAGGATTTTTTTCTGTCCTGCGGGCGCGGAAAATACGAAATATGTGTTGGAAAACAGGTGAATCTTATATGGAAAAAAAGAAAAAAAGCATGAAATTACGGACGAGAGTCATCATTTCTTTTTTCATCATCATACTGGTTCCGATTGTGATGTGCGCCTTAACGTTTTACTTTTTTGTAGGGTATAAGACGAAGAGCATTGGTGAAAAATATGGTCTCGCAAACGCAACGTACCGAACCATTTCGAACAATACGCTGCTTTTGAATGCGATGACAGCAGAAGAGTACGACGAGGTGGAGAAGACCGCAAAATCGGATACCTCGATGCTGGAAGAAACGGATTATCTCGCCATTCTGAATGCGAGACTGAAGAAAAAACAGTCGTTTATTGCGGTGTGTGAAAACGGAACCATCATTTACAACGGATCGGCAGAGCTGTCGTCGGAGGAACTGGAAAATGAGCTGCCGAAATACGGCGATCCAGGCGCCAATTCCCAAGGCGGTGTTTATTTCCGAAATGAAAAACAGTGGATGGTCAAACAGGTGGACTATGAGAACGTGGACGGAAAAGAATGCAGTGCGTTTATCGTAACCAAGACAGATCAGATTGCGCCGCAGATTACGGGTATGGCAAGAGAACTTGCTGTTGTGACGGTTCTGATTCTGGTGTTCACCAGCCTTGGCCTGAGCCTTTGGATTTACCGCGGTGTGATCGGCCCGCTCGGACAGCTGAAGAAGGCGACGCAGAACATCAAAGACGGAAATCTTGACTTTACCGTGGAGCCGTGTGGTGTGGCAGAGATCAATGATCTCTGCGAGGACTTCGAGGAGATGCGCATCCGGCTGAAAGAGACGGCGGAGGAAAAGGTTGAGTTCGACAAAGAGAATAAAGAGCTGATCAGCAACATTTCGCATGACCTGAAAACGCCGATTACCGCGGTCAAAGGATATGTGGAGGGCATCATGGACGGTGTGGCGAATACGCCGGAGAAGATGGACCGTTACATCCGCACGATTTACAATAAGGCAAATGAGATGGATCGTCTGATTAATGAGCTGACATTTTATTCCAAGATTGACACGAACCGTATTCCGTATACGTTTTCAAAAATCCACATCGCAGATTACTTTGATGACTGCGTGGAGGAGCTGAATCTGGAACTTGACGCGCAGCATGTGGATCTGACATACTTTAACTATCTCGAGGACGACCCGGTCGTCATTGCGGATGCGGAGCAGATCAAGCGTGTCATCAATAATATTGTAAGCAATTCCATCAAATATATGGACAAGAGCCATAAGGTCATCAACATCCGTCTGCGCGATGTCGGAGATTTTGTGCAGGTGGAGATTGAGGATAACGGAAAGGGAATTGCGACGAAGGATCTGACGAAGATTTTCGATCGCTTTTATCGCACCGATGCGTCCCGCAACAGCACGAGGGGCGGCAGCGGAATTGGCCTTTCGATTGTGAAGAAAATTCTCGAAGACCACGGCGGAAAAGTGTGGGCCACCAGCAAAGAAGGGGTGGGCACCACGATGTACTTTGTATTAAGAAAATATCAGGAGGTACCTGTTTCATGAGTAAAATACTGATTGTTGAGGATGAGGAATCCATTGCAGATCTGGAGAAAGATTATCTGGAGCTTTCGGGCTTTGAGGTGGAGATTGAAAACCAGGGAGACACCGGTCTTGTACGGGCGATCAAGGAGGATTTTGATCTGCTGATCCTGGATCTGATGCTGCCGGAGGTGGATGGCTTTGAGATCTGCCGCGAAGTGCGTGAAAAGAAGGATATTCCGATTATCATGGTTTCTGCAAAAAAAGATGATATTGATAAAATCCGCGGACTGGGCCTTGGTGCGGATGACTATATGACAAAGCCGTTTTCCCCAAGTGAGCTGGTTGCGCGCGTGAAAGCACATCTGGCACGGTACGAACGTCTGGTCGGAAGCGGCAAGAAGGAAAATGATATCGTGGAGATCCGCGGCATCAAGATTGACAAGACGGCACGCCGCGTGTGGGTGAATGGCGAGGAGAAGCAGTTTACGACAAAAGAATTCGATTTGCTGACCTTCCTTGCGGAGAATCCGAACCGCGTCTTTACAAAAGAGGAGCTGTTCCGGGAGATCTGGGATATGGAGTCGATCGGAGATATTGCGACGGTTACGGTGCATATCAAGAAGATCCGTGAAAAGATCGAATACGACACTTCAAAGCCACAGTACATTGAAACTATTTGGGGAGTCGGTTACAGGTTTAAAGTATAAATATAAGTGCCCCAAATAGTTTCGTGAGATGCGCAGCTACGCGCGCCCATATCGCAGGAGCGATATGTTATTTGGGGAGTCGGTTACAGGTTTAAAGTATAAATATAAGTGCCCCAGATAGGCTACAGGTTTAAGGTATGATGCAGGCAATAACAGATATGA
>ENA-OPBE01003465-OPBE01003465.1-human-gut-metagenome-genome-assembly--contig:-NODE-3465-length-10516-cov-5.657394_pt1 | contig 10516 bp, 9 predicted proteins | sample MGYA00241066_ERZ501448 | MGnify/ENA primary metagenome ERZ501448 (study PRJEB25962, sample SAMEA2042585) | human gut metagenome | biome: human gut; feature: human-associated habitat; material: faeces...
TGATCGAGGTTAATCCTCGTTCCAGCCGTACTGTACCGTACATCAGCAAGGTAACAGGAATTCCGATCGTTCCTCTTGCAACGAAGGTAATCCTTGGATACAAGCTGAAAGACATGGGCTATGAACCGGGACTTCAGCCGGAAGCAAAACACTATGCGATCAAGATGCCTGTATTCTCATTTGAGAAGATCCGCGGCGCTGATATCAGCCTTGGACCGGAAATGAAGTCAACAGGTGAGTGCCTTGGTATTGCTGAGACGTTCAATGAAGCGCTTTACAAAGCATTTATCGGAGCAGGAATCCGTCTTCCGAAACACAAAAACATGATCATCACTGTCAAAGACGAAGACAAACAGGATATCATTCCGATCGCAAGAAGATTCGAAGCACTTGGATACAGAATCTATGCTACACTGGGAACTGCAAAAGTCCTCAAAGAAAACGGAATCAAAGTTATCCGTACAAATAAGCTGGAGCAGCCTGCACCGAACCTTATGGACCTTATCCTTGGTCATAAGATCGACGTTGTCATCGATACTCCACCACAGGGTGTAGAGCATCAGAAAGATGGTTTCGTCATCAGACGTAACGCCATCGAGACAGGTGTCAATGTCCTTACTTCTCTGGATACAGCAGAAGCACTGGCAACCAGCCTTGAGAATACAGACCTGAACAATTTATCTCTTATTGATATTGCTACGATTGCAAGAAGATAAAGAACCGATAAATAATATGAAATGATGAAAAGCAGCCGTAATTTTCTCTGTCGGAGAAAAGGCGGCTGTTTTTATCTTATAGAATCAGCAGGAAAAATACAGATTACAGTTGTATCAGTGGCATGGTGTGTAATATAATCATATGAGTATTTACAGTGAGTCAGATAGATATATGTGGGTCTTTTGCATTACTTATTATCTGGCAGAAACCTGTCTGATCCGGTTGAAAATCGTTGTAAATAAGAATAACAACAAAAAAGAAAACAGGAAGGGAAAGATTATGGATTTTATTGAACTGTTAAAGGTCATTTTCCTTGGGATCGTAGAGGGAATCACAGAATGGCTCCCGATCAGCAGTACCGGACATATGATCCTGGTGGATGAGTTTCTGAAACTGAATGTGACAGAGGATTTTAAGAATCTGTTTTTCGTAGTGATCCAGCTTGGCGCGATCCTCGCGGTTGTAGTTCTCTACTGGAACAAATTGTGGCCGTTTTATATCAGACCAATTTCAAAGAAACAGCAGGCAGTGCTTAACAGGCATGGTGCAGTATCCAGAGGAATTCTTACTTTTGTGGAGAAGTTCTGTGATAAAGAGAAATGGGTACTCTGGTTTAAAATTATAGTAGCCTGTATACCGACGATTGTTATCGCACTTCCGTTTAATGATGTCATTGAAGAGAAATTTAATAACTATGTAGTAGTTGCCATTGCACTGATCGTATATGGTATCCTCTTCATTGTCATTGAGAATTATAACAAGAGAAGAAGACCAACCTGTACAAATCTGGAAAATCTGTCATTTAAGACTGCACTCATCATCGGTCTGTTCCAGGTACTCTCCGTAGTTCCGGGTACATCCCGTTCAGGTTCCACCATTATCGGTGGTATCCTTGCAGGAACCTCCCGTACAGTAGCAGCAGAATTTACCTTCTTCCTGGGAATCCCGGTCATGTTCGGAGCCAGTCTTCTGAAAATCCTGAAATTCGGTTTCTCTTTCACAGGAACAGAGGTGATGATCCTGATCGTGGGAATGGTAGTGGCATTTGTAGTTTCCATTATCGCGATCAAATTCCTGATGGGATACATAAAGAAACATGACTTTAAGGCATTCGGATGGTACAGAATCGCACTTGGTATTCTGGTGCTTGGATACTTTATCGGAAAAACACTTCTTGGTTGTAAATAATGTATAAGAAAAGCCCTGCTGTATAAGCGGCATGTACGTCATAAGCGTATATCCCGGACAGCAGGGCTTTTTATTATGTTACAGGTTTCTTATATGCAGATCATTTCGCCGGTATAAGAGGTATCATAACCTGTCAGATGATGAATCTCAGTTTTGAAATCTTCAGACTGTACAATTTCCACAAGAGCAGAGAACCCCGGCTTTCTCACAGATTCCGCAGGAATTGCCAGATACATCTGCATATCAGTCACAGGGACGAAATCAAGTCCCGGAAAGTAACGTGCGATCATTTCTTCTCCAAAAGCAACATTCGCTCTGTGCTCAAAAACAGCAGATGCAGATGACATATCAGAGACAGCTTCATTTCTGTATCCGCTGATTTTTTCAGAAGAGATTCCCCGTTCTTTTAACAGACGGTCCAGATAAACCCTGCGGGCACTTCCCTTTTCACGATTCATAAAAACAACTTTCGGATCCGTCAGATCCTCCACAGAAGAAATCTTTTCAGGATTTCCGGCCTGTACATAAAAGCCGACAGAGTATTTATATAAAGAAAGAAGTATCAGCGGGATTCCGGGAACCAGGTGACGGATATCATCTATATCCAGACTGGTAGCAGCGATATGTGCCTTTTCGAAATACAGGGAATAAAGTCCGTTATAGTCATTCATATGAGACTGCAGGACAGGAAGTCCATCAGGATGAGCGGACATTTTGCCGAGAAGAAGCTCCAGGGCGGCAGAAGTCTGGCCGCCTAAAATGATACCACTGGAATGAAGCAGATAATCTCTCTTCAGCAGAGAGCTCTCAGGTTCAAAATTAACAGAAGTGTATGGAATATCCTGCCCGCTTTCGGAATTGCCGGAACTGCTTCTGTTAAGATACTGTGTCAACTGCTCTTCGCTGACCCTGAGTTGTTTTCCGATTTTGGAAGATTCCAGCTCACCGCGCTTGATAAGTTCATAGACCGTTGTCTTTTTGATCTTCAGACGGTCTGCGACCTCCTGAGCTGTGTAAAGTTTATTCATCAATACCTACCATGACATTAGTAGCCTTGATCACTGCATAAGCATCAGAACCTACTTTCAGGTTTAATTCTTCAACTGCTGCACAGGAGATGGTTGCTGTGATAATGTTTCCACCGCCGATATCAATAGAAACGATGGAGTTTACAGCTCCGTTATTGATACTTACTACTTTCCCTTTTAACTGATTGCGTGCACTTAATTTCATGATAATTACCTCACTGTTTATTATTTTTTTCTATAGATTTATCGTTACTGTTCACACTCCACTATCCCGCGAGGTGTTTTGGCATGGATATGCCAAAATCCCGAGACATACAAGCCAAAATTCCATTGCCACAGGCAATCTGGAATGAATTTTGGCTGCGTTACTGAGAACGGAGTGAACAGTAACGATTTATCTGATACCCGATCAAAGGCCGGAAAGTTGTTTATGGCAGTAAAAATAAGGCTTTCGACCTTTTATCATTTACATGATAACATATACAAATAAAATTGACAAGAATACAAAAGTTTTGTACAATAGATACAAAAGGAAACAAAACTGAATAAAACAAAACGAAACTAAATGAAAGGCGGTAAAAATATGAGAAAGAAATTAATTGCAGCAATGATGGCAGGAGTACTGAGTGCAGGAATGTTCAGCACAGGAGTTTTCGCAGCTGATACAGACTTAAAAGGTGAAGTCAACACATTCATCGCAGCAAGCTTAAGCAATGCAATGGAAGAAATCCAGAAAGACTTCAATGAGACATATCCTGATGTTGAAATCCTCTACAATGCAGACAGCTCAGGCACATTACAGACACAGATCGAAGAAGGCGCACGCTGCGATATCTTCTTCTCAGCAGCTGACAAGCAGATGGACGCTCTGGTAGACGAAGATCTGGCTAAGAAAGATACTGTAGAAGATATCCTTGAGAACAAAGTCGTTCTGATCAAACCTAAGGATGGAGAAACAAAAGTTACAGGATTCGAGAACATCACAGATGCAGCCAACATCGCACTTGCAGGTGACAGCGTTCCTGTTGGACAGTATTCCAGAGAAATTTTCGACAATCTTGGAATTACAGATGAAGTAAATAAGATGGAAATCAATGAAGGTAAAAATGTATCTGAAGTTCTTGCTGCAGTAAGTGAAGGAAGCAATGAGATCGGTATCGTTTATGCTACAGATGCAGCTTCCGTTGCAGATAAAGTAGACGTTATCGCAGAAGCTCCGGCAGATGCATTGAAGACGCCTGTTCTCTATCCGGTAGGCCTTATCGAAGACAAAGAGGCATCTGAGGATGATGCAGCAGCTACAGAAGCATTCCTTGAGTACATCAAATCTGACGATGCTATGAAAGTATTCGAGAAATACGGATTCACAGCATACAAAGCAGATGATGCTTCCGAAACAGATGATAAAGATGCAGAAGCAACAGAAGAAGCAGATGACACAGAAACAAATGCTGAGACAGAGACAACAGAGGAAGCTAAATAAGAATGAGTGAATTTCTGGCAGAAATAAACTGGAGTCCTTTATGGATTTCACTGAAAACAGGTTTCGCGGCTACTGTGATCGCGTTCTTTCTGGGGATATTCTTTGCGAGACTGGTAATGAAGATGAAACCTGTTTCCAGAGGCATACTGGATGGTATCCTGACCATGCCTCTGGTACTTCCCCCGACAGTGGCCGGTTTCATTCTGCTTCTGCTGTTCAGTCTGAGACGTCCGTTCGGGGCATTTCTGCTGGATAATTTTGACATTAAGATCGTACAGACCTGGAAGGGCTGCGTGATCGCAGCATCTGTAATTGCGTTTCCACTGATGTATCGAAATGCACGCGCTGCATTTGAACAGGTGGATGTGAATCTGATCGCAGCAGGCAAGACACTTGGCATGAGTGACAGAAGAATTTTCTGGACAGTTGTCATGCCGACAGCAGGACCCGGAATCGCATCCGGTACAGTCCTTGCCTTTGCCAGAGCAATCGGAGAATACGGTGCTACATCCATGCTCGCAGGAAACATTCTTGGCAAGACCAGAACCGTTTCCGTTGCCATTGCTTCGGAGACTGCGGCAGGAAATTATGGTATGGCCGGTTTCTGGGTAGTTGTAATCTTGATCATTTCATTTGTGATCGTTGCGGCGATCAATATCGTTTCCGGTAAGGGAATGAAGAGGGGCAGGTGGATGTAATGGCAGTCAGTGTGGATATTGAGAAGAAACTTCATGGCTTCACTCTGAAAGTAAAGCTCGAGAGTGATGGTTCTCCAATGGGGATCCTTGGAGCATCCGGAAGCGGAAAAAGTATGACTCTGCGCTGTATTGCAGGAATCCAGACACCGGACTCAGGAAGAATTGTTGTAAATGATAAAGTTCTTTTCGATTCAGAAAAGAAGATCAATCTGAAACCGCAGGAGAGGAAGGTTGGCTATCTTTTTCAGAACTATGCACTTTTTCCTACCATGACTGTAGAGAAGAATATCGCATGCGGATACAGAGGGGATAAGAAACATCTTAAGGCAAAAGTGGCAGATTACATAGAGCGCTATCAGCTTAACGGGCTGGAGAAACGTTATCCGGGACAGCTTTCCGGAGGTCAGCAGCAGCGTGTCGCACTGGCACGAATGATGATCGGAGAACCGGAAGTCATCCTTCTGGATGAACCGTTCTCAGCACTGGATGGATATCTGAAAGATATCATGCAGCGTGATATGCAGAACTTTCTTAATGAGTACACAGGTGATATGATTCTGGTCACTCACAGCCGTGATGAGGCTTACAAGTTCTGCGGACATCTGACAATTCTGGACAGTGGTCAGGCACTTACTACAGGAGAAACTAAGAAACTCTTTGAACGACCCGGTATTCTGCAGGCAGCCAGACTGACAGGGTGTAAAAATTTCTCAACTGTACAGAAAATGGGAAAACACAGTATTTATGCAGTGGACTGGGATTTGATGCTGCAGACCAAAGATGTGGTGCCGGATGATGTTACGCATGTGGGAATCCGCGGTCACTGGATGAAAGGTGCATCTGAAGGCGGAGAGAACCACATGGAAGTGGAAGTTATGGAATATATTGAAACGACCTTTGAACATCAGTATTTACTGAAGAACAAGAAAGGCGGAGACTGTCAGCCGGTTTGGTGGATGTGCCCCAAAGGAAATTTTGAGGAAGATCCGCATGCAAAAGTTCCGAAATATATCCATTTTCCGGAAGAGCATCTGATGCTGCTGAAAGAAGCGAAATAGAATATATAAGAAATAATAAAAAGCGTTGTATTTTCAACAGAGATTTCTGGTGAAGATATAACGCTTTTTTAACCGAATCAAGTAAGTCCCTGCGGAGCAGTTATTCGGTGTGGAATCGCATAGCCACGTAGCTGTAAGAGTCTGCCGGTTTGATCACGCAGCGGGATGTTATCAAATTGTCTGAGAAATCTATGACGGATGATTCTTAGAATATTTTATGTAGTCCACAACCATCATCGCCAGTTTAAATGTCAGTGCATCTTCAAACGCGCGGATATCCAGTCCGAATTTTCTCTGCAGCTTCTCAAAGCGGTACACCAGAGTATTTCTATGTACATAAAGCTGTCTGGAAGTCTCAGAGAGATTCAGGTCATTTTCAAAGAAGGTACGGATGGTGATCAGGGTTTCTTCGTCAATAGAATCCAGAGTTTCCTCTTTGAAGATCTCGTCGATAAACATTTCACATATGGAAACAGGAAGCTGGTAGATTAGTCTGCCGATTCCAAGCTGGTTATATCCGAATACATTTTTATCTGCGTAGAAAATCTTGCCTACTTCAATGGCTGTATGTGCTTCTTTGTATGCATCGGGAAGCCTGGAAATATCCTCTGCCAGATTACTGTATGCAACCCATGCGGAAGTCATTGCTTCTGTATTTAACATATCTACAAGCATATATGCAATTGATTCCAGATCCTCATAAGTTTCTGTAGACTGTAATTCTCTGATGATGATAATCCCTGTATCATCAATAGCTGTGATGAAATCTCTGGTACGGGCAGAGAAAATATTCCGGATCGTAGCGAGAGCGTTCTCATCCTTGGTCTGTTTGGTTTCCACAAGAAATACGGCACGCTGAACAGAAGTTGCAATGTGCAGTTTCTTGGCGCGGTTAAAGGCATCTACATCAGAATAACTACCAAGGAGAAGATTCTGCATAAAGGTATTCTTGTCGCTTTTCTCTGCATAGGCAGCCAGGAGACTCTGTACCTGGCATACGGCCAGCTCTCCGATGGTAGCAGTACTTTCTGCTTTTCCCCATACGATCAGAATATAGGAGATGGAATGGTTCTCCATGATCTTATACAGGCAGCAGCTTGTATTGGAAACACACAGGGCACTGCTTTGGCGAAAGTCTTCCAGTTTTGATTCTGCAGGAAGTTTTTTATCGCAGGTAGAGAGAAAGATATGGTTATCAGAATCCAGCAGACAGAAATCAATCTGGCTGATATTCTTCCAGTCTGTCAGGCATTTCTGTAAAATCTGTTGTATTTTCATTAGGTCAATCCTTTCTTTTGGGGTATGAGTCAGCTTATAGCAATCCTTGCAAATTGTCTGATCGAAGTAATCAGGCAGCCAATTCTATATTATAACATAAAAACCCGGGGAAAACTCCCCGGGTTTATTAAAGATTCCTGAAAATTAGTTGCAGATTGTAAGTTCTGTTTCTTTATCAAAGAAATGAGATTTTTCCATATCGAATGCGAATTTGATCGGATCGCCGGTCTTAGCTGTTGTACGAGGATCAACTCGTGCTGTAACCTGAGTTCCGTTTACATCGAAGTATAAGAATACTTCAGCTCCGAGAAGCTCGTAAACTTTAACTACGGATGTCATCGGTGCGCTTGGAGAAGCTTCGATGAACATCTGGGAATCATGGATATCTTCCGGACGGATACCGAGAACAACTGTTTTACCTACATAGCCGCCATCTTTAAGAGCTTTTGCTTTAGCAGCTGGGATAACCAGTTCATGCTCGCCAACTTTAGCGATAAGGTTGCCACCTTTTTCGGAGATAACAGCGTCAAGGAAGTTCATCTGCGGAGATCCCATGAATCCTGCAACGAATAAGTTGCCTGGTTTCTGATACAGGTTCTGAGGTGTATCTACCTGCTGAACAACACCGTCTTTCATAACAACGATTCTGGTACCAAGAGTCATAGCCTCTGTCTGGTCATGTGTTACATAGATGATTGTAGCACCCAGTCTCTGGTGGATCTTGGAAATCTCGATACGCATCTGTACACGAAGTTTAGCATCCAGGTTGGAAAGAGGCTCATCCATAAGGAATACCTTAGGATTACGTACGATAGCACGTCCCATAGCAACACGCTGTCTCTGACCACCGGAAAGAGCCTTCGGTTTACGATCAAGAAGTTTCTCAAGGTCAAGGATTCTTGCAGCTTCACGAACTGCTTTATCAATCTGGTCTTTCGGAACTTTACGAAGTTTAAGTCCGAATGCCATGTTATCATATACTGTCATATGAGGATACAGAGCGTAGTTCTGGAATACCATTGCGATATCACGGTCTTTAGGCTCTACATCGTTCATAACTTTGTCACCAATCTTTAATGTACCGCCGGAAATTTCTTCCAGACCGGCAATCATACGAAGTGTAGTAGATTTACCACATCCTGAAGGTCCTACGAAAATGATGAATTCTTTATCTTCGATCTCCAGATTGAAATCTTTAACTGCCTGGAAACCATTTGGGTAAGTTTTGTTAATGTGCTGTAATGATAAGCTTGCCATGATTATTATTCCTCCAAAATTATTTCATATTGTTTTTGCTGATTGATTACTCGTTTCTTTCATCTGTAGATAGTATAGCGAAAAGGAGGGGGGATGGCTAGGGAAGAATCGTACAAAGATTTTTTTCGTTTCTTGTCATTCTGACGAAAAGCCGTAACCAGTATCTGGGGATTCCGTCAAACTGTCAAAAGACATAAGAAAAACGCAGGACAAAATGACGAAATTCTGTCTGCGTTTCTCGAAATTGGAGTTAAAATATGGTTCTTTTTTACTACCTGTTACTCAAAGTATATATAAGATTATGGTTTGGCTGAATCAAGTCAAAAATCTCTGACAATATGAAGGAACGGATGAGAAGAGACGAATATCGGGCTAAAATTACAGGAGGATCAGAAAAAGCAAATCATCAGGAAGCATTTTGCGCAAATTCTGTGTTGACCAGTTCTGTATACGGTGTACGTTCTTTCAGTTCACCTGCGTCTTCCAGGATATCCTGCAGCAGTTCAAAACCATCCTGCCCGAACACCAGATTTTCTTTCCAGGTGTCCTGATCGTAATAACGTTTTACAATGGCTGTGATGGTATCCAGATCTGTTTCAGGGAACTGTGGCTCGATTACTTCTGCAATCTCCTCTGGAGTATGGCTCTGAACGTAGTCCATACCTTTCTGCAGAGCATCAGTGAATTTCTGCATGATATCAGGATTTTTTTCCATATAGCTGGTTTTGGCACTGTAGGAGGTATAAGGCACATAGCCGGAGTCAACACCAAGGGATGCCACGACATACCCAGCGCCCTGCTTTTCAAGAGCAGTAGCAGACGGCTCAAATTCTACAGTGAAATCTGCCGAATCATCTCCTGTAAAAGCAGCCGCAGTAGCGCCGAAGTCAATGCTCTGGTCAATAGACAGATCTTTCTGAGGGTCAAGGCCATTCTGCTTCAGAATATATTCAAATACCATTTCCGGCATGCCACCAGCCCTGCCGCCCAGCACTTTTTTGCCCTTCAGCATATCCCACTCGAAATGCTCGATCGGTTCCCTCGCAACGAGGAAGTTTCCGGCACGCTGCGTCAGCTGCGCGAAATTGATCAAATAATCCTCAGCTCCGCCGTTTTTTGTATATATCGTTGATTCGGAGCCCATGAAACCGATATCCGCCTCTCCCGCCAACACTGCCGTAACGGTCTTATCCGCACCGAAGCCTGTCACCAGCGTCAGATCAATGCCCTCTTCTCTAAAATAGCCCTCTTCTATTGCCACATACATTGGCGCATAAAATATGGAATGCGCCACCTCGTTCAACGTAACCTTCTGAAGTTCCTTTTTCTCCCCTCCATCCGATAAGTCTTTCATCTGCCCGCAACCTGCCAGCATGCCAAACGTCAACGCTGCTGTCAGAGCCAGACATATCCATCTTCTTTTTTTCATAAGATATCTGCTTCCTTAACACATGTTTCTTTATCCTATGCGCTCCTATTGTCCCATGTGCTGTTCCTTCACAAAATGGTCTTTTTATATTGAGTTTCTTTTCTCTTGTCATCTGGTTTTGAATACTATATAATGAATTCATTAAACAATCTTCATTATCTTATGGAAAACAGGAGCATTTCATATGACACTGGAAACAGGGGATCTTTTACAAAGTATTTTGGATAGTCTGGACCGTATTGATTATATCCGTCCGGATGATATCCCAGATATCGAATTATACATGGATCAGGTGACGACTTTTATGGACAGCCGTCTAAAGAATGCTGCCCGTAATCCCGAAGTGGACAAGATCCTGACCAAAACCATGATCAACAACT
>ENA-OPBE01003473-OPBE01003473.1-human-gut-metagenome-genome-assembly--contig:-NODE-3473-length-10495-cov-2.990326_pt1 | contig 10495 bp, 7 predicted proteins | sample MGYA00241066_ERZ501448 | MGnify/ENA primary metagenome ERZ501448 (study PRJEB25962, sample SAMEA2042585) | human gut metagenome | biome: human gut; feature: human-associated habitat; material: faeces...
TTTGTTGCTCAGGTACTTATAAATAAAGTTAAATCAAAGTGTTGCGGAATTAAGGCTTATCTTTTTTCGGCCCAAAATAAATTCCTCTATTATATAGACCTAATTCAGGGCCCGGTTTCGGTATTGCGTACAAATATTCTATTAGAGACTTCCCGTTTTTCAGTACAGGATATAAAGTATCTCCTTTAATAATATATGCATCTCTATTACCCTCCATATCCGTAAATTTATAATACTCATCAGGAAAACGCCAATCTGTAATCTCTTCTTCTGCAAAAATATAAAGATCAATAGGACGAGTTTCGACATTGAAATTTGGCGAAGATAAAATCACTGTATCACCGCTTATGTACCAATGGCCGATTATATCATAACAGCCAGCTGACCTATATAAAAACGTACTATCGGCATAAAACTCAGCATACAAATGAATACCATAATCTGGCGATAAGGATAACCCAAGTAACATTTTCCAACTATTCTGCTGGATTTTACAACGGCACAGGAGGCAATGAAGAAAAGACTGATCAATAAAATTATTAATTTTTTCATAATTTTCCAGGATAATAAGTTTCACCATTTACACGAAATGCATGCTTCGAATATCCCAAATCTCCCATGTTCCTCCGTTTTATAAGCTAATATCCGAAGAGATCCTTATCAAAGGAGAAAAATCAGCTTTCCAAATATCCACTTCACAAATCTCATGATCTTGATCGAGATATAATGAGGCTAACACATCTATTCCATCAGAATCCTTAAAAGAGCACTCACTGACAAAAATCGTTGATATTATTTCTTTCGGCGGTAAAGACATATATAATTTCATACTGCCCATTCCTCCATCATTCAAACAAGAAACAGTCAAAGATCTTTCCCAGCCCTCGGACATATTCAAAGATGCCTTTTGTACCAAAAACTTAATGAGTCGTAGCTCCTCCGGATTCGGTTTTCTAATGTTTTTCTTGTATTCGTCCAACATCGACCCCACTTCTCTTCTTTTATTTTAGCGTCTTTTTTCGAAGTTGGACTACCGGTTTTTCCGGACAATACGGGCCGTCGATTGAGTTCTCTGCAACAGAAAAACCTCCGGCCCCGAAGCATATCGCTCCATCAAATCGCCGTTATAGCCCCGGATGGTGAGCAACTCCATGTTCTCGACCTTCATTACGTCGAACTCCTCGTTTCGGAGGGCTTGGATCGCCTCGTCGATATGCCAGGAGTTATCCACGCAGAGGCTGAGGTTCACCGCCGAGTTATGCACCAGATTGACCTTGATACGGTATCGCTCCAGCAGGGAGAAGATCGCCGCGAATTTCTCTTCGAGCACGAAGGAAAAGTCCCGCGAACGGATCGTCAGCAATACCTGATCCTTCTTCAGAATCAGAATCGGAACCTCGATCGGCGCCGACATACGGCGAATCACCGTGCCCGGTTTTCGCTTGTCCCCGAAAGGCCGCACGTAGAGCGGGATGTTCTTGTTTTGCAGCGGTTTGATCGTTTTGGGGTGGATGATCTGTGCCCCGCTGTAAGCCAGCTCGATGGTGTCCAGGTAGTTCAGTTCCGCGATCTGCACCGCATCGGGGAAAACCTTCGGGTCGGCATTCAGGATGCCGTCCACATCTTTCCATACCGACATGGATTCCGCGTCGAGGATATTGGCCGCCACCGCTGCCGAGTAATCCGAACCTTCGCGTCCCAGGGTAGTGGTCGTGCCGTCCGGAGCACCTCCGATAAAGCCCTGCCCGATGAAAATACAGGCCTTAGACTGTTTCATGGCGTTGCGCAGCAGAGTCCGCGATGCGGCGATATCGACCGAGGCGTCCTTGTGTCGCTGTTCGGTGCGGAAGCAACGTCGCATATCGAGCCAGCAATTGTCGATACCCCGTTCGGAGAGGTACTCCGAAATGATCGTCGTCGAGATCAGCTCGCCGAAAGCGACGACGGTGTCGTACCACAGCTCGGCGTCTTCCGGACGATAGACCGTTTCGGTCGCCACCTGTTCGAGCTCCCCGAAAAGCCGTTCGATCTTCTCGAGCCGGGTCGGAGCGCCGTACAGTTCGTTTACGATTTCGGCGTGGTATTGCCTCAGCGCGGTGATGTGCTCCATCGAGAAGGCTTTGTCGCCCTTCTGCAACCCTTCGAAAACCTTCTCCAAGGCATTCGTGGTCTTACCCATTGCCGATACGATGATGAACAGATCCCGTTCGTCACCGATGATCTTCAGCAGGTTTTGCACACCGTCCGCGTTGCGGACCGATGCGCCGCCGAACTTGTAAACTTTCATCGCTCAATAAAACAGTATGGTTATCGGCCGGTACTTCGTCGTGCCGGGTTCCGGACCCGCATCGGGATCGGCCCGGCTGCTTCCGAAACTCCGTTTTCAACGAAGTTTCGGACATGCGACCGGAATAGCATTATTTCGTTTCGACCGTCTTGTAAGGCGTGTCCGTATTCTCGAACAGGAACGAGAACACGTCGGTAGCCTCTTCGATGCGCTTCGAGACGGGTTTGCCGGCGCCGTGGCCCGCCTTGGTGTCGATGCGGATCAGGATCGGAGCGTCGCCGCCCTGGGCGTACTGCATCTCGGCGGCGAACTTGAACGAATGAGCCGGCACGACACGGTCATCGTGGTCGGCAGTCGTTATCAGCGTCGCAGGATACTTCGTGCCCTTCTTGATGTTATGCAGCGGGGAGTATTTGTAGAGGTAGCCGAACTGCTCCTCGTCGTCGCTCGAGCCGTACTCTACGACCCAGCCCCAGCCGATGGTGAACTTGTGGTAGCGGAGCATGTCCATCACGCCGACCGCAGGCAGGCAGACGGCGAACAGGTCGGGACGCTGCACTTCGCAGGCCCCCACCAGCAGGCCGCCGTTCGAACCGCCCGCGATGGCGAGTTTCTTCGACGAGGTATATTTGTTGGCAATGAGGTATTCGGCCGCTGCGATGAAATCATCGAAAACGTTCTGTTTTTTGTCCAGCATGCCGCCCTTGTGCCACTCTTCTCCGTATTCCAGGCCACCGCGCAGGTTGGCTACACAATAAACGCCGCCCTGTTCCATGAACATAATGGCAGCCGGGTTGAACCAGGGCGCGAGGCTGACTTGGAACCCACCGTAAGCGTAGAGGTAACAGGGGTTGTTGCCGTCGAGCTTCAGTCCGTTGCGATAGACGATGAACATCGGGACTTTCGTGCCGTCCTTGCTGGTGTAGAACACCTGTTCCGTAGTGTAGTCTTCGGGGTTGAATTTCACTTCGGGACGCTTATACAGGGTCGATTCGCCCGTTGCGAGGTCGTAACGGTAAACGGTCGAAGGTGTCGTGAAGTTGGTCAGCGAATAGAAGGCCTCCGTTTCGCCTTTTTTACCGGAGAATCCGCCTGCCGATCCGATGGCGGGCAGCTCGACTTTCCGAATGAGCTTGCCGTTCCAGTCGTACTGGTAAACCTGGCTTTGGGCATCCTCCAGGTAGGAAGCCATCAGATAGTCGCCCGGTTTGCTGACGATCTCAAGCATATTCTTCGGATTTTCGGGGATAATCTCCTCGATCACCGAAGGATTATTCAGGTCGATGCGGATCACGCGGTAGTTGGGAGCATCGAGGTTGGTACGCACGTAAAGTTTATCGTTCTCGGCGCGAATAATCTCGTGGTCGTTGGCAAAGCCGGGAAGCAGCACCTTGAACTTCTTATCGCTGCTTTTTCGGTAGAGGATCTCACTGCCCGACGTACCCTCCGATGCCGTGATGAAAAGCCACTTGCCGTCCTTGCTGACACTGGAAGCGAAATAGCGCAACGGATGTTGTGTGTCCATATGAATCAGACGATCGGAAGACTGAGGCTTACCGAGCGTGTGATAATATACCTTCTGATATTGGTTCTGGGAAGAATAGACGCCCGCTTCCGGAACGTCGAACGTACTGTAATAGAATCCCTTTTCGTCGGGTGTCCACACTGCGTTGGAGAGCTTCACCCATTTTACGATATCGCCCGTGGGCTGCTTGTCCGCCGTACGGATGACATGAATGTCGCTCCAGTCCGAACCTGAAGCCGAAGCCGCATAAGCCAGGTAGCGGCCATCTTCCGAGAAAGAGATGCCCGACAGCGCAACCGTTCCGTCCTCGGAGAGCGTGTTGGGATCGAGGAATACCTCCGGCTCGGCGTCGAGCGAAGCCTGGCGGTACAGCACGGCCTGGTTCTGTCGTCCGTCGTTGCGGTAAAAATAGTAATAATCCCCGAATTTAGCCGGAGCTCCCTCCCAGGGATAAGCCCACAGCTCGGTCAGGCGGGCACGCATCGCCTCGCGGAACGGAATTTGATCCAGGTAATTCTGCGTCACGGCATTTTCGGCAGCGACCCAGGCGGCCGTCTGTTCCGAACGGTCGTCTTCGAGCCAGCGGTAGGGGTCGGCGACTTCGGTGCCGAAGTAGTTATCCACGACTTCCGTACGCTCGGCATCGGGATAAGGCAGGTGTTTGATTTTCATAGATGACTTACAGGCGGTAAGTGCAGCAGCGGCACAGAAAACCGCCAAAGTAATTTTAACGTGTTTTAACATATTTTAGTATTTGAAGGGTTTCGAAAGACAAATATACGAAAAGTCCGGCGCAATCGTGCAGGTTTGTTCGCAAAGATTGTCCGAACATTCCATATATTCGCAGAATATACGAAAAAGTTGCCGGCATCCGGCGATCCGCAGGAGAATTTTGTAACTTTGAAACCGGAATAACGAAAGCGAAAAACAGGAATGGACAATCAGTTGCGACAAATTATCGAAGAGGCCTGGAACGACCGGGCATTGCTTGCGGAGTCCCGTGTGCGGGAGGCGGTCCGCGCCGTTATCGAAGAACTGGACAAGGGCCGCCTGCGAACGGCCGAACCCATCGATCCGTCCCGGAGCCAATGGCAGGTCAATGAGTGGGTCAAGAAGGCGATTCTGCTCTATTTTCCGATGCAGGAGATGCGCACCATGCGGGCCGGAGAACTCGAATGGCACGACAAAATGGACCTCAAGCACGGCTACGAGGAGCTGGGCGTACGGGTTGTACCGCACGCCGTGGCGCGCTACGGAGCTTACATTTCGCCGGGGGCGATCCTGATGCCCTCCTACGTCAATATCGGAGCCTGGGTCGGTGCCGGCACGATGGTCGATACGTGGGCGACGGTCGGCTCCTGCGCCCAGGTCGGCGAGCGCGTCCACCTGAGCGGCGGTGTGGGCGTGGGCGGTGTGCTGGAACCCGTGCAGGCGGCCCCCGTCATCATCGAGGACGACTGTTTCATCGGCTCCCGGGCCATCGTGGTCGAAGGGGCGCACATCTGCCGCGAATCGGTGCTGGGCGCCGGCGTGGTGATTACCGGATCGACGCATATTATCGACGTAACGGAGGCGGAACCCAAACAGTACAAGGGATACGTCCCCGCCGGATCGGTGGTCATTCCGGGCAGCTACCCCAAGCGTTTCCCGGCCGGGGAGTACGGCGTTCCCTGTGCGCTGATTATCGGACGCCGCAAGGAGTCCACCGACAAGAAAACTTCGCTCACCGCGGCGCTCCGGGATTTCGGAGTTTCGGTATAGTACCTTTCGGATGCACAGGACCCGTTATCACTTTCTCGAAGAGACGACCTCGACCAACGACGAGGCCCGGAATCCTCGCTACGGACACGGCGATGCGATCTGCGCCGAGCGGCAGACTGCCGGACGCGGCCAGCGGGGGCATACCTGGAGCAGCGAGGAGGGACGCAACCTGATGTTCTCGCTGGTATGGGAACCCCGTTTCCTGCCCGTTTCGGAACAGTTTCTGCTTTCGGAAGCGGTAGCTTTGGCTTTGACGGACCTTTTCGGCGGTTACGGCATCGACGCCCGGATCAAATGGACGAACGACATCTATGCGGGCGACCGCAAGCTGGTCGGCATCCTGATCGAACACAACCTGACGGGCGACCGCCTGTCGCGTACGATCGTCGGAATCGGGGTGAACGTCAATCAGACCCGGTTCGATCCGTCGTTGCCGAACCCGTCGTCGATGTGCCTCGAAACTGGCTGCGAATACGATCGGCAGGAGGTACTGCACCGCTTGGGCGACTGTCTGGCCGCCCGGTACGAACAACTCGAGAAAGGGGATCGGGAGGCGCTGCAAGCCGACTACCGACGGCGGATGTACCGGCTCGGAGAGCGGCATCGGTACCGTTATCCCGACGGCCGGACAGTGGAGGCCGTGCTGCGGGGCGTGCGCCCTTCGGGAGAGCTGCTGCTGGAGCTGCCCGACGGCCGTACCGAAGGGTATCTGTTCCGGGAGATAGAGTTCGTTATCGAGGGGAAGCGGACGGCTCGAACGGACGGGACGGGCTGCGTGTTAAAAAAATAACAGGATAACGTTGGCCGAACGAAAAATAACCTTATATTTGCAATGATATTTTAGACCGCGAATAAATTTCATTTTAACCAATTCAAATACCGAAAATTATGAACGTACCTGCAAATCTGAAGTATTCCAATGACCACGAATGGTGCCGCGTAGAGGGCGGTGAGGCTTTTATCGGCATTACCGATTTCGCACAGAGCCAGTTGGGCGACATCGTATTCGTCGATGTTCCGACCGTCGGCGAAACCTTGTCCGCCGGTGACGTCTTCGGCTCGATCGAGGCCGTGAAGACCGTGAGCGACGCTTTCATTCCCGTCGGCGCCGAAGTGTTGGAGTTCAACCCTGCAGTGGATGCCGATCCCTCCATCGTGAACCGCGATCCCTACGGAGAGGGTTGGCTCGTCAAAGTGAAACTGACCGATCCCAAGGAGTGCGAGTCGCTGCTTACCGACGCGCAGTACAAAGAGTTGATCGGCTAATATTCGTTCGATGTAAATCGAACCCCGCAGCCTCCCGTTTTCGACGGGTGTCGGCAGGGAGTGTCAGGATGGAATCCGGCATCAAAAGATACCGTAACGTGAGTCCGACGTGTTCTGTTGTGACAGTATTTTTGTTTTACATCCGAAATCAATACGTCGGACTCGCCTTAAAACTATAACATTATGTCAAAGGTAACAGTTGTGGGCGCGGGCGCCGTGGGCGCTACTTGCGCCAATGTGATGGCTTGCCGCGAAGTGGCGAGCGAAGTGGTCCTCATCGACATCAAAGAGGGCCTGTCGGAGGGTAAGATGCTGGATATGTACCAGTGTTCTACGCTGATGGATTTCGATACGAAGCTCGTCGGCGTGACCAACGACTACAAGCAGACTGCCAACTCGGACGTGGTGGTGATCACCTCGGGTATTCCCCGCAAGCCGGGCATGACCCGCGAGGAGCTGATCGGCACCAACGCCAACATTATGAAAGGCGTGATCGAGAACGTGGTGAAATATTCGCCCCGCGCGATCATCATCGTGGTCGCCAACCCGATGGATACGCTGACTTATCTGGCGCTCAAGGCTTCGGGACTTCCCAAAAACCGGATTATCGGCATGGGTGGCGCCTTGGATTCGGCCCGTTTCAAATGTTACCTGGCGAAAGCCACCGGCGCCAACATCAACAACGTGGACGGCATGGTGATCGGCGGTCATGGCGATACGACGATGATTCCGCTGCTTTCGAAGGCTTCGGTCAATGGCGTGCCCGTGACGCAATTCGCCTCGAAGAAGAAACTTGAAGAGGCTGTCGCCAGCACGATGGTCGGCGGTGCCACGCTGACCAAACTCATCGGCACTTCGGCCTGGTATGCTCCGGGCGCCGCTGCTTCGATGATGGTCGAATCGATCCTGCATGATCAGAAGAAGATCGTCCCCTGCTGCTGCTACCTCGAAGGCGAATACGGCCAGAACGACATCTGTATCGGTGTTCCCGCCGTGATCGGCCGCAAGGGTATCGAGAAGATCGTCAAACTCGACCTCACCAAGGAAGAGGCTGCCAAATTCGAGGCATCGGCCGCTGCGGTCCGCAAGACCAACCAGGTGCTGCACGAGATCAAGGCGTTGTAAGCGTTTGCCGACAACGATAGCAGATCCCCGGTCTTTCGACCGGGGATTTTTCGTGAAAGAGCCTTCCGCCGCACATTTCGTCGGAAGTAAGTCGTATTCTATAAGAAACTTACCCGCATCCGGAAGCGGAAAGTTTCCCGTCTGACCCGTATGAACGGAACATAACAACCGATTTCGCTCCTTGCCGGGCAACAGCGGCCATATTCTTTCGGAACATTGCGACAACGGTCGCTCCCGGAAAAACTTTTCACTTCCCCGGAGTGTCTTTTTTACATACGTCGGAGGACAGTCTTCACCGTCTGCGAAGCACCTGCGTCATGCAGTGTGCGGCACCGTAGCCTTTGCAAAGGTTGTCAAGCCCGACCCAGGTGACCTTCACCCCTCGGTGTTTCAGTTCGGTCCGCAGGGCTTCGGACTGGCCCGCTACCCCGATGATACGGCGCGACCCGACCGTCAGGAAATTACCCGCCAGCCGGTCGGCATCCTCTTCGGAAATGGGGATGATGGCGGCACCGATACGGCTCCTCAACAATTCGACGAATCCGACATCTTCTTCGGTTTTGGTATAGACGCCGTTTGCACCTCGGAGATAAATATCGGCCAGCAACAGATCCGGAGAATCCGGATCGGTGGTCATACGCCGAGCTGTGAGCGTCACCAGATTGCGGTCTATAATGTTGAAATAGGTGTCCAAGTGCATTTCCGCCTGGCTGAACAATCGGTCCTTGACTACGACCAGACGGTTGCAGCCCAGCAGGTCGTGCTCCATAAGCTGATCGATGGCCGGTTGCGTGGTGCGCATCCCGCAGCCGATGAAAGCCGTATCGCCGAACGGATAGAAATCCCCGCCTTCGAGATGAGCTCCCTCCCCTTCGATGCGGTGTAACGGTTTCATGCCGATTTTTTCGAGGCAGAATTGCAGAATGTCGCATCCTTTCTCCCGCTGCGGGGAGTTCATGCGTCCGATTACGATGCCTTTGGCTGTGGTTATCAACTGGTCCCGCGTATAGAAGAGATTCATCACGGGGTTTTCCGAATATTCGGCCTTGAGCCCCGTGTTGATCTGCGTTTCCGACAGTCGGATGATCGGTTGTCGCAGAATAATCCGCACCAGATCCCGAGGCGATGTCTTGGCGAGAATGGATTGTCGGTACTCCTTCTGCTGCCCGGCTGTTTCCGGAGAGAGGTTCTGGGTGTCGAAGGTGAGAAAACCGGCCGCGAAGCGGCGCAGGTTCTCCAGCTTGGTCCGGTCGGCAGGTTTCCCGTCCGCACCGGTTCCGTCGAGCAGGATCTGACGTACCGTGAGCACTCTCGCCCCGGCCTCCTCGAGCACTCTGCGGTAAGTAGCATGTTCGGCGATGAGTTCGGGAATGTCGATATGTTCCCGGAAAAGAGCCGCAGCCGGATGAAGGGCCCCCAGAAACAGTTCTTCGCCCGGGTCGTGGGTCAGGATGAGTCTGGCCTTGCGGTATTCGCACGTCTGGCCGCAGCGGACGGAGCGTCGCCCGCGCACGATAGATCCAATCAGTGAAGACAGAAACGTCGAGATGGAGATGGAAGATCGGGAGTTAAACATAACGATTCAGGGTTAAATCTGATTATGGGGATCGTATGTCGGTTATTCAACCCACCCCTGTTTCGAGAACAGAACAAAAATCGCAGCAAATACGAATTTTAACGGATGGATCGATATATTAAAAACGAGAAAAACCGTAAAATTGTTTTACGGTTCGTGCAAATCGATGCAATATATTCCTAAAGGCGTTCGGCCGCCATGAGTGAACGGAGCCGCCAGGCAGCTCCGTTCGGTTTATATCCGGAAAATATCATGACTTTCCGAAAGCGATATTTTCAAAAAAGTTCCGTATGCCGTCGATCCGGATGAGCGACAACGATATTCCCTGTCCGGCGAAGCAAGGAGCCGCCGGAGCTTCCGGCAGACCGTCAGAAGCTGATCTTCGCGCCGACGAACCAGCTGCGGGGTAGCGACGGGCCATAGATGTAACCCGAATCGCGGTTGGCCCCCCGGTCGAAGTCTTTCTGGTAGGCGTTGAAGATATTTTGGATGCCGGCATGGAGTTGCAGGGCGATCTCCTTATAGAGAATGACGTCGTACGACACTTTGAGGTTCAGGTCGAAGAAACGGGGTGTCGTGACGGCCCGATCGACGGGCGTGCCCGAACCCGCCATGTGCTGCACGAGCATTTTGCCCGTGTAAGTTCCGGTAATGGCTGCCTGCAAATTGCGTACGGGGGTCAATTCAGCCGTAAGGTAGCCGTAGGTGTTCGGCGTGCGGAACATCTTGCGGGTCGGTGCGACCTCCGGATCTTCGCTCCACTGTTCCGGTTCCTTGTAGCGGCTCTGCTGAAGGGTGATTCCGGCCTGCAGGTCGAACCAGCGGGTGAAGGCGGCCTTGCCTTCGATATTGATGCCCATGACGCGGGCGCCCGAGCCGTTGTAACGCTCCTTGATCGTACTCCCGTCCGTATCCGGATCGGGCAGCGGACGCAAGGCGAAAACGTGGTCGAGCG
>ENA-OPBE01003477-OPBE01003477.1-human-gut-metagenome-genome-assembly--contig:-NODE-3477-length-10482-cov-3.178671_pt1 | contig 10482 bp, 6 predicted proteins | sample MGYA00241066_ERZ501448 | MGnify/ENA primary metagenome ERZ501448 (study PRJEB25962, sample SAMEA2042585) | human gut metagenome | biome: human gut; feature: human-associated habitat; material: faeces...
ATATCGGCATTTACCAACTTATGAAAAGATAATCAGAAATTTAGTAAGTTTTTATACAAAAAAATCACAAACAATTTTATATTTTTATTTATAAAATATGTGAATCATAATTTAAATTTTAGGAAATGAGGTGAATTTTTTAATTAAAAATCAAATAAAAAGAATATTGATATGAATAAAACTTAATGCACCCTACTATTTATTTAATCGGTAAACGACTATTTATTTGGTTATAATAGCAACTACATTTAAGCAAAAACATTTCTAAACTTTAAAATCAATTATAATCTTTTGATTTTGTTATAATGAAAGGAGTTAATATGAAAAAATCTAAAAAATATTTATCAATATTCTTATCTTTGATTTTTATGTTGCAAATTATTTCATTCCCTTCTGCTTATGGCATGGCCTCTAATGGCACATATGAAAATAATGATAATCCAAAATCTTATGAAGCCATGCTAAACGCTATAGTTAGTAGTGATGATACTTATCCGTCTGAATATGGCGTTTGGATTAATAAATCGTCACAAAAGTATTTCCTTTCAATTATCGAAAATTTAAGTGATCAAAACTATACTGTTGATAAAAATGGCTATTTAGTACAAGAAAAAGTTAATAAGGATACTTTTAATACATATGATGAAAAATTAAAAGAACTTATTAATGGAAAGAAAACTGTAATTGTTTCAATATCTGAAACTTATGATGCTTATAATGAAGCATTAGATGAATCCTACTCAATTATGCTTGAAGATGATGAATTTACAGTTTTGTTTGAAAAAGACAGTAAGTGTAGCATAACAATTCTCAACTATTATCATTATGCAGAACATAAAGATAAGTTTGTATTTGAGGATAAGGATGAATTTGACGAAGAATATTTTTATTCTGATTCCGAATTAATGGACAAGTTTTTAGAAGTCTTTTATCCAAATGTCGATTTTGTAGAGCTAACTGCTGATGAGCAGACACAAAAGGAACTTGACGAATTATTAATCGATGATAATGAAGTTCAATATGAAACACCTGAAACAGAAATTGTTTCAAGAGCTCGCTCTTATTCAAATATTTCGGAATTTGATGCTGCTATGTACGGCATTGAAAGTGATGGCATTATGACGCTCAGTCTTGATGAAGAAAACAATTTATCAAGTAGTGGTATACTTGTTGATTCGAATTCTCAGGAAATAATACTTAATTATCTCAATACACATTGTATCTATACATACAGTATTGATGAAAATGGTTATCTTATATGTGATAATGTTGAAAAGAATAATCCGAATTTAGATTGTCAGGGTGAAACTGAAATCGATAAAGAAATTGCTTTTGTTATTGAAAGTGGTTTGAACATTGTAATTAGTGTTTCTGATTCTTACTATACAAATGAAAATGGCTTGTTAGAAAAGGTGTATTTTTCAAGTGAAGAATATGCTAGAGCCTTTTTGAGCGAAAATGACAATGCTGAAATATTGTATTTAAATAGTGCATATTTTAATTTAGATATGGGATATAATCCTGCAACATCAGATAGATTTGTAAAAAATCTTTTCCCGGACGAACTCGTTCCGCAAACTTATTCAACAACCAAACTTTACGGCGAAACAGGTAAAATGAATACAGCGAGAACTGTTTATTTTGGACCTTCTTCAAGTGATTATGCAACAGTAGGCAGTGTTGATAGTGGTGAGGATATAGTTGTTATGGGTAAAAATGCCGGTTGGTATTTTATTTCGTACATTGTTGGTTCAACATCAACATTTAAATCAGGTTATGTTCCGGTCTCAACTGTATCAAATATTTCAGGTACTATTGATGAAGCTCATTTTTCAGGCGGATATAATTATTCGGATTCTGAATTATCCGTGAAAAGTTGTTATTTATTTGATTATGCAATAAATAGTGGAACAATTTATTCCGGCGAAGGCTTTACCGAACTTCAAAAATACTATGAAGATGGCAAATATGTTTCACTTGTAGAATTTAGTACACCGAGTGGAACAAAGAGAGGCTTTGTCAATAGTTCAAATCTTCATATAAGTCCTGTAGATAGTACCGTTGCTCGTGTTAAGGCTGGTAGTTCACCTGCTTATGCCGGTACAGACAGTAGTTATGTAAAGTTAGGTGGCGTTTACAAAAACGAATTTGTTGCTGTATTGGCAGTGGATAAAGGCTATGCTTTTGTTGAGTATAATACTACAAGCGGCAGAAAGCGAGGCTATGTAAGATATTCTGATTTAAGTAATTACTGCGTTCGCTCATATGGTAAAAACCTGACTCATCAATCTTTAAAGAAATCCACAAAGGAATTAACGGTTTATGGTGGTCCGAATTCGGATTATGCGTCAATAGGAACAATCTTTAATCAAGAAGTAGTTTCATTTATAGATACTGAAAGAAACTATAGTTATATTGAATATACTACTTCTAATGGTGCGAAAAGAGGCTATGTTCAGACTGCATCCCTTACTACTGCTTCAGCACCATCAATTCCAAGTATACCAGCATATACAAATTTTACATCAGGAACATATGGTAAAAGTGGTCTGGGTAAAGATTTAAAATGGTATAAGATTGGTTCAGGTTCTAATGTTGTATTTGCAGTATTTGAACAGCATGGATGGGAAGATGCATGGGCTTTTGATGGAGTTGAACTTGTGAATATTGCTAAAAGTATGATGAATAATTTGTCTTCAAAAAATAAAAATACTTTTAATGACTGGACAATTTATGTAATACCATATGCAAATCCTGATGGAATTACTGACGGCTATACAAATAATGGTCCCGGCAGATGCACAGTTTCAAAGAAAATTGATATGAATAGATGTTGGCCGGGCAATTTTTCACCATACTATACAAGCAGAAATTACACAGGTGATAAATCCTTAAGCGCACCTGAAGCATTATCACTAAAAAACTTCATTAGTAGCAAATTCGGTAAAAAAACAAATATTGTTTTAGATATTCACGGTTGGTTAAACCAAACATATGGAAATTCGCAAGTTGGTTCCTACTTTGGACAACAGTTTGGATTTGGTCACAGTAATTCCCATGGCAACGGATATCTTGAAACTTGGGCATATTTACAAGGGGCAAAATCGTGTTTAATTGAATTTCCTATGCCAAATTCATCATCAAGTATTACATCAAATAATTATGCCGGTAAATTAACGAACGGATTAATAAATATGATTTCAAATATTTCAGGCGGTTCTTCAACAACCGAGGGTGGTACCGTAGTAAATGATTTGTGTCAGATAAAAACAACGAGTTCTGTTAATATAAGAAGTGGTCCGGGAACTTCCTATAGTATTGTAACATCCTTAACAAACGGCACAAAAGTAACAAGAATAAAAAAGGCGGTTGCAACTGCTAATGGATATACTTGGGATAAAATTCAACTTTCAAATGGAAAAATTGGCTATGTTGCTACAAATTATCTGATCATAGTCGCTAGCGATATAGGTTATACTTATGGTAAATATTATGATGAAATTGCAGCAATTAAGGCATATTTCAAATATGAAACAGGACATTATACAGATACTATAGATAAACAGTATAATAATGAATTAGTTACTGCTGTTGAGGAATATCAAGAGGCGTATGATTTATCAGTAAAAGATGGAACAATTAATAATGAAACTTTAACTCATATGGGCTTTTCTGTGAATTCTTATAATAAAATTATTAATAATTCATTTTATAAAAAATACATAAGAATAGCCAATATCTATAACGATAATAATCTTTATAAAATTTTTATTTATGATGTGAAGTTTGATGATGGTAGTAGCGAGCCAAGATATATCGTTTTTGGAAAAAATAGTTCTGTTACAGATTCTCACTACAATGAGACTAAAAAAACTGAAGATTCTTATTATAATTCATATTATGATTTAGCCGAAAACAAAAATAACAGGCCTGATGATGAGAAACTAAAAAAGACGGAAGAAAAAATAGATATATTGATAGAAGAATTTAAAGATAAGTATCCAAGAGCAGCCAATGCATTCCAGAGATATAGAGATAATACCGGTACTATTCTTAATTTTGGAGAAGTTAAAAGCATATTTGATATAGAGAATCAAAGCAATCTACGAAATCTACAAATTCAAAGATGCATGGATGCTTCTGAAAACTATATTACTAATGATTTGACAAATGTTAAAATGGCATTTGAAAATTATTATGCTACCACAATAGGAACAGGTAGTTTGACAGATCTATCAAGTGACCAATGGGATTGGTATGCTGCAGCCAATTCTGTAAGTATAGGGGTTAAATCCACTACAACTAAGTCTGGGAACCAGTATACTATGTTAACAACTTTTAGTTTAAGAGATTATTACGACTGGGGAAATGATACATTTTACTTTCCAAGTCTTAAAGTTCCGTCAATAAAAGAACAAGATTTAAAAGATTTGCATTATTGTGGACGTGCAAAAAATTTTGAAAGTATTGGCGATAATTATATTGTAAAAACTGTTTGGAACGAAAATCAAAGTGTTGACCAGGCAACCATAACAGTTGTTTCTTACTAGATCGTGGAGGGCATTTATCAATGAAGAGAAAAATAATAATTGTAGTACTTGTTCTGCTTTGCTTTGTTAGTATTATTTTAGGCGTTTATTTCATAGTTCACAATAATTCATCGGATAAGTATACGCTTGAAAGTATTCGCTATGAGTATTTGAATTCAGACAGAAAAGTTGTTGCTGCCGTTAATGATGTTGATATTACAAACAAAGAACTGTGCTTAATTCAATATTCAAGCCATACAAATAAACCGCTTGAAAAGGCTATTGAGCAAAAGGCGATTGTTCAATTGGCAGAGGCTGATAGCTTTTCACTAAGCGAGTCGGAAGAAAATAAGGAAATCGAATATATAACTACACAATATGAAAAATTAAATTTGCCGGATAATGAAGAAAACAATGCCTTTTGCGATGCTCTGATTAAAGAGCATTTAGAAATGACTACCTCTGTCAAATACCAATACCATATACAAAAACAGATTATGCGTCAAAGTTTCAGTAGTGATAATAAAGCTATAAATGAAAAATATGAAAAATATAAGTCGATTTATAAAGAATGGGAGGATGGAGGCAAGGAAAATTCAAAGTTATATAAAAAAATATGGTCATTAAGAGAGGAGATAGCTCAAGATTATATTGATTATAGAATAGATCAAATCCAAATTGAAAAATACTAATTACTAAAAGCTCGATAGAAAACTGAACTGCCCCAGATTGTGCAGATAGTACAAAAAAGAAAGCCTAAGGTAAAGTAATTAAATTTTAAGCAACAAACTGATTTCGTTTTTCAAGCGGAGTAAGTTTTGTTTTAGTTTGAATACGGTAATTGTTGTAGAAGTTGATGTATTCGGATATGATGAGGCGAGCCTCATCATGTCCGGAAAGTTTCACTCTGTGAGATTGTAAAATAAAGTGTGTAAGTTAGAAAAAACTTGCACACTTTTTTGAATTTTTAAAAGAGTGTGCTACAATGAAAGAAAGAACAAAAAAGGAATGAGCCAACGGGATATTGTCGAAACGATAGAGGATATCTATGGCTTTGAAATCTCTCACGAAACGATATCACAAATTACGGATTGCGTTTTAGATGAGCTGGGTGACTGGCAGAACAGACCTCTGAAAAGGATTTACACGTTTTTATTCGTTGACTGTATGTATGTCACAATCAGAAAAGAGTATGAAAGCAAGAATTACGCAGTATATACGATATTAGGCTATGATACAGACGGAGAAAAGGACATTTTAGGCTTATGGCTTAAAGAAAGCGAAAGTAAACATACGTGGATGCAGATATTTGACGAACTGAAAACAAGAGGCGTAGAAGATGTGCTGTTTATCAGTATGGATGGTGTATCAGGACTTGAGGAAGGTGCAAAAGCAATTTTCAAGGATGTAGAGCAGCTTTTCGCTTACGGCAGTGCAGTAAGAAAAGTTATGTACACCACCAATGCTGTTGAAAGCATCAATTCAAGCTTCAGAAAGGTTACCAAAAAAGGTGCATTTCCAAATGAAAATGCATTGCTAAAATTGCTCTATCTCAGAATTAAGGAGCTTTACAAAAAAATGGAACGGCAGCAAGGTTCAGAACTGGGCTATGGTCAGAAATCAGCTTGCAACCAACAACATAACGACCTTCCCATCTGCCGTCTTTTCGTTTATAAATACTGCTTCCATATTTGGACATTTGATTTACTCCTTTCACTTTAAAATAAGAATAAATTTCACATAATTGTTTTGAGATAAATTAACTGTATTTGAATAGAAAAAACTAAACATTTATATTAGTTGACCTATAGATAAAAATGTGATATTATACTATTGTAAATAAGTATGTGTAGATGTAATAGTTCTACGAAAAACCAATTAAAGTTATGTTAACTTGACCTAATATGAATTGCAAGTAAAAAAGCGATCTGTTTATTACAGAACGCTTTAGTTTTTTTGATGGCTACCTTTGCATTTTTGATGGATAAACAATATAAAAGGACAAACTTAAAATGAGGGTTTAAAGTTTTATTACTTTAAGCTCTCTTTATTTTTTGAATGTCTCTCAAATTTTTGCTCATTTCAATTCGTGTTACGATTTTGATTTAAGCGATGTCTCTCAAAAGTCTCAGTCATAAATGCCCTAAATCGCACTAAAATGACTTTGGAATTTTGAAATTAGCTGGCTCTTAAAATCTCTCAAAGACTCTCACGATATTTTAAGGCAAAGAAAAAATGCCCGAATACCGCCGTAAAAAGCAGTATTCGGGCATAAAAAAGCCTCGGAACACGAATGTTCCGAGGTGATGGCAGATTATATCAACTGTCAAGTCTTTAAAGGTGGAGATTTGTCCATATGGTATCAGATGAAAATCATTCGTGTTTTGCGGCGAATTCTTTTAATAATTTCATTGCAATGACATCATGCTTTTTCGAAAACATATGTTCTCCGCCATCTATAAAATGCAGTTGCACCCGTTTGGACTCTTGCATTTTGATCGGCATCGTACTTTTATATGCTTCTGCCGCACGTTTGGCATAAGAAACATCTACGATTTTATCCTTTGTACCATGCACGATGCACACCCTGCCGGCGTAGTTCTTAATTTCTGCAAAGGCATCCATTTGCATGACATCCATTGCATAGCAACGCCCCAATTTCATCAGCCCGCAGCGGAAAGTATCGGGAACATTTTGCGGATCAAATCTTGCTATCATCATTTTTCCGGCTCTGGCGTCATCCGGGATACACAATGCCGGATAAAACAGGACAAGTTTTTCTATCGGAAAGTTGTTCTTTGCTGCCACCAAAGCAGACACAAAACCGCCCTGACTGCATCCCATCAATAAAATTTTTTCAGAATCTGTATAGGAAAGATTTCTAACATATTCAATGACCGCTTTCAGATCTTTGGTTTCTGTCAGAACAGACATCTCTGTGGTTTTTCCGTCACTTTTTCCACACATAGCAGAACCGCCACAAAAATCAAATGTAAATGCAGCATATCCCATTTCAGCCAAAAAAGCCGCATAATGTTTCACACTGTCTTGCCATGCCATAAATCCGTGACAAACGATTGCAATTGGAAGATGATCTTCTTTTGGACGGTACACTGTTCCACGAATCGTCAATGCATCTCTTTTACATTCAAAGGTGCTTTCTGTAATTCCATCTGATAAAACAGGTTTCTTAAAAATCATAATTTTTCTCCAAATTCAGTGGTATTTTGTTTTTGTTGCATCGGCTATATTTTTAACACTGATTTTGTATGAATGTTTTAGCCGTTAGCTATTTTGCTTGTTATAATCATTAAGCACGGAAAACACAAAGGAGCATTCTTTCATGATCGATATATTGTTCTTTGGTTTACTGTTAACTCACACTGTCATAGTATAATAATGCCATTACTTTGTCAAGAACCGGAACGATATTACGGGTTTATTTGCATTATAAACCCGTAATAAGAACATCACCCATTTACAAAATCACAGATTTTGAATGGGTCTCGATAACCTTGTTACTCGCTTTGCTCGTAATAAAAAACCAAAAACAATATATCGTCAAATTTGTAATATATATTGTGAGTGTTTGTTGTAATATTCAATAATTTGTGCTAAAATATTTTTATTATTAATATTAGTTAGGAGCAAAGATATGGCTGTTCCAAAGTTTTTTGAATTTTTTGAGGCATTTTTAAAAGCTGTTAGCGATGGTGAATTGCATTCGGCTAAAGATGTAAGAAACAATATCGCAAATTCAATGAAATTAACTGAAGAAGATCTTGCTGAAATGCTACCAAGCGGTACACAACGAACATTTGATAATCGTGTCGCATGGGCAAGGACTTACCTTGACAAAGCTGGTTTAATCGAAACGCCTATGCGAGGAAAATATCATATTACTGAAGAAGGAATACGTGCATTAGCCTCAAATGAAAAAATTGACATTGCATATTTGGAAAAGTCAGAAGAATTTAAAAATTTTCATAATGTAACAACACAAAACACTTCAATTGAAATTCAAAATGAAAAAAATGAAACTCCGCTTGAAATATTAGAATCTGCACACAAGCAATATTTAAGTGCTCTAGCCAGTCAATTGATGGATGAGGTAATGAAATTAACGCCTGTTGAATTTGAACGACTCGTAGTAAAATTACTGTTGAAAATGGGATATGGTAGTGGAATTGAAGGTGCAGGAATGGTTACGCAAGCATCCAATGATGGTGGAATTGACGGTATTATCAAAGAAGACCAATTAGGCTTTAGTCATATCTATATCCAAGCAAAACAATGGGCGCTTGAACAAATAGTTGGAAAACCTGAAATTCAAAAGTTTGTAGGCGCTCTTCAAGGGCAACAAGCACAAAAAGGACTATTTATTACGACGGCAAGATTTTCATCAGGTGCTATACAGTATGCTAATAATCTTCTTGGTGTAAAAGTAGTTTTAGTTGATGGAAGTGCATTAACAAAACTTATGATTAAGCATAGTGTTGGAGTTTCATTAGAGCAAACATATGAGGTAAAGAAAATTGATAGCGACTTTTTTGCAGAGGAATTATAAAAAGAAAAGCGAGATGCTCGCTTGAGTATCTCGTTCCTCTTTGACAGAGGTATAAGAACCTGAATGCAAGTGTTCAGAACCTTGTTACTCGCTTTGCTCGTAATAACGATTCTTCGAATCCTTATCTTTTTCTTGCAAAATGTGGCAGCGGTTTTATTGACATCCGTCCAAAAATGTGATTTGATATACACAGAGCGCTTTGGTATTGTAAAGACAGCCGGGGCGCGCACAAAACAGCTTCAGATTGCAAAATGACATTTTGAGACAATGTTATGCTTTTGACGACAGGAGGAGATTTTTATGAATAGAAAGAATGTAGGTATAGCTTTCGGCGCGCTTTGTGGGCTGGCAGCTTTAACTGCAACGGCAGCGGAAATATTCTATGATATCTCAATCAACACGAAATCGCCTATCCATATGAGCAAACTCAACAACTTGGTTCAAAAAGCCACGAATACTGCCGGTAATGAAGAGGAAGCAAGTGCAAAATACAGCGGTATGACAGGCACGCCGGAAATTAAAGAATGGTATGCTACACACGGAGAGGATGTGTATATTCTGTCTGATTCGCTGCGCCTGCACGGAAAACGGTTCAAAAATACCGGCACAAAATATGTTCTTGTATGCCACGGCTACACAAGCAAGGCCAAGCATATGGCCGGATTTGTTCATAAATTTTACACGCTTGGTTATAATGTTTTGGCAGTAGATGCAAGAGCCCACGGCGACAGCGAGGGAACAAAAATCGGTATGGGCTGGCCGGAGCGTGTGGATATTATAAAGTGGATAAACCTGATCCTTTCATGGGAGCCGAACGCCCGGATCGTTCTACACGGTGTATCCATGGGGGCGGCAACGGTTTTGATGGCGTCAGGTGAAGATTTACCCGGAAATGTGAAGGCTGTTATTGCAGATTGCGGCTACACGTCGGAATGGGATGAGTTCCAACGGGAGGCGGATGCCCTGCATATTCCGTGGTTCCCCGTGCTCAACGCCACATCGGTATTGTCAAAGATTCGTGACGGGTATGATTTTAAGCAGGCCAGCGCCCTTGCGCAGGTGAAAAAGAGCCGCATACCAACGCTGTTTATTCACGGCTCGTCGGATGAGCTTGTGCCATACAGTATGCTGGGCGAATTGTATGCGGCTGCAGCCTGCGAAAAAGAGGAACTTACCGTAGAAGGCGCAGGCCATGCGCTCTCGTCTTCTGTTGCGCCCACGCTGTATTGGCGTACAGTCGAGGATTTTATCGCAAAGTATTTAGATAGGTAAGCTGAATTTATTTGCCATTTATGCGGAAATGTGTAAATATAAACGCCTGGGAGAAGCGGTTCGTTATGGAGGATGCGCCGGCGTTTGGCGCTAGGATCGTCGCCGATTTGACAG
>ENA-OPBE01003478-OPBE01003478.1-human-gut-metagenome-genome-assembly--contig:-NODE-3478-length-10476-cov-1.875348_pt1 | contig 10476 bp, 6 predicted proteins | sample MGYA00241066_ERZ501448 | MGnify/ENA primary metagenome ERZ501448 (study PRJEB25962, sample SAMEA2042585) | human gut metagenome | biome: human gut; feature: human-associated habitat; material: faeces...
GCCGATTCGTAGATGTCGGTTGGGATTTTTTCCAGTCGGGTCAATACCGACCTTTCAAATGCATTCTCAGGCCTATAATACCTGGGGGAGACTCTGTTGAGAGTGATTTGAGAACTAAGATTGGTTTTCATAACTTAATTGGTATTAATAAATTGATTAAAGCTTGTCGCTTCTAAGATTTAACAAATATACAAAAAACAATGTTCACTAATTCTAGTGTTGGGGTTGTTTTTTGGAACAAGGTGTTTTCTTCTGACACTGTTTCGGGATACAAATGTAGCCACTTTTTGGTAACTATGCACTCACTTCTTTTAGGTATTTTCATTAAAAAGACTAAAATGGAATCTTTTTGTACAAAAACATCACCTGTTCGGGGGGGGGGATGGTATGCTGACTGGTTTCATCAACAGATAACCTTAATTGATATAGAATGTAGTGGTTACTGTATTTCCTGCTTCGTCTACCGCTGTTAGTGAATGTTTTCCGGGCGTGGGTTGTAGTGAGATCTTATGAAAGTCTTGTGTCTGGGTAAGATAAGTGTTATCAAGGTGCCAGAAAATGGTGGTACTTGGATTGCTGTGAGCCAGCTCGGTGGTTAGAAAGCCCGGACTTCCATCCATCTGTTTGGGTAACACAATACGGGCATTCATGGGTGGATAGATGAATTGCATGGATTGCAATGCATCCTCTCCGCAGCCCGTTTTGAAGGGAGGAAGCGGATTGTATTCCGGATGATGTTGTTTGTAATACCATTCCCATACAGGTGGTAAAGTGAACCAGGACTTCTGGATAGTTGGTTCCAAATTTGCGCAATTCTCGTAGATACGGTGAGTTTCATCGGCTGAAAGGGTGATCAGGTGATGATAAGGGCAAGCTTCCGTCTTTAGTCCGGCAGGAAGAATCAGTAAAGTATCTGTTTCTTCGCAAAACCTACCCTTCAAGTGTCCGGATTTCCGGCATACCTCAGCTTTGACAAAGACATCTCCCGGGCGTTTGAACCACCGTGTCGGAGGTAGCAGACTAAATACATCAAACAAAACCGGACCGGCTGTCCGTGCTCCTACAAGACCGGGTTTACCTTCTCCTGTAGCATTCCCTACCCATACACCTACGGCATAGTGAGGGGTGACTCCTACAGCCCAGGCATCGCGGAATCCGTGGCTTGTTCCGGTCTTCCAGGCAATGGGGTGCATGGAGGGGATTGATTTCCAGTCTATTTCTTCGGGACGATTCACCTCGGTTAACGCATTGAAGGTTTGCCATGCGGCTTCCGATTGGAAAGTATCCGTCGATTTTCCCGAAGCGAAGACTTCTGATTCTCCTGATCTTTCAGCGTCCGCAAGCAGCAAACTACATTCTGTTTGTGGAAGCTGCAATAAACTCCGCCCCATGTAAGCATACGCATTTGTCACATCCCACAGGGTAGCTTCCGCTCCGCCCAGAATGAGTGATAAACCATAATGGGAAGCCGGACGATTGATTGTTTTTAAGCCTATTTGCCTCAGAAAAGTATGAAACTTGGGAACACCATATCTTTGTAGCATCGTCACTGCCGGAATATTCAATGAACGTGCAAGAGCTTCCGAAGCGGGAACGGCACCTTCGAATTGCAAACTGAAGTTTTGAGGTGTAAAGCCATTAATATTAACCGGTATATCGGGCAGTAGCGTATGAGGTAGCAGACTGCCTTCCTGCAACATGGCGTAATATAAAAATGGTTTCAGAATACTTCCCGTGCTTCTGGGTGCCTGAATAACATCTACTTGGTTACCGGCTTGCTTCCGTTCGAAATTGACATTGCCGCAATAAGCTACAACCTGATTGGTTCGGATATCAATCACCAGAATTGCCAGGTTGCGTATATCACTCCGGTTAAATTCATTGCTCCAACGTTCGGCTGCGTTCTCTATTTGGGTTTGAATACCCCTGTCGATGGTTGATATGGAATATTTTCCGTTTCGTTCCTGATAGAAGCGACTGACTAGATGGGGAGCGGTTTGGGGGAGTGGATGAGGCTCGTCGGGGAGTGGTTCGCTGATAGCCAGTTCGTAAGTGGAGTTATCTATAATCTTTCGTGCATATAGTTGTTTTAGCAGACGGTTTCTTTTATTAAGTAATAATTGTCGTGATTTGGAGAGATGAATCATGGCGGGTGCATTTGGAAGTACTGCCAGCATGGCTGCTTCTGCCCAGGACAGTTCTTCGGCGGGATGTCCGAAATATCGCCAGGCAGCGGCATCGAGCCCTACTACGTTTCCTCCGAAAGGAGCGTGTGAGATGTACATAGACAGGATTTTCTCTTTTGAAGCGCGAAACTCAAGTCGGGTGGCCAAGATCATTTCTATGAACTTTTCTCCAAAAGTGCGCGATTCGTTTCTTGCCAGACGGATCGTTTGCATGGTGAGGGTACTTCCTCCACTTACAATGCGCTTATTCTTTAGGTTTTGGTAGGCGGCTCTGCTAATGGAGACAGGATTGACTCCCCAATGGTGATAGAAATGCCTGTCTTCGAAAGTGATGAGGCATTGCTTTATTTTTTCCGGAGTAGTGGTCCGGGGTGGAAAGCGCCATTGACCGTCGGATGCAATGCGTGCGCCCAATAATTCACCGTTCCGGTCAGTGACGACGGTGGAGTAGGGCACATGGAAAAGTTGCCGGGGGAGGCAAAAGATATAGCCTATCACCAGAATTGTAATAAGTATGAGTATTACTTTTCTGGTGATAGACAGTTGTTTGAAGTACTTTATAATTTGAATCTTCATCAATATTTAAATATGACTATCTTAATTCTCCTCCTCCCGGGAGGAGGAGTACCCCATAGGGGGGAGGTGGTAGGTAGAATGAAAAATACCTATGAATTAATAAGGAACTCTTTTCTTACCTACCACCCCGCCCTTTGGGCACCCCTCCTTCTAGAAGGAGGGGAGTTTGGATAGTTTTGCTCAGTGGCATGTTACTTACTGACAGTCGTTCTTCCCGCCTTGGTTCGTGCTTGTGCCGAACCGTCATACATGGCTTCGCACTGGATAGCCGGCAAAATGAAATTGCCTGCATATGTAGCTTGCAGTCTTATGGTGAACTTTTTCAATTCACTGCGACGCAAGTCGAAGTAAGTCAATACGCGGTCGTCACGAATATCCTGATAGGTATACTCACGGGTAGGTGTCGCTTCCGGAGTCATCAACCGGTCATTGTAAATTTCCCAACCTGACGGCAGAATATGTGTCAATGCCAAATTACTGTAAGCAGTGGTTCCACTGATATTACCTACAGTGATGACTGCCATAAAGTCTGTTCCTTGCTTGATATCATCTATGGATATCGTCGCTCCGTTCATATCCGTATATTTTACGTCCAGGCGGAGGTTATTGGATATTGCGGGTAACGTGTCATTAAGTAATTGCGTGCGTGTAATGAGGTCCACACTTAATGCACCTTTACCTTCATTCTTTACTATAATATTACCCGAAGCCGGTGAAGTGGACAGTTCCTTTGCAAATACAGCCTTGGCTGATTTTACTACGGGTTGCTGTTTCCCGTTCCAGGTCCAGGTGAAGTCCAGAGTACCTGAAAGCTTCTCAGCTAGGCGTCCCATCGCCATCAATGAGAAAGCAGTGGACTGTGTACTGAACCAATTCTCTTCGGCCAGATTTTTGGATACTTTCTTTGCCTGTTGCAATGCCGCCTGGTCTCGGTTCATTAGGAGTAAAGTTTCCAATATCATAGCTTCGTCACGATCATACGAACCATAGATGTAGTTCTGTGAGGAATAAGGGGTAACGGTGGTTTCTGCCTTAAATACCAGTTCTTCAGCCGGTTTCATCTTACCTGTCAGGGCATAAGCGGCTGCCAGTCTCCATTTGGCTTGCAGAGGCAGGTTAGCTTGTTCTTTCATCCGGTTCATGGCGCCCTGCTCAGGTGCACCGGCTAATGCCAGTGTGTACAATCTGTATGCTTGTTGCACTCCCGTTTGCCAGTAACCCCAACTGTCATCTTGATCCGGCATCCGCCAGTTTTGGGCAGCAGCACGTTGGAAGCGTTTCCACTTATTCAGTACATTCGAGTTGACAGCGTAGCCTTTCTCCTGTGCCAATACGAGGAACATGCCCGCATAAGAAGTAATCCACTCATCAGCACTGGCATTCCCCGGCCAGTAAACAAAACCGCCGTTCGGAAGCTGGCGTGCATAGAGTTGCCGTATCGCTTCCTGTACGTTAGCCTTAATCTTTTGAGCTTCTTCCTCATCCACAGCTTTAAACTGGCTGACGAACAATAACGGCAGAGCTTTGGAAGTCAGCTGTTCCGTGCAATGATGCTGATAATTATACAGGTAGTCGAACCTGCGGCTGATATCTACCGAAGGAATACGTGAGACTTCCAGCAGCATACGGCTATTTGCCGGAGAAGCACCATTCAATGAATAAGGAAGTGTTACACTTTCTCCTTTTTCCACCCATTGGCTATTGCGGAAAGTCACTGCCGGATTCGGGTTTCGGACTTCGATTTCAATGGTCTCTTTCGCCTGCTGACTGCCACCGCTGGCAGTGATATGTATCGTTGCTTTTCCTGTTTTACTTCCGGTCTTTATTTTAAAGTAAACGAGCTGGTCACCCGGTTGACTGAAAGTAATGGATTGTTTATTGGGATCGATCACTTGTACACCTCCACCTGAAGCCTGGATGGATACCGATACATTCTTCACTTCCTTCTCCATGGCAAAGACATTTACCGGGACAGTAATCTCTTCTTGTGTGCTCAGCACACGGGGCAGTGTGGACAACAACATCAATGGTGTCCGCACGAAAGAAGTCTTTTCCGCTTTTCCATAAGCTCCGTCTTGCCCCGCTACCACCATCGTACGCACAGAACCTACGTACATCGGTAGTTTCAGCGTGTGCGTCTTCTGTTTTCCTTTATCCAGATAAAACGGACCGATGAATTTCACTACCGGCTTGAAGCGATTCGCTTTTGCATCGGCCGGTTTCAATGTCTCGTCACCACCCGTACTGAACAATGAACTGTAGCGTCCGGCAGATGCTCCGAGTACATCATCATACATATCCCAGGTGCGGATGCCCAATGCTTCGCGGGCATAGAATTCATTCCACGGATCGGGAGTCTTGAAATTAGTCAGGTCGAGTAATCCGTCGTCTACAATGGCCAGTGTGTATGTCATCTGCTTGCCGTTCTTTTCGCTGACGGTAACGGTGAAGTCCGTTTCCGGCCGCAACACTTCCGGCATTTTAATTTGCGGTTGCAATATAGTTTGTTTATTAGTCACCAATACCGGAACCACACCGTACATACGTATCGGCAAATCATTCACCGTCTGTGCATGAGGTTGCAACAGGCTGATGTGCAGGTAAACGTTCGGCGCCATTTCCGGAGTCACTTTGAAAGAATACTTTGTGTCTCCGTTGTTGGAAACTTCAATCCATTCACGTTGCAGAACGGTTGAACCGTTTTCCAGGGCTACCAATGCACGTCCTCCCGCAGCGGCAGGAATGATGGCTGTTGCCGTTTCACCTATTTCATACGAGTCTTTATCCAGAGAGAAAGCGAGCATTTTAATGCCGCTGGGATCCGTCTTGCTTGAACGTCCGCGCCAATCCGGCCAGTCTATATAAACAGTTCCACCGGTGGCATGTCCACTTTCCTTATCTTTCACATAAATCAGGTAACGTCCCCAGTCCGGATAATTTACCCGGAATTTAAAAGTTGCCTTTCCGCCTGTAGTCTGTATATTGCCACTGGCTACGGGAGTGATGGAACTACTGTTGACATAAGTTCCGAATGATTCGTCCCGGTTCTCCCACCACCAGCTCCAGGAGATACGGTAAATCTTATATTCCAGATTGGAGCGGTTCATTAATTGTCCTTCCGCATTTACGGTGACAATGTCGAATACATGATCCTGGTCTGTCTCGATGTATTTTCCTTTCGGTTGGTTCAAATTAATCCCTACGTAAGAAGAGAATGGAGAGAACGGAATGCTTTGCGTGTAAATACTGGCGTCTCCTCCCGGTTCGAATACACGGCTGGTTAAGGTTGCATTCAGCATTCCCGGGGCATTGGTGGCAGCCGGAAGTTTCAACATAAAGTTAGCTTTTCCTTCCGCATCCAGTGTTCCATCGAATACATCGTTTTTTACAGTTGTAAATTCGGTAGCCGGATTATTAAATATGTATTGTCCGTAGTTCTTAAATTGCGTATTTACTTTTGACAGGGACATTTCCACTTTGGTTTTCAACCGTGAAGCGGTGGCGCCTGTCAGCCATGTGGAAGTAAGCATTACCGGTATTTCTTTGGTAGAAGCCTGGATTGCTTTCTCCGGTAGTTTCAGATTAATTTTCAGGCGGTTTGGTTTCACTGTTTCTATGCGAAGGCTTTTGTGGAAAGCGGTTCCGCCTACTTTGACGTAAGCGTTCCATAATCCCGTCGGGTCTTCCGGGCGTGTCGGCAGGTCAAATGTGTAGAAACCGTTTATACCTTGCGTGGAAATCATTTTGGTATAGAATTGTCCTCTCGGATTATATAATTCCAATGCTACAGGGTGTTTATCCGGAATTCTTTTTTCACGGTCTTCCATAATAAAGCTTACATGCAGCGTATCTCCCGGTCGCCATACCCCTCTCTCGCCATAGACGAACCCCTTCAATCCTTTCTGAATATCTTTTCCGCCTACATCGAACCGGCTGACAGATTGTTCTTCACCATCTGCTACACGAACATAAGCTTTCTGTTTCTCTACTTCGGCCACCACAATGAAAGGAACACCTTTCGGAGTGATTTCTGTAAATCCTTCACTATTGGTTTCACCGGTTCCTATGGCTTGCAACTGGAAGTTGTAAACAGTCACTTTTGCTTTCTCCATCGGTTTGGTATCCAAGATGTTGCTTACGGCAATCCACAGTTTGTTCAGTGAATTCCGTTTTACAATCATTCCTATATTGGAGGCAAATACGTTGCACGATGCTGCCCGGTCAGAATCCATATAGTAGGAAGCATGGCAAGGATTATTGCGTTCCCGCCAGTTATACTGGCTCCAGTCCATCTTAATGTTACCATTGTAGTAGAAATAAGTTTCCGGTGTATCCCATTCAGCTTCATTTTCTTCGAAAGTACTACTTCCGCTGACTTTCGTCAATCCCTCTGAAGCAGTATTGTCTGCAAAGCTCATCTCTTGTTTTTCTGTTCCGCTGCAAGGATAGGCTGAGTATTCTTGCCGGAAAGAAAGTATGACACGGTAGATAGCACCCGGTTCTTGCCGAATCAGTCCGGCAAGGTCTATTGAATAATCTTCCCATCGGTGCACGTCTTTTGTACTGTCCTTGCTTAGCCACAATGTGTTCTGATAAACCAATCGTCCGGAACGGCGCAGTTCACTGGCGGATGAGAGCGTATTGGTCTGCATGAACATCAGTACATTGTTTTCAAAAATACGGATTACACTTAAATCTACCGCATAGAGATTGACTGCCCGGAACGGGATGATCAAACTTTTGGAGTCGGGTAGGATAGCGGCTGATGTAGACATGCTCACTTGTGGTTTCAGATTCAGTTCGCTGAATGCGATGGAGTGTGATGTGCCGAGCGATTTATCCCGGCTGTTTTTCACCCCTTCGTGTATCTTCAAAGTCAGTTTGCTCAGTTGGTTGGCTTCAAAGTAGATGTATACTTTGTTATTCTCCACTTGAAATATAGAAGATGATACTTCGGGAATTTCAATCAATCCGTTCAGGTCTTGTGTGGTAGAAACAGGATCGGAGAATACTATTTCAATTCCATTTTCCGGTTCGTCAATGCGTTTGGCAGAGAGGAAACGGAAGTCATTCTTGGCAGGGATCAGTACGTTTTCTGTCAGTTTGCGGTCGATTCCTGCAGGACTGCCGTTGGCGGTGATTTCCAACTGATAGTCTTCCGCTTCGCGAATAACACCAGCTATTTCAAACTGATAGCGCGTTGGATGATCTGTCGGAGTGATACTGACCGGATAGCTTTGGCCGTTTCCGCCTTTGGCAGAGAGCATTTTCTCAACTGCTTCTTTGGGAGTGGCATCACTGAAACGTACTTCACCTTTCAATGTCACCAAGTCGCCATGGCTATCTATGTCGATGGTTGTCAGTGGTTCGATATACAGTGTGAAATTGGGTTCCTGTACTCTGAAAGAGAATTTGAATTCTTTCAGACGACTGTCCACTTCTACAAACCTGCCTAATTGGAACGTACCTTCATAGAACTCTCCCGGCTTTAAAGTTCCTGGTTCAGGAACGAATTCAATCGTATTGTTGCTGATCCAATACGCTCTGCCTTTCAGGGAGGGAGAGAAGCTAAACGGATTTTCTTTCAGTTCATTGTTCAAATCTACCATAGGCAGATCCTGCGTCAGTTCTATACGTATGTTCGAAGTTTGCGAGATAACTCCTCCCGTATATGCATTCACAAAAGGTGCATACTCGGCAGAAGGAATAATATCCTTTTTGCTGTTTGCGCAAGAGGAAAAAACTAAGATGGTCAGTAACAGAAAGAATAACCTGTCAGCTATGCGGTGTTTAGCTTTCATTCGTCCCATAGTGCTTTAATTGTTAATTATTAATTTTTAATTTGGAAACATTCAGCATCTTTCCATGCAGGGAATTTTTGTCTGAATTCTCTCAGGACAGAGAGGTCGAGAGTTGCGGTGGCGGTTCCTTCTTCATGGTCGGGTACGCTGGCAAGCAAATCGCCCTTTGGTGAATAAATGACGCTGCCGCCATTATATAGCATTTGATTTCCATCCGTACCGATACGGTTGACACCACAAACATAACTGATATTTTCGAGTGCACGGGCTTGTAACAGAATGTCCCATACCCGGCGGCGGGGAACAGGCCAGTTGGCAACGTATATCAGAAGATCATATTCATTATTTACGTTCCGGCTCCATACCGGAAAGCGAAGGTCGTAGCAGACTAACAGCAGTATATTCCATCCCCGGTAGGAGATAACAGGCCGCTGGCTACCCGCTGTAAAATGCTCCGTTTCCTGCCCCATACGAAAGAGATGTCGTTTATCGTAGTAATAAGCCTCCCCTTCGGGAGTCAGGAAAAAAGCACGGTTATAATAAGACTTATCAGGAATGGGAACCGCATTTTTATTTGCATCTACTTCTTCATCACAAGCTATATAACTACCTGTAATGGCGAATTGGAATTCCGCCGCCCATTGGCGCAAGGTGGCGATGGTTACACCCGATACCGGTTCAGCTAGCCTTCGGCTGTCCATACTAAAACCGGTAGAGAAGGTTTCGGGCAAGACAACAATCTCCGCTACTCCACGAAGCGCTTTGAGCTTCCTACGGAGTAGGCGGAGATTTTCTTGTTTATCTTCCCAAACAATATCTGTTTGTAATAGAGTTACACGCATAACTTCATTGAAATATTTTAGGCGCGGATTATACGTATAACGCGGATTAATGTGCTACGCTATACTTGCAGGCAAAGATTATTTGCCCGGCTTTCCACGCCGCAAGGTAATAAAAATCCGTGTAATCCGCGCCTAAAAGTTATTATCAAATGTTTCCTAAAGCAAAGTTCTTCGGGTTCTTCCCTTTGAAATCCTTATAATAGAGCTTTACCTCGCGCATATCCTTTTCTATATCTCCCGACGGCATAATCGCCTTTGTCGCAGAAATCGTTTTAGTGGTATAATCGATGCCTATCATTACAATAGGCACTTGCGCTTTCAATGCAATAAAATAAAATCCTTTCTTCCAATTAGGATTCGCTTTACGGGTTCCTTCCGGTGTAATGGCGAGTTGGAATTTCTTGCTTTTTGCAAACTTTGCCGTCATCTGGTCTACCAATGATGTTTTGCGTCCCCGATCCACCGGTATGCCCCCCACGGCTTTGAATATTAGCCCCAGCGGAAAGAAGAACCATTCTTTTTTCATCATGAAGTATGTTTTCCGTCCGATAGCTCCATAAAATAGTTTGCCGATAAATAAATCCCAATTAGATGTATGAGGTGCTGCAGTTATCACGCATTTATCATAATCCGGCACCGTCACGTTTGTCTTCCATCCCAAAATGCGATAGTAGATAAAGCTGTATATTGCTTTTTTCATTCCCAGTGCTTACTTCAGGTTGCCGATAGCGTCAATAATTACGTCTACTTCTTTATTAAAGTCTTCGCGGAATTTCTTGTAGAAACCTTTTACATTTCCGGGTTCGGTATGGCTGATTCGGCTGATAAATTCATCTTGCACACTCAGGATTCTGCCCATCAGCTCGTCGGCTTTAGTTTTATCGGTTCCGGGTACGTATAAGCTGTTTACCAAACACTCCATGAACAGTTCACCTGCGATATAATTGACGTTTTTCTTAAGTTCTCTTCTACTTGCCATAATCTTTACGTTTTAAGTGAATAAATTGAAATATTTCCGGTAAAGATAAGTACTTTCCACGGTATAAACCAACATTTCATATTTTTTTTGAT
>ENA-OPBE01003481-OPBE01003481.1-human-gut-metagenome-genome-assembly--contig:-NODE-3481-length-10474-cov-1.795182_pt1 | contig 10474 bp, 6 predicted proteins | sample MGYA00241066_ERZ501448 | MGnify/ENA primary metagenome ERZ501448 (study PRJEB25962, sample SAMEA2042585) | human gut metagenome | biome: human gut; feature: human-associated habitat; material: faeces...
GGAAATCTTCGCCTGCCTGAACCGGTGCAGAAATTTGAAATTCAGATAAAAGGAAGGGGCTGAACAAAGGATTTTCTGTTCAGCCCCTTTCGAATGGTACCTGTCCCTGAGTGGTTCTTATGAGCAAAATTATGTTCTGTATCACTGCACTAACAGTGATAAAACTTTTGGTCTTGCTCCACGTTCATAGGTGAATCCAAGGGGCAATCGAATAATTTCCGGTAAATAATATTTTTCATCCGAAATTTTTAAATACCCTTGAGCCTCCAATTTAGAAATTTCATCACCTGTCAATTCAATTTTATCTAAAGTTAATGGTAATGTTTTTATTCCTTTCATTTTTTCAAATTTTTCTAAAATATCATAAATATTGCGCATTTCCATCTTGATTTCTTCATACTTTTTAGTCGCACATAATCCAATCGCTTTGCGTATGTCAACCGGCATAAGCAAACGGTCTTTATACACCAATTTTGCTTCTCCATACCCTCCTGATGAAAAGCTCAGAAATCTGACTATATCTCTTGCCTGTAATTGACCCGTAAAATCCGACAATGCTGCCAAAATCCATCGATCCGAATAGGCTTCTCGCGAATCTCTTTTTCCTAGTTTTAATCCCCATAGGATTGTTAATTTATCTACCAGAACAGATCTCGTAGCATTTAAAACATCCATCCCATCCGCCAAATCCGGATAAGCCTTCGACGCAATCCATAATGCAAGACGTAATGCTTCCGTCTGAGTCCAGTTTAATTCATAATTATAATACATACTCCTAAACTGTTCCGTATTGGTATCGATTGCGTTGTTAATCATATCTTTTCGTGCAAAAACAACGATCCCAATCTTTCCATAGTCAAGTCTCTGCAATTCATTCACAACATTCTGACATAGCGCCTTAAGAAGCATTTTCCATCTATCGTCTTTTTTTATCTGTGAATCTGCACAAACATCTTCCACACCGTCTACAACAAACACAATCCTTTTCCCACTGTTTGCAACTGCCTTGTCTAATTCTGAAATATCCTTATAACTTTCCTGGAACATTCCAGTTATCAAATCAAACCACTGATTTACCCACTCCATTCTTGTCAGTTCAGATGTTTCTAATAATGTCATCAATGTATTAATTGTATCCGTATCTTTCTTCAGCTTCATTCCAGTTAAATTCTGACGTGCATATTCCATACATTCATCAATAAGTGGCTTCATCTTATTGCTATTCATACTAGTCAGCAACGGAATGATAATTGTTTCATAGCTTGCATCCAACGATGCACCCGTCTGTTCAATAAATTTTTCCCATGTCTTTGCCTGCAATAACTGCTTATAGATATAGGTTTTACCAGATCCCTTTGCACCAGATACAACAATTCTCGGAAGCTCCGTTTTGAAATTCTTGACCATTTCCTTAATAGAAGATGTTACAAGCATATTCGCACTTGACGTACCCTCTGCAGTTGTCTCCTCATAAGCAATATCATGTATCCGTTTCAGAATCCCGCGGACTTTATCCTCATCTTCAAATATTATCTCATCTTTTGTCTCACTTTTAAACAAATTTTTCATTTGTTCATTCATTAAAGATGCTAGTTCACTTCCTTTTAGCTTTTCACAAAGCGTATTAAAATCTGTAATCCGCACGAGCGCTTTGTCAAATCCCAGTTCCATAAAGTATTCATCTCTCAAGAAAGTGGCATTATCCGTATCAGCCCCACTCTCAACCTCTTCCACGATTTGATTTTCAATCTTCTGAATTTCTTCAATTTTCATCGTTTCCGGAATCATCGTTAATAGAATCTTCGATTTCAAAAAATCGGCATTCGTTTTTTTATATACTTGTTCCAGTATCTGATTCGTTCCTTTTACCGATTGTAAAGATGTAGAAGTTACATAATATTTGATTACACGTGGATCAAATAGAAATGGGGCTGAATATTCTGTAACTCCAGCCCGCAAATCGACCAATACAAGATCTACTCCCATTTTCTTTGCTATTTCAGCTATCGTTTCCGTAATGTAAAATTTGTTTTCCTGCGTTAGCAAAACCTGTTCCGGCCTTGACGCAACGTTCATGATCTGTTCCTTTTCCCGATAAACAGGAATAAAATACTGATCAATTATCTTTTCATCCGTCGCAACACTAACCGTTGAAGTCTTTATTAAATCTGATAATTTTTCCATCATCTGATCTGTTATCTGCTCATAATTCATGATCGACAAGATATCAAGATAACTAATTTTTCGATATCCAGCTTCCACCATCCAAGTTAAACCAGGTGCTTCCACATCGGCATCTAATACAAGAATTTTTTTATCTGGATATTTTTGCGTACACTGTCTTAAAAATGCAGTAAGAGACAAAGTTCGTCCCACCCCGCCTTTGTATGAATGAAACGCAATCATTTTCAAGTCACCAAAATCCGTATCTGCGTTTTCGCACTTCTGAAAATAAATATCTCTAAACAGAGGCGCATATTTCTTTTCCACTTTTAGACTGTCGTCACTCCGAAACATAATATCTAAACATGTTTCTTTAAAATCAATGAACAATGTATTCTTTTCGATCGAATAATTACGCCCAAAAATTTTTTTTAAATATTGCATGTCTGATTCCTGCGGTTCATCACTATTTTGATAAATTTCAACACAATCACTATAAACCTGTACATCAATCCATGTTTCCGGCCAAAAACTTCTATTTTCTTCAAAAATATCTTCTATGTCATGCCATGTAAAATAATAATTCATTTATTCACCCTCTTTATATCCGTTGAAGTAGCCATTCCGCAATTTGAACCAGAGTTTTTTCCTCTCTCTGTTCCTCTTCTTCATTCTCAATATGAGCACCATATCTCCACAGCTCATTATATTTTCCCGGCAATATAAACCCGCCCCCCTTAAGTTGAATCTTTTTCAATGGAAAACGGGTCTCTATTCCCACTTCTTTTGTCATTGCTTTTAAGTCATGTCCAGGTACTTTTTTCCCATTTATCTCGTAATAGAATTTCAAATCTTCATATGTATTTTTCCCTATTTTTTTAAGAATCAAGCTTTTTAATCCACATTCCACCGAATAAAATAACATTAGGAGTCGAGAATGATATGGCATATCCGTTCCCGTATTTTTATACATTCCATAGTGATTTTTGAAACTTCGTTGAAACTCACTTCTTGTAATATTAATTTGTAACTGTATTTTTCCTTGTTTTTTTTCGTGCTCTTTCAATATATTTTCACTCCTCATATCGGATGGTTGAATCATGTTCTGCTTTAAGTTTATCATCTAACAAATAAAATGACAAGTTGATCCCTACGACCATCAGCTTTTATTTCCCATGTCCGCAGATCCAATTTCATGTATATATCCACACGCATGAAACCACCCCGCATAGTCAGTAGGACTTACCGTTTCAGTGCTCTTTTAACAGCAGCATACAACTCAGAAGCAACTTGTACTTTTTGTTTTCTGAGAAATGCTTTCATTTTTGACCATTCTCTAATGGTACCTGACCCCGAGTGCCTTTCTGCATCAAACTCACAAAATCTACTTCCGACATTCCAACTCTCTTCGCAGCATCCGCACTGCTTAAAATATGATCCCGAACCAGCGAAAAGAGCATTTCTAATTTGCCCTGTTCGATTCCTTTCTCGATTCCTTTTTCAATTCCTTTCTCAATTCCTTTTTCAATTCCTTTCTCAATTCCTTTCTCGATCCCTTTTTCAATTCCACGTTCTTCTACTGTATCAGACAAATTACACATCAGGCTCAGCTCCTTTCCAAATCCGTTTTCCATTTGAATTTCATACTCTTGTTCCAGACGATCTTTCTTCTCTTTTTCCGGCAGCTCCGTATTGAACAACGTCTGCAGCATTCCAAGGAACTGATCATCTGTTTCTTTTTTCGTATTCAGACATACCATCACGATCGACAGTTTGTCATATTCTTTCCTTCGATCCGGGATTCCCGGTATCAGATCTGTTTTTTCCAGTTTATACTCTGAAATAGCATTTCCTATGTACTTCGGTGCATTCATACAGATCCAGATCGAATACACCTTTTTTATCTTATCGTATTCCGGGATTTCAAACTCCGTTCCCAGCTGTGCAGATATCATTCTCGCTCCATAGAATACTCCGCGTGTCGTCAGGGAATATCCCGCATAGTATTTCTTCTGCGCCTCCACATTAATAATCAGACGGATTTTTTCCCTGCTTTTCGGTATCCAGGCCAAAAAACGGATGTCATAAAAAATTGTCCCTTCTTCGTTTACCTTATCCTCATTCGACAGTCCCGCAATCCGCGATGCATTTGTTTCTCCCGGGTTGACTCTCCGGCTTCCGATTTCCGGCTCCCCTTCAATGCATTTCATGATTTCTTCCCGGCTCATCCCCGCATATTCACTTACCGTTCTCTGCATGATCCAGGAAAGAATATTCTTATCCCCCAGTACTTTTTTGCACTGTTCATCATACTGGATCTTCGCCTGCGCCAGATCCAGATTCCGTGCAAATTCATTCCTCATAGATCCCCTTCTTTCCGTTTCGTTTTCCCCTTAAACTGCTTTTATTCTGTCGCGACTTCATCGCTCAGTAATTTTTGCTCTACGGGTTTTTCTCTCCGTCATCTTAATATTGATTTTTTCGAGTCTTACTTCTCACCCCGTTTTCACCATTTCGCATCTGCGTTCTATTTTTTGCCGCCAACGTCTGTGTGTTTTTAGTTTAGCACGAAAGCGACGATAACACAATTTGTTTTGATTCCTAAATTTCCAAGCCCAGCAATCTCCAAATCGTTTTTGTTTCTCTAATGGTACCTGACCCCAATGTGGTCCTGGTGCAGGTAGTGGATCTGCTGGAAAAACAGATGGATGAAAAAGGCCTTGCTTCTCTTCTCGCTCCTGGAAGACCCAGCGACCTGGCACGGCCGAGACGGCAGGAAATCTTTGCATGCCTGAACCGGTGCAGGGAACTGCGGTTCTGAGAAAATTTGTAACAATTCAGAGCCATAAAAAATGGAAGAAAAGAATACGAATCATGTGCGCATGAATGGGTATTCTTTTCTTCCATTTTTTATATCAAAAAGCCACATCGAGATGCAACACAACGGCATCAAGATGTGGCTCTGAATCGTTTCAATTTTTGCTATAACACGCTTTTTTGTCAGCTGGTTTTTCAGAATCAGACGGAATACGTATTGACCAGCTTCTTAAATTCCGTTACGGACATTGCCATGCAATCGGCGGCATCCTGAATGCTGATCGTTCCTTTTTTTAATAAGTCTGACAGCGCTTCAATCCTGCCTTTTTCCAGACCTTTCGTCAAACCAAGGGTCATGCCTTTCTCCATGCCTTCTTTCATCCCGTCTTCTCTGCTGTCTGCCATCATTTCATGCAGTGACTTTGCTGTTACTCAGCCCGCCATAATATAAATCATATCCGTTTCTTTGTTGTTCTGTACCGTTTCATCCCAGGTGATATGCAGAATATAATAGTTCACATAATTCCCATTTTTATCTGGCTTTTGCATTTCATCCGGAAGTTTTTCCTGACTGGCTGTCTTCCAATAAAGAGGCTCTGCTGATATCTGAACATTCCCATATTTTTCATATGTTTTCTCATGATAAGCATTTGTTGCATAGTTGCTTTCTGTCTCTTTATTTAAATAGTTTCCTGCCAACTTACTACCTTTCTTATAGTAATCCCCCAGATAAAAAATACTTCCATTCACCGCATCCGTTTCTATAGATGCCTTATCAATTTCATACGAAAATCCAATATTCGTAGTATGTGCCAGCTGAAGATGATAAGCCAGTCCCGGCTTTGTGCTGTACACACAGAATACAACGTCTTTATACTTCTGCGCCCCGGAAACGTCAATATTGCTCAGCTCCAGCTGCTGGATCGGTTTTGCATCTCCGGCTCCGATCAGCAATGCGTTTGGCATATTTACTTTCGTTATCGTCTCTATGCTTCGATGCATATACAGCCAGGCAAAAACCGGCAGCGCCAGAAGGGCAGAGAATGTCAGAATCACAGATATGACAACCCGTTTTTTCTGCGTCAGCCGCATCCTGTGCTTCCCCCGCCTGCCCTCATCCTGCTGTCTATCTGTCTGCTCCTTCATGGAAGCACCTCCTTCTTTGCCACGTTTTTGTCCGGTTTTACTGCGCATCCAGTTTCAGCTGCACATACTGGACGTTTTTCCCAAGATACTGGTCTGCTGAATCATAGTAAGCCGCGACCATAGAATAGAGAGCCGGATTGAATTTCTCCCGTATCTGTGAAAGCGTATCTTTTGTAACATTCTCCTGAAATTTTGCAGAATCCTCCCACCGGAAATAACGGTTCGATGATGAATTCTGCTCCACTTCGCCCATCGTCTCAAACAGGTTCTCCGGCAATGCCGAAAGTGCCTTATCCTCACTTGATAGATCTTCCGGAAACAGCAGCGGATTCTTTCCGCTATAGCCATCTGCTTTTCTCAGATACGACTCCAGCCTTTCCGGCCAGATCCAGTATATCGTAACCGGATAAGCAGTGTCTTTTTGGGCGTTCGTATTGTTCCAGGTCAGCTTTCCACTCTTTACTTCAAGGACAGCCGCTTCCGTTCCGCTGCCAAGACTCATGCGCCATACTCCTGCATCCCGGGATATCCAGCCTTTATAGCACCCCGCCTTCTCATTGTATCCCGCAAACAAAAGAATGTGCCCTTCCAGCAATTGCTGTAGCGACGGATCCGTAACTTCCGTTAAATCATTTTGGGTCACATTCTCCTCATTCTTTTTGTCATCCGCGATCTGATATCCGGTCAGAACCAGATCTAACGTTACTTTAAGCGGACCATTCTTATTGGGAATGATGTAAAATGTCATTTTTCCATAAGACCCCGGCTCAATCCCTGTCGGCTTTCCATCCTCACCCGTATTGTTCATATTGCTTTCCGGTGTAACAGCCCAGCAGATGGAAGTGTGGCTTCCATCGGTAGACCAGTATTTTTTCCCGTCTATCTCTCTTAAGGCTCCAGGGGATACTGTCAGCAGTTTGTCATATATGCCTCGATCTGCATCTTCATCACTTTTTGTCCCTGCCGCGGCAAGATCGAAGGGCATATCCGCAGGCCGGATAGCAACACCAGTCGCAGCGACCCTGGTATTGCTGACAAACCATGCAATACTTGCAACGATCATCACAATGAAAGCTGCAACAACGATAATTCCCGTCCGGAAAAAGATTTTCCACTGGTTTTTCAGAAGCTCTATCTGTTTCTGCGCTTTCTGTCTGTATTCTTCTGCCGTCAGCTCTTCTTTTCCTTTTTTCCAGCGCATCCCTTTTCACCTCGCTTCTGTCCCATTTTTTATTGTTACCGTCCGCCATTTTCCGGCGAACGGCAACATTTTGTCTGATGCCGGATCGCTTAATTATTGTCTATCATATCCTGATAGATCCGGGCATTGGTATAGATGATATAATCCGTTGCTTTCGTACCATCCAGTTCACTTCCGTTTTTATCGAGCAGAACCGCAGTCAGGCGCACTCTGTAATTTGCATAAGTATATTGCTCTTTTTCAAATTTCCCGCCGGTCAATGGCGTAAAGGTAAATTGCGCAAACTGGTGCTTCGTATCGTCCGATACAAAATCGTTCTTCCACTGATATGCTTTATCACCATTTCCGGAAATATCATCTGATTTTGCATCTTTGACAATATTCTGGAGATAAGATCCAATTTTCAACGGTTTTGTTTCATCATAAGTTCCATTCTCATTTTTCTGGAACAATTCCATTTTATAGCGGATGGCTGCAGCCTTGGCAAGAGTTTCTGCATCCACATTGGAATAATCATAATCTGCTCTTGTATAGATCATGTCGGAACGGTTCTTTGCTGCATCACTCGGGTTGACTCCAAGCTGCTGCGTCGTATCTCCGATTCCGCTTCCATCTACGCTGGAATATCTGAGGATCGCTTTGGATGGGTTTGTAATGTAATAACGATTTTCATCTTCTTTCGGTTTTTTATTTTCTGTAATCGGCAGCTGCGTGGATGTATTGGCAATACGTGACACACCAACAACGGATGTACCACTACTGTCTGTATCTGCGGCGCCTCTCACCGGAAAACCATCCACGTCATCATAAGTAAGTGTGATTTCAGCTGTAACCGTTATCGCATTCTTCTCACTGTCTGCCTCTTCCAATGCACTTTTCAACTTGCTGCTTCCATATCGAAGCGACATCGTTTCAAGTCCGGCTGCGTTTGAATTCTTACCTTCTTCTGAATAGATTTTTGTTCCATCTGATTTTGAAAACTGATATATATATTGGATGTTTTCTGTACCGATTACACCATTGATTCCAGCCGCCTTTTCCAAATATTTTTTCAGGCTGATATCAAACTCGTGATAAACTTCGGAAGGTCCAAGTGACTTGAACTGAGCCTGCCCTGCCTCTGTCAGCCACAATTCACCTGTCAGCTTAATTTTGATACCGTCTCCGTTTTCCATCGCAGTATCTCCCATCGGACTTCCATTATGAATACGGCTGGGGGAAATACTGAACGTCTGCTGAACTCCATTGTATACTACGTAAGCAGAACTATCCGCCTTCTTATCCGATTTAATAACAGCCGGCAGCGTACCTTCCTTGCGTGACATTGTTGCGGCATACAATCGGTTGTTTATAATGGGCACTCCATCTGTCTTTGGTATTTGAATGGTGAGATAGTACTCTTCCTTCCATTTCTGTGAATTCAAAGAAGTATCCGTTCCTGGTATTGTCATCCGATATTTTTCTGCATCTTTGTCCTTTTCTTCCGCTTTCCGGTAATAGTCTGTGCCGATTCTGACCGTTGCTTTGGACGGATCTGTCTCCTTCACATAATAGGTTGTTCCATCTTCCGCTTCCGACACCAGATCTGCCTTCAGCCCGAGTAAATCGCAGATATAAACAGGAGCGAATTTCTGAGTTGTCTGACCCTGACCGGTACTGCCTGGCACTGTCATATTTGTAAGGTTAAAGCTGTGCAAATCCTCGTTTCCGTCTGTCGTATAAATATAATACTGTTTGGTCTGCCTGTCTACCAACGTCAGCTTCGTTCCTTCCGGGAGCAGTTTTTGTGTATTACCCGAACTGCCCGATGCCAGATTCAGAACCTTGTCATAATACCACAGCAGATTCTCACCATTGTCCAGCATAGACTGCCAGTCTGTCTCTTTCTCATAGCTGTATTCTATCAATGCCGTCAATGGTTCATTGAAGTCTGCGGTTGCATAATGATTTCTGCTTATATCTGTCATAGGATAATCCGATGCACAGTAATCCGTTCCTGCAAGAAACCTTGTTTTGAAATTGATATAGAGAACCTTGTTCACAAGCACCGGAATGTACAGATGGAAAACATGTAGGTTTGTAGTGTCTGTCGGATCTGTGTAGGTCACATCCAGCAAGGTAAACTGACTGCACTGGTTATCATATGCATTCGGGGTGATGGAAAGCTTCTTTCCTGAGCTGACACTTAAGCTTGCATTTGTCTGAGGTGCAAAATTATTATGATTGCTGTCCCACTTATAACTCGTTGCTGTAATGTCTCTCTTTTGTTTCTTCGCCGTATCTCCATTGCTCACATTTGTCATTGCCGCAATATAGTCCCAGATTATTTCATCTACATCTGCGGTATTATTTACAACAAGCACCGGGAAGTCAACATTTTCGTCTATCGTTGTAGTTGCGTTTTCTTCGACTCTGTAAGTTGTAAGATACGCGTCGTTTGTTAGACTTAATAGTTTTGCAACACTGATTTTCGTGCTATCGTCTACATTCCAGTAGTAAGCTGAATCATGAGAGGCACTGCCCAGTTCGGTTAAAATTGCTTTGGCTGTTCCAGTTCCTGCCGCATTACCGGTCATAACTGTTCCATCTGCAAAAGGCACATCACTCTTCGGGTTGACATCTACCCATGGGCTGGCGGAAGAGGATGGTTTCGCTGTGGAGTCGGTTGGCTGGTAGCTCTTGGTGGCAGTGGCATCGGCGTAGATGATGGTAGCAGAACCTTTTTGAGTTCCAATGTCTTTCTGTGGTAAAACAGTACCGGAGGCAGAAACTGCTGTCAGATTGATTGCATCATTTGAACCACTTATTCCAATCCAGAATCCTACATCGGTTATAAGCTGAATCAACGCACCTGATAAATCTTCAACTTTTGGATTTGCAGCATATCCGACTTTGCACGACTCTGCAAGGATATTGTAGCCTTTCACACTATTACTATTAGACATATTATTTGTAGATCCTGTCAATAATCCTGCACATCTGGCATCATAAGTTCCATTGTATTTCTGATAATATTTAGTAACTGCTATGACCTGATTAAATTCTACATTCGATGCAAGTATATTCCCATCATTGTTTCCGACAAGACCACCAACATACCGCCCGAGAATATTCACCTTTTCTTCCTTACATGTTTGGAATGTTGCT
>ENA-OPBE01003489-OPBE01003489.1-human-gut-metagenome-genome-assembly--contig:-NODE-3489-length-10450-cov-1.630303_pt1 | contig 10450 bp, 9 predicted proteins | sample MGYA00241066_ERZ501448 | MGnify/ENA primary metagenome ERZ501448 (study PRJEB25962, sample SAMEA2042585) | human gut metagenome | biome: human gut; feature: human-associated habitat; material: faeces...
AAATGGTGCAGATGGTATTGCGGTCGGCATGGCAACCAGTATTCCACCACACAATCTAGGGGAAGTCATCGATGCTGTCAAAGCATATATGAAAGATAACACGATCAGTGTCAAAGGACTGATGCGATATATCAAAGGGCCGGATTTTCCGACCGGAGGTATTGTGGTCAATAAAGATGATCTCCATAAGATCTATGAGACAGGGAGCGGCAAAATCCGCCTGCGTGGAAAAGTAGAAGTAGAGAAACTCAAAGGCGGAAGAAAACAGCTTGTCATTACGGAGATTCCATATACCATGCTGGGAGCAAACATTGGCAAGTTCCTGAATGACGTGGCATCTCTTATAGAAACAAAGAAGACAACAGATATCGTAGATATCTCCAATCAGTCTTCCAAGGAAGGCATCCGTATCGTACTGGAACTTAAGAAAGATACCGATGTGGAAAATCTGACCAATATGCTGTATAAGAAAACGCGTCTGGAAGATACGTTTGGCGTAAATATGCTGGCAGTTGCTGACGGCAGACCGGAAACATTAAGCCTGAAGCAGATTATTGAATATCACGTTGATTTTGTGTTTGAGATCACAACACGTAAATATCACACACTGCTGGACAAAGAACTGGAAAAACAGGAAGTTCAGGAAGGTCTGATCAAAGCGTGTGATGTGATCGACCTGATCATTGAGATCCTCCGTGGCAGTAAGAATCGTGAACAGGTCAAGAAATGTCTGGTAGAAGGAATTACAGAGGGAATTAAATTCAAGTCAAAAGCCAGTGAGAAGGCTGCTGCAAAACTTCTTTTTACAGAACGTCAGGCAAATGCCATTCTGGATATGCGTCTGTATAAACTGATCGGTCTGGAAATTGAAGCACTGCAGGCTGAGCATGAAGAGACAATGAAAAACATTGCTCTTTATAAAGATATCCTGGACAATTATGATTCCATGGCGGCCGTGATCATCAAAGACATGGACGCCATCAAGAAAGAATACGGAAGAAAACGCCGTACAGCGATTGAAAATGCAGAAGAAGCTGTCTATGAAGAGAAGAAGATGGAAGAGATGGAAGTCTGCTTCCTGATGGATCGCTTTGGTTATATGAAGCTTATAGATAAAAATGCTTATGAGCGAAACAAAGAAGCTGTTCATAATGAAAATAAATATGTATTCAACTGTATGAATACAGACAAGATCTGTATATTTACAGATACAGGCAAGATGCATACGATCAAAGCCGTTGATATACCGCTTGGCCGTTTCCGCGACAAGGGAACACCGGTGGACAATCTCAGTAATTATGACAGTTCCCAGGAACGCATGCTTTATGTGGCACCGGTAGGACAACTGCGTTCAGACAGGTTGCTGTTTGTGACAAAGACTTCTATGTGCAAACTGGTAGAAGGTGCGGAATTTGATGTGGCTAAACGAACGATCGCGTCAACAAAGCTGGCGGATGAAGATGAACTGATCTTTATTGGCAGTGCTTCCGAGATGGAGCAGATTGTGCTCCAGAGCCATGGAGGCTGCTTCCTGCGATTCCTGGCACAAGAAGTTTCGACAATGAAGAAAACTGCACTTGGTGTGCGGGGCATGAAACTGGCAGACGATGATTATCTGGAGCATGCATACCTTCTGGCAGGTCATCAGGAATATACGATTTCCTATCATGATAAAGAATATGCACTGAATAAAGTGCGGCTTGCAAAGCGGGATACGAAGGGCATAAAGCCGAGGATATAAAAAAAACCTTGCTTTTCCGGAAGTAAGGTGCTAGAATGAACTTAACATGATAACGGACAACAAGAGAGTGGACTTCGGTCCACTCTTTTTGCGAGATGCTCCGGATGTGCGAAAGGCAGGTGGAAATATGAGCAGACGGGATGAATATGAACAGAAAGCAGAAGCATTGCTGGCACCGATCGTTGAGGGCCAGGGATTCGAACTGGTAGATGTAGAATATGTGAAGGAAGCAGGAAACTGGTATCTTCGTGGATATATCGACAAGCCGGGTGGAATTACTGTTAACGATTGTGAAGCAGTCAGCAGAGCGTTCAGTGATAAACTGGATGAGAACGATTTTATTGAAGACAGCTATATCATGGAAATCAGTTCGCCGGGTCTTGACAGACCACTGAAAAAGGAGAAGGATTTTGCCAGAAGCATGGGTAAACTGGTAGAGATCCGGACCTATCGTCCAATCGAAAAGCAGAAAGAATTCTGTGGGATTTTAAATGCATATGATGAAAGCAGTGTGACGATCGATGAGGACGGGCAGTTACGCACATTTGACAAAAAGGATATTGCCCTGATCCGTCTGGCAATTGAGTTTTAAATACGATTCAGATATGCTTTGATAAAATAGGAGGAAATAACAAAAATGAACAAAGAGTTAATGGAAGCCCTGGATATCCTGGAAAAAGAAAAAAACATCAGCAAGGATACATTACTGGGTGCGATTGAGCAGTCCCTGATCCAGGCTTGCAAAAACCATTTTGGTAAAGCAGATAATGTGCATGTGACGATCAATCCGGAAACATGTGATTTCAGCGTTTACGCAGAACGTGAAGTAAAGGAATTCGTAGATGATCCGGCACTGGAAATTTCCCTGGTGGATGCACAGAAAATCAATACAAATGCAGAACTGGGAGATATGATCAAAGTTGAGATCCATTCTAAAGAATTCGGCCGTATTGCAACGCAGAATGCAAAGAACGTAATTCTTCAGAAAATCCGTGAGGAAGAACGTAAAGTCCTTTATGATCAGTATTATGGAATGGAAAAAGAAGTTGTCACAGGTATCGTACAGCGTGTAATGGGCAAAAATGTCAGTGTAAATCTTGGCAAGGCAGACGGTATCTTGAGTGAGAACGAGCAGGTGAAAGGTGAGGAATTTGAGCCTACAGAAAGAATCAAGGTTTATATCCTTGAAGTCAAAGATACACCGAAAGGACCTCGTATCCTTCTGTCCAGAACACATCCGGGACTTGTAAAACGTCTGTTTGAATCTGAAGTTGCCGAAGTGAAAGACGGAACTGTTGAGATCAAGAGTATTGCCAGAGAAGCAGGTTCCCGTACCAAGATTGCTGTATGGAGCAATGATCCTGATGTAGATCCGGTAGGTGCATGCGTTGGTATGAACGGTGCAAGAGTCAATTCCATCGTAGAGGAACTGCGTGGTGAGAAGATCGACATCATCAACTGGGATGAAAACCCGGCAATCTTGATTGAAAATGCACTGAGTCCGGCAAAGGTTATCGCTGTTATGGCGGATCCGGATGAAAAGACTGCACTGGTAGTCGTTCCAGATTATCAGTTGTCTCTTGCAATTGGTAAAGAAGGACAGAATGCACGTCTTGCGGCTCGTCTGACCGGATTTAAGATCGATATCAAGAGTGAGACTCAGGCAAGAGAGTCTGGAGAACTGTATGACTATGATGACGAGGATGAGTACTACGACGAAGAGGAGTACAGTGAAGAAGGTGCTGTAGAGTCAGAAGAAACAGAGACTGAAGAAACAGAGGAAGTTTCAGAAGAAACTACTGTTGAAGAATAATCTATGAAGACAAAGAATAAAACACCTCTGCGCCAGTGTACCGGCTGCAGAGAAATGAAAAGTAAGAAAGAAATGATCCGTGTACTGAGAACTCCGGAGAATGAGATCGTGCTTGATGCAACAGGCAGAAAAAACGGAAGAGGTGCGTACGTATGTCTTTCCCAGGAATGTCTGGAAAAAGCCGTAAAAACCCGGGGACTGGAACGGTCACTGAAGACCGCAATACCGGATGAGGTCTATGAAGACCTGAAAAAGGAGTTAAACGATATTGAAAAACAACAATAAAGTTTTATCACTGCTGGGGCTTGCCACAAAAGCAGGTAAGATAGCCAGCGGAGAATTCTCCACAGAGAAATCTGTGAAGAGCGGAAAAGGTTTTCTGGTACTGGTTGCGGCAGACGCATCCGAAAATACAAAGAAAAAATTCCGTAATATGTGTGAGTTTTACGAAGTACCGGTATATTTCCTCGCGGATAAAGAGGAACTGGGAAAATTCTGCGGCAAGGAATTTCGTGCCAGTCTGGCGGTACAGGATGAGAACTTTGCGAAAGCAATGCTGAAAGAACTTGAGAAGATGGAACAGTAAATGTAAACAGTGTGATCCAGAATCAGCAAGATCCGAAGTCATTGACGTGAAGGAGGAATCAATGTGCCGAAGAGCAGAGAGCATGAACCTGCCAGAATAAAAGAACATTTATCACAAAGGGGAAAGGAGCAGATTACCAACGTGGATAATTCCAGAACAGATGAAAAAATGGTAACAACTAAACCGGAAGCAGAGAAGACAGAGGCTCCCAAAAAGAAAAAAAATATTATTCGTGTATATCACGCACAGAATGCAAGTGACGGTGGCAAAAACAGACCGAAACGTCCGGCATCAGATAAAAAACCGGCTGCAAGACCGCAGCAGAAACCACAGGCTGTAAAACCGGCTGAACCGGTACAGCAGAAACCGGCTGCAGAAGCAGCACCAAAGAAACCGCAGGCAGCGGCACCGTCTGAGACTCCGGAGACAAAGAAACCGACAGAGATCAGACAGGCAGCACCGGTACAGAACAATTCTGCAAGACCGCAAAGACAGGAACAGTCCGGTTACAATAATAACAGAGGACAGAACCGCCAGAATAATCGTGACGGAAGAGATTCAGGCCGTGACAATCGTGGTGGAGATAACAGAGGAAACCGTGATTTCCGTGGCGGAGAAAAAAGATTTTCTGATCGCAATGGAAATAATGGACAGGGTCGTCCGAATCGTGACGGAAATCGTCCGGCCAGACCACAGGGTGAAGGTCGTCCGGCACGTCAGGGTGATGGAAATGGCCGTCCGATGAGAGGTCAGGGTGGACGCCCGCAGCAGGGTGGCCAGGGAAGACCAGGACAGGGCGGAAACGGAAGACCGGATAACAGAGGTGAAGGACGCTTTGGCGGAAACAACCGTGGCGGACAGAGAAATGGCGGCGGAAGAAGAGAGAATGACGCTGTATTTACACCAGAACTGACAAAAACATCCAAAGACAGCAAGAGAGAGCGTGACAGAGAGAATAAGAACAAAAAGAAAGACTTTGAGAAATCCGGTGCAGGTCATAACAGACCGAACCAGGGTGGAAGAAGAAATCTTTCTAGAATTCCGAAAGCTCTTCAGAAACCGACTCCTCAGCCAAAACAGGAAGAGAAGAAACCAGAAGTAAAAGAAATCACACTTCCGGAGAAAATGACAATCCGTGAGCTCGCAGAAGCTATGAAGATGCAGCCGTCTGTAATCGTTAAAAAACTGTTCCTGGAAGGAACTATGGTAACGGTAAACCATGAGATCGACTTTGAAAAAGCACAGGAGATCGCACTGGATTATGATATTATCGCAGAGCCGGAAGAGAAAGTAGACGTTATCGAAGAACTTCTGAAAGAAGACGAAGAAGATGAAGCGGATATGGTTTCGAGACCGCCGGTAGTCTGTGTCATGGGTCACGTTGACCATGGTAAAACATCTCTTCTGGATGCAATCCGTGATACACATGTAACCAGAGGGGAAGCAGGTGGAATCACACAGCACATTGGTGCATCTGTAGTTGAGATCAATGGACAGAAGATCACATTCCTGGATACACCGGGACATGAAGCATTTACTGCAATGCGTATGCGTGGTGCAAACTCCACAGATATCGCAGTACTTGTTGTTGCAGCAGATGATGGTGTTATGCCACAGACTGTTGAGGCAATCAGCCATGCGAAAGCAGCGGGTGTTGAGATCATTGTTGCAATCAACAAGATCGATAAACCAAGTGCAAATGTGGAAAGAGTAAAACAGGAACTTTCCGAATATGAACTGATTCCGGAAGACTGGGGTGGAAGTACTATTTTTGTACCGGTATCTGCCCATACAGGAGAGGGAATCGATACACTGCTTGAAATGATCCTTCTTTCTGCAGAGGTACTGGAACTCAAGGCAAATCCGAATCGTGCGGCAAGAGGTCTTGTTATTGAGGCTCAGCTTGATAAAGGTAAGGGACCGGTTGCCACAATTCTTGTACAGAAAGGTACACTTCATGTAGGCGACTTTATTGCAGCAGGCGCATGCAGTGGTAAAGTGCGTGCAATGATGGATGACAGAGGCAGACGTGTCAAAGAAGCAGGTCCTTCTACACCGGTTGAGATCCTTGGCCTCAGTGATGTTCCGAATGCAGGTGAGATCCTGATGGCATTCCCGAGCGATAAGGAAGCCAAGAGCTTTGCAGCTACATTCGTTACTGAAAACAAGAAACATCTGCTTGAAGAAACAAAAGGCAAACTTTCTCTGGATAACCTGTTTGATCAGATCCAGGCAAGTGACCTCAAAGAGCTTCCGATCATCGTTAAAGCAGACGTACAGGGTTCTGTCGAGGCTGTTAAACAGAGTCTGACCAAGCTGTCCAATGAAGAAGTTGTTGTCAAATGTATCCATGGCGGTGTTGGTGCGATCAACGAATCCGATGTCATTTTGGCAAGTGCATCCTCCGCGATCATCATTGGCTTTAATGTCAGACCGGATGCACAGGCAAAGGCAACAGCAGAGAGAGAAGGCGTTGATGTCCGTCTGTATAAGGTTATTTATCAGGCAATCGAAGATGTGGAAGCTGCTATGAAAGGTATGCTTGATCCGGTATACGAGGAAAAAGTTATCGGCCATGCAGAGGTTCGTCAGCTGTTCAAAGCTTCAGGTGTCGGTACAATTGCAGGAAGTTATGTTCTGGATGGTATTTTCCAGAGAAACTGCAAGGTACGTATTACACGTGAAGGCGAGCAGGTATTCGAAGGTGAACTTGCTTCTCTGAAGCGCTTCAAGGATGATGTTAAAGAAGTAAAAGCAGGATACGAATGTGGTCTTGTATTTGACGGATTCAACGATGTGAAAGAAGAAGATAAAGTAGAAGCTTATATCATGGTAGAAGTGCCAAGGTAATTGGAAATACCGAGATAGGAGTGAATCATAAATGAGAAAAAACAGTATTAAGAATACAAGGATCAATGGTGAGGTTCAGAAAGAACTCAGTACGATCATCAGAAATGAAGTCAAAGATCCTCGCATTCATCCAATGACTTCAGTCATGGCTGTGGAAGTTGCGCCTGATCTTAAGACCTGCAAGGCATTTATCAGTGTCCTGGGCAACAAAGAAGCAAAGGACGCAACGATCCAGGGCCTGAATAAGGCAGAGGGATATATCAGAAGACAACTTGCAAAAAATCTCAATCTGAGAAATACACCGGAGATACGTTTCATTCTTGATGAATCGATTGAGTATGGTGTGAATATGTCAAAACTGATTGATGATGTTGCCAGAAGAGATGCTTCTTTAGGGAAGACTGAGGAAGAGTAAGAGGTGTGTTCATGAAAAATATAGCAGAAGTACTGGAAGGTGTGAAAACTGTCGGAATCGGTGGACATATCCGTCCGGATGGCGACTGTGTCGGCTCCTGTATGGCTCTGTATCTGTATATCAGAAAATATTTTCCGGATATTGATGTGAATGTTTATCTGGACCATCCGAAGCCGATCTTCGGACATATTGAATCTATCGATGAAATAAAAACAGAAGTGGAAGAAGAAAGAATCTTCGATCTTTTTATTACCTGTGATGTAAGTGCCAGAGACCGTCTGGCACTTGCTGACAATCTGTTTGAGCATGCAAAGAAAACAGTATGCATCGATCATCATGTGAGCAATTCGGGATTTGCAGATGTGAATCATATCCGTGGAGAGGTTAGCTCCTGCTGTGAAGTACTGTATGGAATTCTGGATCCGGATAAAGTGGATCTTGCGGTTGCAACGGCTGTTTATACAGGAATGATCCATGATACAGGCGTTTTTCAGTATTCTTCTACATCACCGGAAACCATGAGGATTGCAGGAGAACTGATGAAGACGGGAATTCCGTTCAGCAGGATCATAGATGAATCTTTTTATCAGAAAACATATATCCAGAATCAGGTTATGGGAAGAGTTCTTGCAGAAAGTATTCTTCTTCAGAACGGTACATGCATCATCGGATATCTTCGAAAGAAAGATATGGATTTTTATGGCGTGACAGGAAGCGATCTGGATGGCATTGTCAGTCAGCTCCGACTTACCCGAGGCGTGGAAGTAGCAATCTTTATTTATGAGCTGGAGACACAGTCATTCAAAGTATCCCTTCGCTCCAATGGCAGGGTAGATGTGAGCAAGGTGGCAGTCTTCTTTGGAGGCGGTGGACACACCAGAGCAGCGGGCTGTGACCTGCAGGGCTCTATGTATGATGTGATTAATAATATTACAGCAGAAATTGAAAAACAGCTGACAGAAGAGGAGAACGCATAATGGATGGCGTATTGAATATCCGTAAGGAAAAAGGATATACTTCTTTTGATGTTGTTGCAAAACTCCGTGGAATCCTTCATATGAAGAAAATCGGACATACCGGGACACTGGATCCGGAAGCAGAAGGTGTGCTTCCGGTCGTTCTCGGAAAGGCAACGAAGCTGGTTGATCTTCTGACGGAAAAACAGAAAACATACGAGGCACTTCTTCATCTGGGGCTGGAAACAGATACCCAGGATATGACAGGAACGGTTCTTGAAGAAAAGCCTGTCGAAGTAACAGAAGAAGAGGTACGTACGGTGATCAGGAGTTTCCTGGGGGAACAGCAGCAGATTCCACCGATGTATTCTGCTCTGAAAGTAGACGGGAAGAAACTCTATGAACTGGCCCGTGAAGGTAAGACAGTAGAGCGAAAGCCGCGTGCTGTACAGTTTTATGAGATTGAGATTAAAAAGATAGAGCTTCCATATGTGCGATTTTCTGTGACCTGTAGTAAGGGAACATATATCCGTACATTATGTCATGACATCGGACAGAAACTCGGATGTGGCGGCTGTATGGAAGAATTGCTCCGCACCAGATCCGGGAATTTTGTCTGGGAAGATAGTATGACACTTGCGCAGGTTGAGGAAGCGGTAAGAAATGGTACAATTGGAGACCGGGTGATCAGTATCGGGCAGGCCCTGAAGGATTATCCGGAAATTTTTTGTACACGGGAAGGCGACCGCCTTCTGGAAAATGGAAATGCGCTTGCTGAGAGATTTGTCAGAGGAGAGCACAAAGAAGGCTGGGTGCGTATGTGTGACAGCCAGGGTGGATTCAAGGGAATTTACCAGTGGGATGAGGTGAAAAAACGCTATCAGCCACAGAAAATGTTTTTATAGGCTCCGGGTGAGCTATAAAAGTCAGGAGTAACAGCACAATATGGAATACGTAAAGATTGAAGGACAGTTTCCAAAGTTCAGCCACTGTGCGGTAACACTTGGAAAATTCGATGGAATCCATCGTGGTCACAGGAAACTGATTCAGACGATCCTGAACAGAAAAAAAGAATATGGAGAACTGGCAGTGGTCATGGCGTTTGTTTCCGACAGACAGACGATCCTTACTTCAGAAGAACGTCGTATACTTCTGGAAAAAATGGGCGTGGACATACTGTTGGAATGTCCTCTGAATGATCAGATAAAGCATATGAAAGCAGATGTTTTTATCCGACAGATACTCAAAGGGGATCTTCAGGCTTCCTGTGTGGTTGTGGGAGAAGATTTCCGTTTTGGTCATGAGCGCAAGGGATCTCCGGAGCTTCTGGAAAAATATGGAGAAAAATACGATTACGAAACAATTGTGATTGCAAAAGAAATGGAAGGCAACCGTAAGATCAGCAGTACTTATATCCGTGAAGAACTGAAAAAAGGAAATATGGAAAAGATTGCAGATCTTCTGGGAAGTCCGTTTTTCACGGCAGGGGTCATTGAACATGGAAGAGGAATGGGGCATCGGGATTTTTTTCCAACAGCGAATATCATTCCACCGAAGTCGAAGCTGATGCCTCCGAATGGGGTATATGTGACAGTATCGCATCTTGAGGATGGAGATTATCCGGGAATCACGAATGTGGGATATAAACCAACAGTCGGAGAGAATTTCCTTGGAGTAGAAACAAATCTGTTTGACTGTGATCTGGATCTTTATGGGCAGAAATGTAGAGTTGATTTTTATAAATATATTCGTCCGGAACAGAAGTTCACTTCTTTTGAGGCTCTGAAGGCACAGATCCGCAGAGATATTGAGTCCGGAAAGAACTGGTTTCAGGAAGAAAAAGAGCTGGTAAAAACTTTATCATTTGGCAAAAAATAGTTGTTTACAATGCTGCATGTTTTATGCTATACTAGTCGAGGTGTAATTCAGCCCATATTCAGAGATTGGAATCTCCAACCGTTTCTTAATATGTGGCGGTTCATTAATTATTATATTTAAGGAGGAAATCACAATGATTTCAAAAGAAAAAAAACAGGCGATCATGAAAGAATATGCAAGATGCGAGGGTGACACAGGATCACCGGAAGTA